>Ga0187817_10000329_pt1 | contig 19550 bp, 19 predicted proteins | sample NC_wetland_sal_i_17_FD_132431 | JGI IMG/M metagenome (GOLD analysis project Ga0187817, IMG submission 132431) | Wetland sediment microbial communities from Neuse River Estuary, North Carolina, USA - SO4_2 | ecosystem: Environmental > Aquatic > Freshwater > Wetlands > Sediment | place: USA... | reverse complement strand
CTGCTGAACGCGACCTCGAACGCCGGAGGGGTAGCGGGATTCATCCTCGCTGGGGTCGTCACGTTCTGGTTCGGGCTGGCCGCGCTGTTCCCGTTCGTCGTCGCCGTGATGATCGGGACCCTATCGGTCGTGGTCTTCCTGGTACCGGACCTGCGGCTCGAAGAGCCCGTGGTGGCTCGCCTTCCGCTGAAGGAGATGAAGCCGGTCGTCACCTTCTCCTTGGCCGTCTCCATCCGGGCCATCGGCAGCGGGGCGATCGCCACGTTCTACGGGTACCTCGCCGCTACTCTCGGCGCCAACTCGATCGAGGTCAGCATCGTCGCCATCGCCGGACTCCTGCCCCCGGCGCTCGGCTCACTCCCCCTCGGCCGATACATCGATCGTCGGGGAGAGATCCGCGGCATCTGGTACGGAACGGTACTCACCCTCGCGTCGTACGGGATCTTCCTCTTCGCGACCCAATGGGAGGAGACGGTCCCGGCCCAGGCGGTTCGGAACGGCGGACTTTCGATGCTGGGCCCGGGGATGAACGCCTGGGTGGCCCGCATGGCGCCGGCCAATCAACGGGCCGAATACCTCGCGGTGTTCACGCTGATCAACTCCTCGCTCTGGAGCATAGGTCCCCTGGTCGGAGCGGTGTCGATCGAGGTCGCGGGCTTCCTCGGTCTGTTCGTGATGGCGATCGCGACCACCATCGTCTCGCTGGTCGTGATGGAGTTCCTGTACGGCGAGATGGGCATCCGAGCCCGGTTGCAACGACCTCCCGTCCCCTCGGCAGCGGCGCCCTCGGGCGGGGGCGACCGCACCCTCTTATAGCGTGCCGCCGGTGGCATGGCGTGCAGCGGCCCACGACCTTCGCGGACGCGGGAGCGTCGTTCGAAGCCGCCGAGTTCGTCATCGTGGGGGTCCCGTTCGACCGCACCACGTCCTTCCGTCCCGGGGCGCGCTTCGGGCCGGATTCGATCCGCATGCACTCCTGGAATTTCGAATCGTACGACCTCGAGACCGGCGTCGACCTCAAAGGCGGGCCGGTCCACGACCTCGGGAACACGGAAGAGTTCGGCAGTTCGGAGGACATGGTCCGCGCGGTCCGCGAGGAGATCGGCCCGATCTATGCGGCGGGAAAGGTCCCGATCGTGCTTGGCGGAGACCACGCGTGTTCGCCTCCGGTCGTCGAGGCGTACCCATCGAACGCTCCGAGCCTCGGCGTCCTTTACTTGGACGCCCACCTGGACTTCAAGGACAGCTACCTCGGGGACCGGCGGAGCCACGGGTGCTCGTCGCGGAGGATCCTCGAGAAGGTCGGCGCGCGCAATATCGTCGTGCTCGGAGTCCGGTCGGCTTCGCACGAAGAGGTCGAGGACAACCAGTCGATCGGCATGTCGTTCGTCACGGCCCACGAGATCGCACGCGAGGGAATCCAGTCGGCGGTCCAGCGAGCGCTCAACATGCTGAAGACGGAGCGGATCTACATTTCCCTCGACATCGATGCGATCGACCCTGCCTACTCCGGCGGCACCGGTACCCCCGAACCGTTCGGGCTGACCCCTCGGGACGTGAAGTACGCCATCGGGCAGGCTGCTCCCCGCCTCGCCGGGCTCGACATCATGGAGGTGAGCCCGCACTACGACAACGGGAACACGAGCGTCCTCGCCGCGCGTCTCGCCCGGGAAGCGATAGTCCGGAAGCTCGCGGCGCACCGGGGTCGCGGAGCTTCGGCGTCCGCATGACCGCCGACCCGGCCGAGGGGCCTACGGTCTCGCGCGGCGCCGAGGCGGTGCTCCGCAAGGTCGACTGGTGGGGGTTCCCGGCCCTCCTCAAGGAGCGCGACTCGAAGAGCTACCGACCGAAGGCGCTCGATGACCGGCTGCGCCGCGAGCGCACGCGGAACGAAGCTCGGCTCCTGGTCGACGCGCGTCGCCTCGGGGTGCGCACCCCGATCCTCTACGACATCGACCTTGCTCGGCATCGGCTCATTCTCGAGGAGCTACCGGGGCCGACGCTCCGCCAGTTGCTCGAGGATCCGGCCCTTCCGCACGAAACGCTCCTGGGGGCGGTGCGCGCCTTCGGAACCGCCCTCGGTCGGCTCCATGGCGGCGGAGTCTCCCATGGAGACCTCACGAGCTCGAACGTGATCTACCCGGAGGGTCCGACCGGCGCCCCCGCGTTCCTCGACCTGTCGATGGGCAGCCGAAGCCCTGGGCTCGAGGAGCTCGGGATCGACCTGCATCTCGTCGAAGAGGACTTGAAGGCCCTCCACGCGAAGGCCGAGGGACTCGTTCGGGTCTTCCACCAGGGGTACGCCGAAGCGAACCCGAAAGGCGAGAAGGACGTGCGGACCCGGGCCCGGGTGATCCGCGGCCGCGTCCGATACGCCTAACGTCGCGGGCGACCCGACGCTCAGGGTCCGTGCCGGACTCGTTCGAGTCCGGCCAGCAGGGCGGCCGGGAGCTGTTCGACCACGTCGGTCGCCACGAGTCCGAAGCTGCGCGAGGAGGCGGCCCGATAGCCGGCCTCTCCCGTCCAGTACGTCCCGAGGCGGGCCGCGTGGAGCGGACGCAGCCCTTGGGCGAGCAGGCTGCCTACGACCCCCGCCAGCACATCCCCGACGCCGCCCACGGTCATCGCCACGTGGTGATGAGCATTCTCGAACGTGCTCTCCCCGTCCGAGATGAGGTCCGGGGCCCCCTTCACCAACATCGTGACCCGGCGCTCCGAGGCGATCCGCGCGACCGACTCGACGAGATGATCGACCGGCCCCTGCGGGCTCCCGCCGAAGACCCTCTCGAACTCGCCGCGGTTCGGGGTCGCGAGGACGGTCGGCAGCGTGGTCCCTGCGGCGCGCTCGAGGACCTCGGAGGCCGGCGGCAAGGCGACCAGGGCATCGGCGTCCACTACCAGAGGGACCTCGCCCACGAGCTCTGCGATGAGCGCCCGCAAAGCCTCGGTGGTCTCCGCGTGCGTGCCCGCTCCCATCCCGACGACGACCGCCTGCGGGGGAGCCGCGCGAAGGTACTCGAGGATCTCGGCCACGTCGGTAGGGCGGAACCGCTGGGTTCCGAACGCCCGCACAACGAGGTTGGGGCTGAACGCTTGGACCTTTTCGGCCGCGCCCTCGGGAGCGACGACGGTCGCCCGTTCCGCGCCGGACCGCAGGCATGCGAGGGCGGCGAGCGCCGGGGCTCCGGCGTAGGGACCTCCTCCGATGACCACGACCCGTCCTGTGCGCCCCCGGTCGGCCGTTCCGTCCGGGACGCGGAAGAAGAGGAACTCCCCCGGCCCAGTGCGCCGCCAAGCCGCGGCCGGCATGCCGATGTCCCGAACGGTGACCTGGCCCGCCGTCCCCGGCACCATCTCCTCCTTCACGGTCGTGAAGGCCACGGTCCAGGACGGTCGCAGGCCGTCGGGGTCGAGAACACCCGTAGGCAGGTCGACCGAGAGCACCGGCGCCCGACTGGTACGGATCGCGAGCACCGCTTCCGAAATCGGGGAGCGCATCCGGGCGGACTGGCCGGTCCCGAGGAGCGCATCGACCACGAGCGGCATCGTGGCGAGCTCCTCGGCGCGAGGGACGCGGCTGTGGATCGGGACGCGATGCTCCACGCGTTCGAAGCACCGGCGGGCCGCCCTCGACCGGATCTCGGACGGCGGACGGACCAGCCAGACCTCGGGCGAGTACCCCCACTGCTGGAGGTAGAACGCGGCGCACGTCCCGTCGCCACCGTTGTTGCCAGTGCCCGCGACCACCGCGATCCGGGTGGGGGGAGGCGGGAGGTGGCGAGCGGCTTCTTCGGCGGTGGCGCGCCCCGCGTTCTCCATCAACGTGTCGATCGTGACGCCGAGCGCGACCGCGTTCTGTTCGACGACCGCCATCTCCTCGGACGAGAGCGGACGGCGGGAGGCAGCCCACATCGTCGCGATCAGGCGGGGGGAGCCGTGTCGGATGGCGCTTCGACGCTCGAGAATAGGTTCACGGAGGCGGGCAAGAGATTGCGACGGGCCAGGTACTGCGACTGGGTCCGGCTGTATCGGAACAGGATGTCGGCCTTGCCCTCCTGGAACCCCCACGGCAGGAGGATGAGGAGGTCGCCCTCTCGGATCCACATCTTCTTCTTCATCTTCCCCGTGATCCGTCCCATCCGGGAGATGTTGTCTTCGCACATCACCCGAATGCGGGCGGCGCCCAGAAGCTGACTCGCGATCCCGAACACCTCTCCCCGGTTGCGTCGGGGAAGGGGGAGCCGACCGACCTCTTCGCCGCCTTCGAGGACCTCGACGACCGGCTCGGCCGTCTCTTCCACCGGCGGTGGGGCACCGTCCGGAGCGTCGGGAGCATCGGGCACGGTCCTAAGAGCCGGCCCCAGTATTTCAAGAGGGCGCCCGGCGGGGGAAGACGCGCAGGGGATTCTCCTCGAGGATCTGATGCTGAGCATCGACCGGGATCGGAAGGGCTCGGAACGCCTCCACGTTCGCACGGATGTCCCTCACGCCGGGGCCCGGCCAATCCGTGCCGAACAGGACCTTGTCCGCGAGCCGCGCGAGCTGCGGAAAGTACTCCAAGAGTCGAGCGGGCGGGACCCCGGAGACCTCCAGCCAGACGTTCGGGAAGCGACGAGCGAGGAAGACGGCGGTTTCCATCCAGATCGGTCGGCCCCCGTGCGCGAGGACGATCGTGAGGTCCGGAAAATCGAGCGCGACGTCCTCGACGAGCATCGGGTCCGAGAAGCGGTTGCGGGCTCGGGGAAAGACCGAGGTGCCCGTGTGGAAGATGACCGGGAGCCGGTGGCGCGCGCAGGCGTCGTAGAGGGCCCTCAGGCTCGGGTGGCTCCCGTCGAGGTAGGCGTTGGGGCGAAAGAGCTGGTGGGGCGGATGGAGCTTCAGCGCGCGGATCCCGAGGTCCTGGGCCAGATGAACGACCTCCGCCTCCGGGTCGGGATGGTCCGGCCGGATCCCTCCCACCGCGATCAAGCGCTCGGGATCGGGTCGTACGTACTCGCTCACGAACGTGTTGGCGGCCTCGGTGTATCCGATCACCTCCGGGGCGACGTAGTTGATCAGCACAGCCCGCTCGACCCCGCAGGCGTCGAGGTACTCGAGGAAGGCCCGGGCGTCCTCGAGGTAGCGCGCGTTGGACGGGTCGATCTTCGCGAGCATCCGGAGCGCGTCCGGTCGCATCTCCCAGAGCGGGTTGATGTGAACGTGGCAATCGGTGATGCCCATCGGGGGGCCGGACCGGTCGGGCGATATAAGGTCCGGGCCTCCTTCGAGCCTCTGCCCGAGGTTTTATCAAGGCGGGACAATCCATGGCCGCCTGATGGCGAGCCCCGCGTCCCCGCGTACGATGCCGAGGCTGCTGAAGGCGACGTACCTCGCGGACCAAGAGAGTCTGCTCGAGGAGACGCGCGCGACGAAGCTCTTCTATTTCCCCGGCCCGGTGCTCTGGACCCTGATCTTCGGCTTGGCGTCGCTCTTCTCCGCGCATGCGATCAGCTCGGGAGTGCCCAACTGGGCGCCGGGTCTCAACACGTGGTTGACCTTGTCGAACTACCTCTCGTCCACGGTCCAGACGTACCTCGCTTACGTCTGGCTCGTCCTCTTCATCATCGGTCTCCTCTGGCTGCTCATCCGATACTTCCGCTGGATCACCACGGTCTACGCGGTCACCTCGCGTCGGGTGATCGTCCAGCGGGGGATCCTAGGGAAGGACTTTGACGAAATCCCGGTCTCCCAGGTTCGCGGGGTCGACGTCCATCAATCGTTCGGCCAGCGGTTGCTCGGTTACGGGACGGTCCGGGTCAGCTCCGAAGGGGGCAGCCGCCTCGGAAACGAGGATTGGGTCGGGATCCCGAAGCCGTTCCGGTTCCAGAAACTGATCGAAAACGCCACCGTCAACCTTCAGTCGCCACCCGCCGCGGCTTCCTGGAGCTCGCCCCCCCCGCGCTAGAGTTCTCCCCGGCGGGGAACCCGAGGCCGGTCACGCATCGTTAAATCCGTCCCGCCGCCTCGCCCAGCGGGTATGGCCGACGACTTCGACGCGATCGTCGTGGGGGCCGGACTGGCCGGCTCCTCCTCGGCGATCCGGCTCGCTCAGGGCGGCGCGAATGTGCTGCTCCTCGAGCGGGGAGCCGAACCGGGGTCGAAGAACCTCTCCGGAGGGATCCTGTGGGGCCACGACCTGGACACGATCCTGCCGAACTGGGCCCACGAGATGCCGGTCGAGCGGCACATCGTGCGCAAGCGGTTCGGGCTCCTGACGAGCGACCGCGCACTCTCGTTCGACTTCGAGGACGGTAGCTGGAGGAAGGAGCCGTACGTCGCGCATTCGGTGCTGCGCGCCCGAACCGACGCCTGGCTCGCGAAGAAGGCCGAGGAAGCCGGGGCCACCGTGGTCGCCTCGGTTCCCGTCGACCGGCTGAACTGGGAAGGTTCGCGGGTCCACGGGATCGTCCAGGGGGGCGAGACGATGACCGCCCCCGTGACGATCCTCGCCGATGGAGCCAACTCAAGGCTCTCCCTCGGGACTCCGATCCGTCCGAGCGTTCGCCTATCGGGCGAGGCGACCGAGCTCGGCATCAAGGAAGTGTTCCGGCTCGACGCGAGCACGATCGAGGAGCGATTCCAGCTCGGACCGGACGAGGGGCACGCCGAGGAGTGGGTGACGGGGATCTTCCCGCCCGGGGTGTTCGGCGGGGGATTCCTCTACACGAACCGCGACACGATCTCCCTCGGCCTCGTCCTCAACATCCAGTCGCTCTTCGGGAGGAACGCCTACTCCCAGGAGCTCGTGGAGCAGTTCAAGCTGCATCCGGCGATCGCGAACCGGCTCAAGGGGGCCGAACTGGTCGAGTACGGCGCCAAGCTCATCAGCTCGGGCTGGGCCAGCCGTCCGGCCGCGTTCCACGGGGATGGCTGGATGGTCGCGGGCGATGCCGCCGGCTTCGTCTTCTCGAACGGGCTCGTCATCCAGGGCATGAACTACGCAGTGCGGTCCGGCCTCGCCGCGGCCGAGACCGCGCTCGCCGCGAAGGCGGCGAACGACCCGTCGGCCCGGAGCCTCTCGGCGTACGACCAACGGCTCGAGTCGACGGGAATCCTCCCGGATTTCCGCGACTTCGCCCGACTTGACCGGGTGAAGTGGAACCCCCGGATCTACACGCTGTATCCAAAGTTCGCGACGGAGATGTTCCACGCCATGATGACCGAAACCGGGGCCCGCAAGCAGTCGATGCGACGGCTCTTCCTCAAGGTCCAGCGAGCAGCGGGGGTCCCGATCACGAAGCTCGTGCGCGACGGGTTCGAGCTGCTCCGGGACGCCTAGCCGACCGCGCTAGAGCCCGCGGACCCGCCGGACCTCGGCTGTGAGCGCGGGAACGATCTCAAACAGGTCCCCCACGATCCCGTAGTCGGCGACCTTGAAGATCGGCGCCGAGGCATCCGAATTGATCGCGACGATGACGTGCGAGCTCACCATGCCGACGATGTGCTGGATCGCGCCGGAGATCCCGACAGCGATGTAGAGCTGCGGCGAGACCGCCTTCCCCGTCTGTCCGACCTGGTACGACGCCGGTCGCCAGCCGGCGTCGGTCACGGCGCGGGAGGCGCCGACGGCCGCGCCGAGCGCGGCGGCCAGGGCTTCGACGAGGGGGAAGTTCTCGGGGGAGCGAACCCCACGACCGCCCGAGACGACGGTCGCCGCGTCGGTGAGCGTCGGACCCGCGCCGGTGGCCACCGGTTCCACTCCCGTGCGCTTCGGGGCCCGGAGGTTCGCGGAGAGGTCGCCCGACGCGACCTCTCGGATCGTCGGGTTCGCGGGCGCCTCGGTTGGTAGCGGGAATGCATGGGGGCGTAGGGCGAGCACAAAGCGGGTCCCTTCGAGTCGTCGGGTCTCCGTTGCCCGCCCCCCGAAGACGGGCCGTCGCACTCGGAGAAACCCATCGCCCGGGACCACCTCGGTGACCCCGGTCGCCGCGGCCGCGTTCCACCGCACGGCGAGCCGTCCCGCAAGGTCCCGACCGAACGTCGTACCACCCACGAGGACGATCGTGGCTTGCGCCGCCTCGGCGGCCGCCGTCACGCTAGGAGCGAGCGCGGCGACCGGAGCCGCGTCGAGCGAAGCGTCGTTCGCGCACCAGACCTCAGGAACGCCGTACCGGCCGAACTCACCCGCCGCGGCGGTGGCACTCCGGCCGGCAAGGAAACCGACCACCTCTCCCGTGCCCGGCGAGAGCTCCCGGGCCTTGCCGAGGGCTTCGAGCGTCGCGCCCGAGAGGCGCGAGCCTTGAACCTCCCCGACGACGAGGATCCGGGTCGTCATGGGAATACCTTAGCCTCCTCCCGCAGGATCCGGACGAGTTTCTCCGCCGCTTCCTGGGGGGTCTTATACTCCACCATTTTCGCCCCCGTCCGCGGGGGCGGAAGTTCGAACCGCTCCGATCGGCTCCGGCTACCCCCGTCCGGGGGGTCCAGGACCGCTTTGGCGATCGGGGCCTTCCGGGACTTCAGGATCGCAGGTAGCTTCGCCGTGCGCGGGTCGTTCCACGCCTGCTGGAGCGCGATGACGCACGGGATCGGCGACTCCCACGCTTCGAGCCCGGCCTCCGTGGCCCGTCGGAAGGTGAGGCAGGAGCGGGCGCCGTCCCACCGCAGGTCGACCACGTAGCCGAAGTCGGGGACGGCGAGCAATTCTCCGAGCGCAGGTCCGACCAACCCGGACTCGTCGTCGCCCGCCTGCTTCCCGCAGAGCACGAGGTCGTGCGGCAGGGCGGCGACCGCCTTCCCCAGGGCACGCGCGACCGCGAGAGGATCGGTCAGGGGGACGGAACCGGTGTCCACCCACGTAGCGAGGTCACAGCCGAGCGCGATCGAAGCCCGAAGGACCTCCTCCGTGCGGGGCGCAGGCCCCAGCGCCACCACGTGGACTTTCGACCCCGGAATCGCTTCCTTGAGGAGCAAGGCCTGCTCAACGGCGGATTCGTCGTACCCCGCCAGAACGAACTTCACGCCCTCCGGGTCGAGCGCCGTTCCGTCCGAGCTCGCGCGCAGGCGGGTCTCCGCTTCGGGGACCGGCTTGACGCAGACGACGATCTCCACGGTCGGGGCCTCGGCTCACCCGTACTGCCGAAGGAGCTCTCGCGCGATCACGGTGCGCTGAATCTCGTTCGCGCCCTCGTAGATCTGGGTCAGCTTCGCGTCTCGGAGGAGCTTTTCGACCGGGTACTCCTTCATGTAGCCATACCCCCCGAAGGTCTGGATCGCCTCATCGGCGACGTCGAGCGCGGCGTCCGACGCGAAGCACTTCGCGATGGAGGACTCGAGCGTTCCCTTGGCGCCCCGGTCGATGGTCCAGGCCGCGTTCCAGGTGAGCAGGCGTGCCGCGCGGACGGACTGGACCATGTTCGCGAGCTTGATCTGAATCGCCTGGTGCTCGGCGATGGGCTTGCCGAACGTCTGACGCTTCAGCGAGTAGCCAGCGGCGTGGTCGAGAGCGGCCTGGGCGATCCCCGTCGCGAGGGCGCCGATAGGCGTGCGGGTCTGGTCCAACGTTCGCATCGCGAGGGCGAACCCGTCGCCGTCTCCGCCGAGCCGATTCGCAACGGGAACGCGGGCCCCTTCGAACCGCACGGTGCCGGTCGAGGAGGCGCGGTGGCCCATCTTCTCTTCGTCCTTCCCGGGGATCACGCCTTCGGTAGAGCGGGGCACGACGAACGCCGTGATCCCCCGGTGCTTGAGGTCCGGGTTGACCGTGGCGAACACGGTGTAGAGCGACGCGTGCGGGGCATTGGTGATGAAACACTTCTCGCCGTCCAGGACGTAGTGGTCCCCGTCCCGTCGTGCGCGCGTGCGCAGCGCTCCCACGTCGCTGCCGCCCGAGGGCTCGGTGAGCGCGAAGGACGCGAGCTGGTACTCCGCACAGAACGGCGTCAGGATCCGCGCGCGTTGCTCCGCCGTCCCTCCGAGGACGATCGGCTCGAGCGCGAGGCAGTTGGCGATGATCGAGGTCGTCATTCCACCGCAGGCGTACGCGAGCTCCTCGACGATCAGGCACTGCTCGAAGACGCCGAGCCCGCTCCCCCCGTACTCGGTGGGGATGTTGAGATTCATGAGCCCGAGTTCGTGGGCCCGACGGTAGATCTCTTCGGGGAACCGTCCGGTCCGGTCGCACTCGGCCGCGTGCGGAGCCATCTCGGTCCGCGCGAACTTCCGGGCGAGATCCCGCACGCTCTCTTGCTCCGCGGTCAGCGAGAAATCGGGCATGGCTCGGCGGTGCGCGTGCCACCGGCATCCGCTATATCACGGCTTGGGTCCTCCCGGTCGTGGCGGGGCACGCACGACGGTTTCGCCCGCGAGAGCTTCGGGTCGAACGGTACGCCCGGCTGGACCGGGACCGCCCCCGACGCATCGGGGTTCCCGAGGTGGTCCTTGGGGAAGGAAAGAGCATCCCGCAGCTCCTCGGGATCCTCCGGGCCCTCGCCGCCCGGGGGGAGGGTGCCCTCATCTCTCGACCGTCCGCTGCCCAGCGCCGAGCGCTCGCGCTCGCTCGCCGCGCGGGATTGCCGGTTCGCCTGCTTCCCGGAAACCGCGTCGCGCGGCTCGCCGGCCCGCTTGGCCCGAAGTACCGCCGAGGGACCGTGGCGCTGGTCACGGGGGGGACGAGCGACGTGCTGCTGGCCGAGGAAGCGCACGCGATTCTTTCGGAGCTCGGGATCCGGGTCCTACGAGCCTACGATGTGGGCGTAGCCGGCCTCCACCGCCTACTGAGGGCCGTGGAGGCGCTCGAGCGACACCGTCCTGAGCTCTACTTGGTGTTCGCAGGCCGGGAAGGGGCGCTACCCACGGTGATCGCGGGTCTGGTGCACGCTCCGGTGGTGGGGGTCCCGACCTCGGTCGGCTACGGTCGCGGAGGACGCGGAGAGGCGGCGCTGACCGCCATGCTCCAGTCGTGTGCCCCGATCGCGGTCGTGAACATCGACGCGGCCGTCCCGGCCGCCTTATTCGCGGCCCAGCGGTTCGCGATCCCGCGGGACGGTCCGCGCCGTAGCCGGGCTGCCCGCAGGAGGTCGCCACGCCGCCCGAAACGCCCCTGACCTGGCCTTCCCTCTCGGAACGGCGTGAGGCGTCGGACGCGTTGTACGAGAAGGACCCGGATCGATTCCTCGGGGAGCCCACGCGGTTCTTCCACTGGTCCCTCCCCCACCTGGTCCGGCTGGGGTCGCCCGCTTCCGTCCTCGATCTCGGATGCGGTCCGGGGCGCGATTCGAGGGCGCTCGCTTCGGCCGGGTTCGTCGTCCGAGCGATCGACCACTCGCCCATCGCTATCGAGCGCGCTCGGGCGCAGCCGGCTTCGGGGGCTCTTCGATTCGAGCGGACGGACGCCCTGTCCGCGCTCCGAGCGACCGCCTCGTCCTCGGTGGACGCCGTATACGCCCACGCCCTGTACATGATCCTCTCGGAGGAGGAGCTGCGCGAACTTCTCCGCGAGCTCTCCCGAACCCTCCGACCCGGTGGCCTGCACCTGTTCGCCGTCCGGTCCGTGACCGACCCGATTGCCCGCCGAGGGCGGGAGGTCGCGCCGGACGTATGGTGCGAGGGCCCCCACACGACCCCGCACCGGTACTACCGGACCGAGTCGGTCGCGGCCTTCGGCCGCGCGTCGTTCGAGCGGGTCGCGGCCGAGCTCGCGCCGGACCTCCATCTCTGGTACGTCTGCGACCGCCGCCCCTGAGACCGAGAAAGACCCTGACGGAAGGGCTTTTGTGAACGGGCGGTCCTTGGGCCAGACGTGCCACCGAGGCCCGTGCTCTCGGACGAGGACGAGCAGGCGGAGCGGGACGAGCGTGCTCGGCTTCGAACGCTCGACGCCAAGCTCTCGACGCTGTTCCGCCAACGTCAGGAACTCATCACGGAGATGCGGCACCTCTCCGGAGAGCAGAAGGCGCTCTACGACCGGCGCCAGGCCCCTCAGGTCGAGGTCGAGGCGTTGTACCATGAGCACGGTCAGATCGGCCACCGCATCGTAGAGCTTCGGAAAGCGCGGGACGCGGCTCGGGTCGTCTTCCAGGAGGCTGTGGTCCGGTTGCGCGAGCTCAAGCTGTCGTTCGCCCCGGGAGAACGGGTCCACCCCGACCAGCTCCGACGCGAGATCGCCGAGCTCGAACTCCGCCAGCAGACCCGAGCGCTCCCGCTCGACGAGGAGAACGCGCTGATCGCGCGGCTGCGCCAGCGGATGCAGGAGCTGAAGGAGGCGGAAGCGCGCGCCGGGGTCGTGGCCGAGCACGTACGGGCCCTCAAGGAGGCGGAGGCCCGCGTGAGCGCCGCTCACGTTGAGGTCGAACGGCTCGGGCAGGAGATGGTCAGGGCCAGGGCCGAGCGGGACGGGAAGATGGCGGAGGTTCGTTCCAAGCTCGAGGTCGCGGGAGGGCTAGTGGCCGAGCTTCGAGCGAAGGGACGGGCCCGGGCCGATGTCATGGCCCAGGTCGATGCCGTAAGCCGCGAGATGGCCGAGCTCGAGCGCGAGGGTCGGCAGATCCTCGAACAGTCCCGGGCCCGCCGGGACGAGGCCCGAAAGACGTTGCGGACCTACAGCCGACGAGGGAAACCGCCCGAAGAGCTGCTCGCCTCAGCCGCCGATGCCCAGCTCGAAGAGCTTCTCAAGCGCGGCAAGGTCACGCTCGGCGGTTAGCCGGCCGGTCCCGAGGGCCGGGGTCAGTAGAACGCCACAACGGTGACGACGAAGACCAGGGTCTGGCCCTGGATCTCGGCGTTGACCGGTGGGCTGGCCTGGTCGTAGAGTTCGGTGAAGGTCCCCGCAGTGGAGTTCACCGCGGAGACGATGAACTTGTGCGAGCCGCACACGGTCGTCGACGGGGAGGAGCCGAGGACCCGCCCGGCGTTCGCCGACGTGAGCTGGTTCGTGAGCGTGATCGTGGTCGACGTGACGGTCGTTACCGTGACCGGCCAGCTCGACTTGGGAACGGACCAACCCACCGAAGGCAGGTTCTCGACCACGACCGAGGTCGCATTGGTCGATAGCACAAGGTCCGTCCACCCGTAGGCCGGGTCGGCGAACTGGGTGCCTGGGGTCGCGTTGACCCCCGGGTATGCCGTTGAAAAGTCGGCGACGACGACGGAATCCAGCACGGCGATCGTGAAGGAGAGCGGCCGGGTGGTGAGGCAGCTCGAGATCACCGGACCGTACCCGAGGCTCGGCGGGACCGTGATGGACTGGGTCCGGCCGACGGGGAGGCCGAGGAGTCCTTGCCAGAACCCCGGGACCACCGTGCCGAACATGAGACTGCCGATCGTGTAGCTCCCCGAAGGACCGACGTGCACGGCGAGGGGCGTGTACTGCGAGACCCCCCCCCGGAAGGAGAACTCGAGCGATTTCGGATACGTCAGGTTGTTGGTCGCCACCGAGTAGACCGACGTGTCGAAGACGCGACCCTCTTGGGCCCCGCTGCCGAACATCCCGATGTAGTTGACCGTGACGTTGTCCCCCAGCTGCACCGTCCGGGCTGGCGACCCGGGATTCGGATGGTTGTATTCGTAGAGGAATGCGGTCCCGACCCCGGCGCCGACGAGGACGACGACGCTGAGCAGGATGAGCCCGATTGGGGCACCGCGCGGTTCGGCCATGAATCACCAGAACGGAAGGGACGTGGGGGTCAGCTCGTCGCTGGTCTCGTCATGGATTCGGAGAGACAGGTGTTCTTCATTCCCCCGCCCCCGAACCGGCCGCCAATATAAACCCTGCCGACTCGGCGGACCGGGCCTCACGCCCGGCGCAGCTTCCCGACGATAGGCTCCTCGACGACCCCTTCCTCTTCCAACCGGTTGAGGAGCGCCTCGGCCCGGTCCGCGACGAGGCCCCGGGACGCGACGCGGGCGATCAGCTCCTTCAAGTCCGCGTAGCCGTCCACGGAGACCTCGGCGATCTCGTCCAACTGGTCGAGGAAGACCGACTCCTCTGCCCGCTCGGCCGCCGACGGGGCGGACGAAGGGGCCCTCGGAGGGGGAGCCCGGGTCACGGTGACGTTCGGCGACGGGGTCCCGATCGATGCCACCGGCCCCGAATCGCCCGCGACACGGCGGGCCGCCGGCTTGAGGTCCTTACGGAACGCTGGCCGGTCCACGTCCGGGTACCGCCGAAGCGCGTCCCGGGCGGCTCGGATCCAGGCGCGGGGCGCTCCGTCTTCGACGAGCGCCTCCTCCTGGGTCCCCGGGTCCTTCTCGAGCCGTTCTACGAGGTCCAGGCGGTCGAGCGTCTGACGGACGATGTCGGCGAGCGCGGCGCGTTCCTCGGCCTCCGCGACGAAGCGGACGGATTCGGCGCGGACCGAAACGTACCCCACGGAGTCCCGTCCCCGGTACAGATGCACCTTGCCGACCACGATGGCGGGGCGGGGCACGGTCGAGGACCGGAGCTGAGCCATCGCCCGCGGCTGGAAACTCCCCGCCGTGACCGACACCGCGCCCGTCGGGTCGGTGAGGCGGGCCCTCCAGAACGGTTGGGATTCATCGCGCCCCAGTGGCTCGGCCGGGGAGAGCAAGCCGGTCACCAACACGCGGTTCATGCGCGCGCCGAACGGAGATAAGAGGTACGAAGCCGCGCGGTCTCCCTCGCCTTTCTCTTCCTCGAGAGAGCTCTCGAGCTCACGAGTCGTGACTCGCCACGCCGGCTCCCGGAGCGCCACTACCGTCCCTCGCTCAGGCGGGCCGCGAGCTCCTCGGCGCTCGCGTCGAGGTCGACCTCGACCGGGTCGATCGTCTCCGGAACGATCGTCACTCCAAAATCGTCCTTCGTCCCGACGCCCCGCACCCGTAGGCGCCGTCCGAAGAGGGCCTCCAGGAGCTGCTCTTCGATCAGGCTGGGGTCCGGCTGCTCTCTCAGCCGGTTCCTCACGTCGGCGAGAGAGACCCCCCAGAGGCGCTCGGTCTCGGCGCGCCCGGCATTGACGGTGAGGGCTCCGGTCCCGTCATCCAACACGATTCGGGCGCGCAGGTCGGGTTGCCCTTCGACCTGGCCGTGGACCCGGCAGATGCCGCTGCGCACCGAGCGCTGGCAGGTGGGGCAGCGATAGACGAGGCCGCTCGGGGGGAGGAGACCTACGACGACCCCTTCGACCGCGACCGCCTCCCCTCCGCCCTCGTCCTCGACCCGTGCGATCGTCCGTGGAGGAGCTCGGAGGAGCTCGGCCGGGTCGGGGAGGTCGGAACCATCGATGCGAACGACCGATGCTCGCTCGTCGAGCACGAGCTGGCGGCGGCCGCGGAAGCTTCGGACGTAGCCGCCGGCGATACGGACCGCTTCGCCGGCCTTAAGGCCGAAGTCGCTCCAGGAGGAGAGCGAGACGGACCCGGTTCGGTCTGCGACGAGGCCCTCGTGGACGACCCGCCGTTCCTCGCCGACCGTCACGGTCCGGGGAGCCATGCGAACGACCCGTACCTCCACTCGGAACCCCTCGTCCGGTGGGGCCAGCTCGCTGAGAGACCGGAACGGGATCTCCTCGGAATCGACCCGGGGCAGCTCCGCCGGCCCGGCGGGAGCCACGCGGGTCCGCCAACTGAAGGTGACCTCCGGGCGGCCCCGGAACTCCCGGACCTCGGCTCCCACGGCCCGCAGGATCGTCCCACGCTCGACACCCTCCCGCGGTGGGTCCCACCAGGTGAACCGCACGGTCGCGGTGCCATCGCTGAGGAGTCCCGAGACTAGGGGCCGTCGGCTACCGTCGGACCGTCGGGTCACCTCCCGGCGGTCGAACGAGACGACCCGCGCGACGAGCTCTACCGGGGAAACGGACGGCCGGAGGTCTCTCAGTCGGACCTCGGGAACGGTCGTGCTAGGAGGCGTGACCACCATTGGAGCGTGACTCGCGCGCGTGGAACGGTGGTGGCGAATAAAGCTGCCGCGACGCGGGTGAACGGTGAATCGCGCTCGGCGCGAACCCGCCGACGCCGGGAGGTGCCGTATCGGCTCGCCGCGTCACAAGCCTTTTGTCCACGACTCCATCCCCCGCGGGACTTGGCGCTGAAGTTCAACCAGCGGGTCGACAAGGTGCTCTCCGCGCGCAACTCGCTCGTGTGCGTTGGGCTCGACCCCGACCCGGCGCTGATGCCCAAGGCGATCCGTCGACTCGCGCCCAAGCCCCAGCTCGACCGATTCCTAGAGGGGATCCTCCAGGCGACCTACCCTCATGCGGCGGCGTACAAGATGCAACTGGGGGCCTACCTCCAGTACGGCGCCCGAGGGCTCGAGGTGCTGGCCGGGCTATCGAAGAAGATCGGCCCGACCCGGCTCCGGATCCTCGACACGAAAGCGAACGACATTCCGAACGTGATGCGGATGTACCGCGACGGGGCCTTCGGCGCCTTCGGGTTCGACGCGGTGACGCTCTCCCCGTGGATGGGTTGGGAGACCCTCCAGCCGTTCTTGGACGATCCAGCCCACGGCGCGTTCGTGGTGGCCCACTCTTCGAACCCTGGGGCCCTCGACTTTCAGGAGATCCCAACCCCTCGAGGGCCCCTCTGGCTCGCGATCGTAGGTGAGGTCCGTCGGCTCGCCCACGCGCACGGCAACCTCGGAGTCGTCATCGGAGCCACGTTCTCCGATGCCTTTCGGCATGCCCGCGCCACGCTCGGGAACGGGATCCCGATCCTCGTGCCGGGGATCGGGGCCCAAGGCGGATCCCTCGCGACCGCGGTGCAAGAAGGGGTCGATGCCAAAGGCCGGGCCCTGATCGTCAATGCCTCGCGCAGCATCCTCTATGCGTCCAGCGGTTCCGATTGGAAGAAGGCGGCCGGCGCCGAGGCCGAGCGCCTCAAGGTCCAGATAAACCAGCTGCGTGCAAGTCCGCGTACAGCTTGAGCAGCTGGCGGGCGACCGTCGCGGGGCCGTATCGCATCTCGGCCCTCCGCCGTCCGGCCGCCCCCATCCGGCGTGCGAGCGCCGGGTCGTCGAGCAGCGTTTCGACCTTCGCGGCCAGGTCCGCCGCGAGCAACGGCTCGGTCAAGAGCCCCTCCTTGCCGGGTTCGATCACCTCGCGAACGCCGGGCATGTCCGCAATGATCACGGGCAGGCCCGCGGCCATCGCCTCGGCGACCACGAGCCCGAACCCTTCGAGCCGATTCTGAGAGGGGAAGACGAACAGGTCGGCGAGCGCGAGGTAGCGCGGAAGGTCGTCGTTCGATACGGAGGGGCAGAACCGCACCCGGTCCTTGACGCCCAGTCGCCGGGCGTCTCCAATGAGGTTCGGCAGGCGCGGGCCGGCCCCGATGATGAGCAGTACGACGTCCGCGGGCAGCATCGGCAACGACTCGAGGATCACATCCACGCCCTTGTGAGGCACGAGCCGACCGGTGAACGCGAGGACCCGTTTCCCCTCCAAGCGCAGCTCTCGCCTCAGGGCGCTCGCGTCCAGGCCCGGGCGGAACCGGTCGAGGTCGACGACGGAAGGAATGATCGCGAGCTCTCGGCCTCGCAACATCGCCGACGTGGATCCGTAGCTCCGGGTATGGACCACGATTCGGTCGACCCGGCGGAGCGTGCGCGGCAGGAAGAGCCCCTGGTAGAGCCGGGTGAGCAAGCGGCCGCTCAGCCCCGGAAGGAAGAGGTCGCAGTGGTAGGTGAGGCACACTGGGACCTGACGCCGCTCGAGCGCGCGGGTCGCGAAGTACGAGGTGAGCGGGGGTGGGTAGTGCATGTGCACGACGTCGACATCGAGGGACCGCAGGATCCGGCCACCGCCGATATCGAGGGGCGTTCCCAGGAGGACACCCAGCGACCTCGAACGTAGGACCCGGTACCCCTCGAACGATTCTTCGGCGGGTAGGTGGCGCCGGTAGCGGGACGTGAGCACCGTCACTTCGTGTCCCTCCCGCGCGAACTCGCGGGCGAGCCCCCGCACGTGGCTCTCAACGCCCCCGGCGTGGGGGTAGTAAAACGGCGAGACCTGGACGATGCGCACGAGACCCAGCTATCGAATCCGTCCCTAAACGCTCATCGGCGAGGCCGGAGGACGAACGGGACGCCCTAGGCCTCGGTCGCGTCTCTTCGGCGCGGGGTGCGAGGTAGGGGTTCGGCCTCTCGGCCCTGCAAGAACTGGTCGGCGGGCATCGTAGCGATGTCGATCCCTTTCATCGCCTCGCCGAGCCCGCTCGAAACTCGGGCCAGCACGTCCGCTTCCTCGTAGTGGAGCGACGCCTCGACGATCGCGCGCGCGACCTTCAACGGGTGCTCGGACTTGAAGACCCCGCTGCCCACGAAGATCCCGTCCACCCCGAGCATGCGGCAAAGGGCGGCGTCCGCAGGGGTCGCGACGCCGCCGGCGGCGAAGTTGACGACCGGGAGCCGATGGAGCGAGCGCACCTCATGGAGGATCGCTTGCGAGACCCGTTCCTTGCGCGCCCAGGTGGCGAGGGCCTTCCCGGAGAGCTTCGAAACCTCGGCCACGTCGCTGTTCATTTGCCGGATGTGCCGGACCGCCTCGACGACGTTGCCGGTGCCGGCTTCGCCCTTCGTGCGGATCATCGCCGCGCCTTCCTCGATGCGGCGGAGAGCCTCTCCGAGGTTCCGGGCCCCGCAGACGAACGGGATCTTGAACGCTTTCTTGTCGACATGCTGGAACGGGTCGGCCGGCGTGAGCACTTCCGACTCGTCGATCATGTCGACCGCGAGCGCCTCCAGGATCCGCGCCTCCGCGGTGTGGCCGATCCGGCATTTGGCCATCACTGGAATGGAGACGCGATCCTTGATGTCGCGGATCCGCAGCGGGTCGGCCATCCGGGCGACCCCGCCCGCGGCCCGGATGTCCGACGGGACGCGCTCGAGCGCCATCACCGCGACCGCGCCGGCTTCTTCCGCGATGGCCGCCTGGTCGGCGGTAGTGACGTCCATGATCACTCCGCCCTGTTGCATACGAGCGAAGCCGCGCTTCACGAGCTCCGTCCCGAGGCGGAGCTCCATTAGGGGTGTGGACATTGGATGCCCGAACTGTAAGGAAGCGGCGGAGTATAAGACGGTGGGCGGACCCGCCCGCGAGCTCCGCAACGCCTCCGACCCGGCCTCCCACCCGGTGGAGGCGAGCGCACTGACGGGGAGGGAAGCGACGGGGTCAGGACTTTGCTGCGGCCTACGCCGTGGGCCCGGTAGACGCCCCATCGGTGGACGGACGTGAGGTCCCTGTGGAACGACGTCGCAAGGAGAACGCGATGCTGACGGCGCTCCCGAAGGCGACTAGGAACATCACGCCCATTCCGAACGCATCGAGGGGGTTGTTGGGGGCCGAAGCGACGAACATCATTCCGAAGACTCCCGCGAGCACGACAGAGGCAAGCAGCGTGAGCGCCGGCGCGACCAGCCGAAGTTCGCGCGTGAGGGCGGCCAGCACGACGGCGGCCAACGCGAGGAAGAACAGCGCGTAGCCCACGTTGTAATGCCAGTCGAGCGACGGGTACGAGGTGCTCGAGGTGAAGCTCGAGGGGGCGTAGGCGTTCGTCCAGAGTCCGAGCAGATACTGTCCGACCAGGAGAGTAAGGGTCGCGAGGATCACGTACCT
>Ga0187817_10000328_pt1 | contig 19592 bp, 16 predicted proteins | sample NC_wetland_sal_i_17_FD_132431 | JGI IMG/M metagenome (GOLD analysis project Ga0187817, IMG submission 132431) | Wetland sediment microbial communities from Neuse River Estuary, North Carolina, USA - SO4_2 | ecosystem: Environmental > Aquatic > Freshwater > Wetlands > Sediment | place: USA... | reverse complement strand
TGTTGCACGTCGCTCTCAAATTGCACCAACTGGAGCTGGATCTTCAGGTAGTCGTTCTCGCTCATGCCGCCATCTTTGTACTGGGCTGCACTGATGTCGACGGTCTTCTGAAAGCTGTTCAGGTCCTGCCGCGCAAGGTCCAGAGTCGATTGCGCAAGCTGAGCATTGATAAACAGGGAGCCAACCTGAAACGCGACACCACGCTCATTATCCGCTACTTGCGAACGCGTTACGGCGGTGGCGTCCCTGGCGGCTTGCAGGCGGCGCGCGCGCTTGTGGCCGCGTTCAAACAGGTAACTCAATCCAATATCACCCTCGGTTGAGGCTTGGATGTAATCCGACACACTTTCGTTTTGGGGACGGGAGAAAAGCGGCAGGTATTCCCAGTCGACGAAGAAGGTCGGGTTGGGACGCAGATTGGCCGTGACTTCCGCGGCCTGGCTTTGTTGGATGGTGGTCCGAGCGGCTTGCAAAATGTGGTTGTGCCGGAGCGCCATCTGAATGGCTTCATCGAGCGTAATCCTGGCCGGTCCCTGGGCGCGGGCCGAATCTGGCACGAAGATACCGAGCAAAACCGCACCCACGAAAATGTGCCCGATGTGCTTCATCGGCAAAATTGCATGCTTAGTTTTCATTTAGCCCTCGAAAGAGCCCTCCGGTTCGGGAAGTTGATCGCCGTCCCTCGCAATCCAGACATAGAACGTGGGCAACAGCACGATGCTTAGCAGCAAATCGGAAATCAGGCCACCGACAATGACGATGGCGAAAGGCCGCTGCGAATCGGAGCCGATGTCATGCGATAGCGCCGCGGGCAGGAGTCCAAGAGTCGCCACAAGCATAGTCATCATAATGGGACGAAGTCTAAGGACCGCGCCTTCCACAGCGGCGTCCGCGATCGAATGCCCTCTGGCGCGGAGCTGGTTGATGTATTCGAGCATGATCACACCGGTCTGCACCGATACGCCAAACAGCGCCAGCATGCCGACACCCGACGAGACACTAAGATAAGTTCCGGTGATCAGGAGAGCCAGCAGACCGCCAATGCGAGCCAGAGCGACGTTTAACAGAATAAGCAGCGACCATTTGAACGAGCGAAACATGGTGTAGAGAATGATAAAAATTACCAGGACCGTCAGCGGCACGATGATCGCCAGTCGCGCCTCGGCCCGCTTCTCACTTTCGTATTCACCAGACCAACCGATGCTATAGCCGGGCGGCATCTTCACTTGTTTATTGATCCGGCTAATCGCCTCTTCGACCGTGGTCCCTAGATCCCGGCCTCTCACGCTGAAGGTTACTGCCACGTAGCGGCGGTTGCCTTCCCGATAGATGTCGTATGCGCCGTCCTTCACCTCTACTTTGGTTAGTTGCGCCAGAGACACGCGTTCCCCCGAAGGAGAAACGAGGCGAACCTTCTCGATGGACCGCTGGGTGCTACGGTAGGGCGCCTGGTATCGCACGACCAGGTCGTACCGCTGTTCGCCGATCAGCACCTGGCTTACGGCATTGCCGCCCACTGCCGTCTGAACGGCGTCTTGTATGTCTGCCACGTTGATGCCAAAACGAGCGGCCTGGCGGCGATCGATTGTCAGGTCAAGATTCGGCTGACCGAAATCGCGTAAGAGCTTGACATCATGCATGCCAGGAATTCTCGACATCACGACGGTGACTTCCTCGCCCTTCTGCTCGAGAAGTTTCAGATCGTCACCAAAAATTTTGAGGGCGGCGGCGCCCTTGGTGCCGGTGAGCGTTTCACCGACGTTGTCCTCGATGGGCTGCGAAAAGTTCCAGATCGCTCCAGGGTACTTATCAACCGCCCGGTTCATAGCGGCGATCAGTTCCTCCTTTCTTCGATGGAAAACAGGTCTCCACTGTTCTTTGGGCTTCAGATCGACGAAGAACTCCGTGTTTCCGAATCCGCCGGTATCGGTTCCGTCATCGGGCCGGCCGGTCTGCGAAACGACCGTTTTGACCTCCGGAAAGGATGCAAAAACATAGCGCTCGTTCACGGTGAATTTTTCCCCTTCCGTAAGACTCGTGCTATTCGCCAGAGTGCCGCGCGCCCAGATGGCGCCTTCATCCAGATGCGGCAAGAACTCAGCGCCGATAACGCCGCCAAATCCCAAATAGATGGTTCCGGCGAGGGAAACGAAAGCAACTGCGGCGACGACCCAGCGATGGTGAACGGCCCAGCGCAACCGCCTGCGGTACTGTTCCGTTAGAAACTCCATGACCAGGTTCCGCCGTTCCCGAACCACCCCGCGGAAGAACGTGCTGGCGAGCACGGGAGCGATAAGAATGGAAAACGTCATGGCGCCAAGAAGAGCGAAAGCCACTGTCCAGGCCATGGGCCGGAACAACCGCCCTTCCACGCGTTGCAGAGTGAAGATCGGCATATAGGCGGTGATAATAATCGCAATGGCGTAAAACACCGGCCGTTGGACTTCGTGGCAAGCCTCGCGGATGATCTCCCCAGTAGATTTAGGGGGCCCAGAGAGGGCCTCGCGACGGCGGCTCAAATGCCGAATAATGTTCTCCACCATGACCACAGCTCCATCCACCACCATTCCGAAATCCAAGGCACCCAGCGAGAGAAGATTCGCCGGAATGTGGCTCAAATCCAGCCAGATGGACGCAAATAGCAGTGAGAATGGAATGGTAAGGGCAACGATGAGGGCGGCGCGAACATTGAGCAGGAAGAGGAAAAGGATGACACTGACCAGAAGCATTCCTTCGGTCAGGTTATGCATCACCGTGTGCAAGGTGAAATGAAGCAGATCGCTGCGATCCAGCATGGGAATCACTTTCACGCCAGGGGGCAGGATTCCGTTATTGAGCTCATCCACCTTTGCGTGAATGGCCGCGAGCGTGGGTTCCTCCTCAGCGCCTTTGCGCAGCAGCACTCCGCCCTGGATCACGTCAGGCTCATCAACGATGCGCCCGTCTTCCAGGTGGTTGGCTCTTGCCATGTGGCCCAATCGGATTTTCGGGCCCTGCGTCACATCCGCGATGTCTCTTACCCGAAGGGCAGTTCCGGTTTGGGTCTTCAAGACCGTCTGTTCGATGTCATTGATATTGGTGAAGAGGCCTAGCGCGCGGACGTTCATCTGTTGCATCCCGACTTCCACAAAACTGCCGCCGGCATTGATATTGTTGTTGGCGAGCTGCTGCTCCACCTGGCCGATGCTCAACCCGTAGGACACGAGTTTGTTGGGATCAACGCGAACCTGGTATTCACGCACCGTGCCCCCGAAGTCAGAAACGTCCACGACGTTAGGAACGGATTTGAATTGCTTGAGGAGCACCCAGTCCTCGATGGACCGGAGTTCCATCAGGTCATACCGGGGATTGGTGCTTCTCAGTGTGTACCAATAGATCTGCCCCGTGGTGCTCCAGTCTGTGCCGATTTGGGGCTGCAGGTTTTGACCATTAGGAAGATTGACCTGTGTGAGCCTTTCCAGGACCTTCTGGCGGTTCCAGTCGTTGACGGAAGTGTCGTCGAAAATCATAATCACGAACGACAGACCGAAAATCGACTCGGAACGCAGATAAGTCATGTGCGGCATCCCCGACATCTGCATTTCGATGGGAATGGTGACTTGCTGTTCCACTTCTTCAGCGGAACGGCCCGGCCATTGAGTAATAACAGTCACGTAGTTATCGGCGATGTCGGGATATGCCTCGACAGGCAGGTTGTGAAACGAGATGGCGCCCCAGCCGATTAAGAGGATGGCAACCGCCACCACGACAAACCGGTTATTGAGCGCAAAGTCTACGAGAGCACGAATCATTTCCTGGTTCCTGTTAAAGCTCTTGCCTGCTGGAGTCTATTCAAAGTCTCTGCGCGATTAGTCATCATTGAGCGAGTACGTGGTCCAAAACCAAGGCATTTGTGACTACTTGTTGGCCTGGCTTCAGGCCGGACTTGATCTCTTGCAGTTCGGTGTTGTCGGCCAGCAGGTCCCCGCTGACGACTTCCAAGCGCCGGAATTTGTTTTCTGGCGCGGGAACGAAGACAAAATCGCGATCATGCATTCGCAACACGGCGGACGCCGGGACGATCGTATGCATTTCCGTGGTTTGCCCGCGGAAGGTGGCTCTCACGAACATGCCCAGCCGCATGATTCCTGGGTTCTGCACTTCGATCCGAACCTTGGCCGTGCGAATGTTAGGATCGAGAACCGCGCCGATGTTGCTCACCCTTCCCTTGAACACGCGATCGGGGTATGCGTTCAGACTAATCTCCGCGGCATCGCCGAGCCGGACGCTGGCCAAATCGTTTTCGTACACATCACAAACGACCCAAGTAGATGACAGGTCGGAAATGGTAAATGGGTAGGGCGTGCTGTACGCCTGCACGAGCGCCCCGGTGGTCACTTGCTGATCGGTAATCACGCCCGAAGTCGGGGCGAAGATATCCACCATGAAAGCTGGTTTGTCGGGGTCGTTGCCGAGCAAACGGAGATGCTCGGCCAGGGTATCCACAGCGATCTTGGCTTTGTCCTCGGCATCCTGCGCCACTTGAAGGTCGTTCAAGGCGATGGCTCCGTGCTCATAGAGATCCTTCGCCCGTTCATACTGAGTCCGGGCGAGGGTCTCGTCCGCAACCGCCATTCGGTAATTCGAATATCCGCCCGAAACGTCGTCACTACGAAGGGTCATTAGCAACTGCCCTTTCTTCACGGTGTCCCCGAGCCGCGCGTGAATGGCGTTGACACGGCCAGAGGCGAGCGAGACGACGGGGACGTTTCGGGAAACGTCGGGGGTGACGGAACCCGTGACCACCAATTCCGAGGTGGCGGGCCGCTCCGTCGCAGTGGCGAGCGGAAACTGCTCGGGATGATCCACCGTAAACAGGCTCGGGTCCGGAGCGAGCACAACCTGAGCGGGAGGCGGCGCCCCCACTGTTGCCGCACCAGCCTCTGCTTGCGCGTGCACTTTGCCGCAGCCCGCCAGAGTCAGCAAGGAGTGAGTTGACAGAAGCAGAACCCCAATAACGTGCAACTTGCCTTTCATAGGTAACTCCAATCAGAAACTACGCTTCGACTAGCATAGGTTACGAGATATAAGGATGGCATAAAGACCGGAATCAATAAACACTATAAAGCCCATAAGTACTACTTATTGCTTGATCGGATTTTGACTAGTGCGGTTGTTTGGCGTGTCCGATTGTAGCGCGCCAGAATGATAGCAAAGCACTACTTAGGGAAGCTACTGATAGTTACGATGCGGCGTTTTGGTGCCAGGACTGCCGTTGAGACACGAGACCTTGAGCCTAACACCTCAAACGTGCGTTCAATGAAAGCGGCCTGGTAGCAACCACCAGGAACGGACCGGATCACCTCTCCCGTTATTTGACTTCTGCGGCCGGAACCTTCCTTGCCTGCAGTTTCGATTGCGTTAGTTTTTTGACATCGAGTTCTCCATTCTTGTCTTTATCCAGTCTTTCGAACTCTGCTCCCATGAATTTCATGAACTCTTGCTTGGAGATTTTGCCATTCTTGTCCGTGTCCATGAGGAGCAACAACTGTTTGACCTCCTCCTCCCCGATTGCTAGTTTATCCTGCGGCTTTGGAACTGCTGCCCTTTGTGCAAAGGTAGTTCCTACTATTGCTCCAGCCGCAAGCAATGCTGCCAAGACCGAGGTGGCCAGTATTCTGTCGTGTCGCTTCAACATGATTGACTCCTCCAGTGAACGCTTATGTCAGTCCGCCGGCCGAAAACGATAGCCAAAGTGTAGTTCTGTGAGCAGGTACTCGGGAGCGGACAGATCGTCTTCGAGTTTCCTGCGCAACTGGTGCACGAACGTCCGCAGGTACTCCAATTCCTGCCCATATTCGGCGCCCCACACCGCTTGCAGTAGCTTGGTGTGACTGATGGGTATCCCCGCGTGGCTCATCAAGTAGTAGAGCAGGTCGAACTCCTTAGGCGTCAGGCGCAAGACGGCGCCCGCTTTGGTTACGATCCGGCGTGCGGGATCGAGTTCGATGGCGCCGATGACGATCGGCATTTCCGTAGCAAACGAGGCCGTGGTGGAGCGCCGAACCGCGGATCGTAACCTTGCCGTCAACTCCGGGATGGAAAAAGGCTTCGTAATGTAGTCGTCAGCTCCTGCATCGAACGCCGCAATCTTCTCGGTCTCCATGTCTCGAACGGTCAGCATCAGGATTTGCAGGCGTGGAGCTTTTTTTCGAATGGCCCGGCAGGCTTCAATCCCGCCCATGCCCGGCATGTTGACATCCATGAGGACCGCGTCATATCGGCAAGAGTCTATTTCCTTAAGAGCCTGCTCTCCATTGGGAGATTCGGCGACTTGAAAACCTAAGGCGTCTAACGTCCTCTTTAGCACCCGTCTCAACTCGGGGTCGTCGTCCGTAATAAGAATGTTTCCGGTGGCAGGGCCCATAAAATGAACTAAGCTGCAATCGCTGCAGGCAGAGAAATAGAAAACGACGTTCCGTAATCCTCGTGCCCTTCAGCCCACACGGTTCCGTGGTGAGCCTCAACAATCTTCTTGACAATCGAAAGTCCCAGCCCGGTGCCGGCAGGCACGTTCTTGGTCTCAGGCGCTCGATAGAAACGCTCAAAAATGCGTTCGCGTTCATCCGCCTGGACTACTAATCCCTTACTCAGTACTTTGAGAATCACCCTATCGTTCTTGACCACAAACGCGACATCGATCGGCGATCCCGGTTCCGAGTATTGGATGGCGTTATTGACAAGCTGGACAATGGAGGTCACGATTAATTCCGGGTCCGCCAATACAGGGACCTCCCGCCTGGGCACAGAAACGTGAAACCGCTCCCGGTCCACTTCTTGATCGAGTTTTTGGATCGCGACGTGGATAAGGCGGGAAAACAGAAGCGGTTCCCGCTGCGGCTTGAACTCCGCTGCTTCCAGCCTTGCCGCGGTCAGAAGGCGCGAGGCCAGATGATCGAGCTTCGCGGCTTGTTGGTCTATCGAGGTGACGAGGTCCGTTTGCAGTTCGGACAGACCGCCGATGGCTAAAAGGCCGGAGCTGGCGGTCCTGGCGATCGCCAAGGGCGTCTTGAATTGATGCGCCAGAGCGTCGAGAACGGCCGCGCGCAGTTGCTCCGCCTCGCGGGCCGCCTGTGCGTGAGATTCTCTCTGCCGCGCTCTCAAGCGCTCCAGCGCGATTCCACAAAGCGACGCTAGCGCGGTAGCAGCCAGCTTGTTCATCGCAGTATCGTGTAACGCTAAACCGCCCACCGCCCGGGTGCCCAGCCGGAGAACGCAATACCAGCTTCTCGTTCCCGGATGGAAGCAGTCGGCGGCCAGGAAATAGGCGTCCCGCGTCAGTTGTTTAGCACCCACAGGACTGGCGCCGCTTTCATAGGTTGTGGCCGACAGGGCGTCGAACAATTGAACGGCGTTGAGCTCAAAGATTTCCCGGATCAGCGAGGTAATCTGATTTCCCAGGTCGTCCCCAGAGCTGTCCAAAAGCAGGATTCGTCGCGACGTTTCATAGAGCCGCTCCATGTCGCGCCGCCCGGCAATGGCTTCTGCCGCTTGCGTCTGGGCGCGAAGTGACAATCGGCTGATCACTAAAGCCGTGAACTCAAAAGCGCCGAGCGCAACCCAGTTTGCCGGACTATTTGCGAAGCTAAATATGGGCGGAACAAAAAAGTAATTCAGGCAGGCCGCAGCGGCGACTGAGATCCAGGTAGCCTGCCAGAATCCGCCGTACAATGCTGTCAATACCACCAGGATGAGATAGAGAAATCCGGTGAATGCAAAACTTTGGCCGAAATGAAAGGATAGCCAGGTGCAGGCAATCAGGCCGGCGAGAGCGAGGCCGCTAGGCACCGCCCATCCAATCCCGGCCTTCAGTCGAGAAGGCAGACCCCAAACCCAGTTAGTCCGGGTACCGGAATGCGCGACCTTCGTGAGTCGCTCACGGGGCAGCAACATCGTTGCCCTGTTCAACCCAAGCATAAGAATGACCCGACTCAGAATCGACCATGACTGGACAAACGTCAGAGTTCTAGTTTGCCCATAAACTCCATTTCACTCAGCTCGAAATCCTGGGCGAAAACAATCCGGCCGATGTGCGCCTCGAATTGAATTCGCCGGTCTTTCGTGGTGATTTCCGCGGACAAGGGAAACAGGTAGACGACCACCAAGCCATCTTCCCGCTGGAACACTTCAACCCTGACCGGCCTCACATCCTTTTTCCCCTCGCGCTTCAAAGCGGCCAGATCCTTCAGGGGCTCCCCCAATTTCTTGGGATCGCCTTTGAAGTCGCCGCCGGGAACGCCGTAGACGGCGATGCGGTAGCCGTCACCCTCCAGCGTGGGAGGCTCGAGTTCGTGTGATTTCAGCTCCGCGAGCCGAACCGGGAGAGCGCTCTCCCAACGCAATTTCAACGTAATGGATTGGGGAAGAGACCGGGCGCTGCGGTCCTCGCCTCCGGGTCCTGTGAAGACATTCGGGGATACTTTTGGCCCGCTGCCCTTCGGGTCCACCCCTTCGTTGCCGATGCCGCGGGGCTGGCCCATTTGCCCCCCTTCCCTGAGTTGTTCCTCCGTCAGCCGGCGCGTAATCACAGCGGTGACCCGCCTCGCCCAAGGTGAGGCGGTGAGGAGTTGCTTGGCATCCTCTTCGGTCCACTGGGCGGCCGGCTTGCTCTTCCAAGCGGGTTCCGCAGCCATAAGGTGAGCCGCGGTTACCACCAAAAAGAGCGATTGCACCAGGAAACTACGCATCTGCCACCTTAACAAACCAGAGCAGCGATCCAGCTTCCACCCGGAGCGCTGCTCTGTCATTACTCACGCACGTGCCGTGCTAGAACTTCACCATCACGCCGATAGAAACCTTCGCTTCACTGCGGCGAAGGTCCGGGAACCACACACTGCCGGGTCCACCGCAAGCAGTTTGTGCCGCAGACAGGGTCGCGGTTCCCGATGAGGCGCCCGACATGCACGTGTAGTATTGAGGAGCGCCGTTATTCCCGCCCGGAGGCGTGACCCCGCCCCGCCCGGCGAAGTATGGGATGTCCGAGTGGCGATAGCCGGTCTCGATCCACCAGGTAATGTACTGTCTGGGCATCCACTGGAAAGTAACGGTGCTGTCCCACATATGGGCTCGCATGCCGGGGCCTTCCGGAAAATAAACCGAACCCGATATAGCGTCGGCCCCATCGATGGGCGGCAGCAAAGTCAGATACCGTCCCCAGTTACTCATCTCTCCGCCGCCGAACGTGATGGCGTACAGGTCCTTGTGGAACCACAGCCGGTCGTAGAGCATCCAGCCCACAAAGGATGATTTATTTTTGCTCGGCGCCCCGGTGCACTGAATTCCACCGCCATACTGGCACCCCGCATCTGCCGTAAGAGAGAATGCCATCTTCGAAAGACCAGTGCTCTCCGGCTTGTTGAAGTATCGGACCTCAATGCTATCATCCGTGTGAATACGTTCGGTGTGCGGAAGACCCAGGTTATCCTGTCCGTAGCCGTACTGGTTCGCGACGAGCTTAAACCATTCTTTTGGCATCCAGAGGAGCTGTCCTCCAAGACCCTGATGGCCGTTATATCTGGCGTAGGATTGCCATCCATTGATGAACCAGGGTTCAATTTTCAATTTATTAGTGGGGAACCATTGAACGCGCACGCCGTTGAAAAACCAAGGCGTGTTCGAGGACACATACGACGGCTGGTAAGTCCAGTTATCAAAGTTATAGTAACTGAACAGGCCGATGTACGACACGAAGATTCCCGCGTCGACATTCAGTCCGTGATTGACGTTGAAGTGGTACCCGCCATACGCTTCCGAAACATACTTGTAGGCGTCGCGGAGATCCCATTGGCCTACGCCGGCGCTGGCATCATTGCGTGGCGTGGTGGTGGCAAACAAGCCCTGCATAAACAGTATGCGGCCGCGAACGTTCTGCCAGTGAAAGTCCCCGCCCACGCTGGCCTGCTCGACCTGGACTTCGCCGGAACGGAACGATTCGGTGGCGCCGACAATGGTGTGATCCACCGGCTGGTTGAAATCTGTCATGAAATGCGTATCAAACCGGATCTCCGGTGTGAAGAATTTCGTATCCAGGACCGTGTCTTTATTGCGCGGGGTGCCATTGAGCCAGGTGAAATCACCGTACGCGAATGGCGTAACGTTGTCGACCCCGGGAGTAGGCTCAGGGTCTTGCAGGGCCTCCGGAAGGGCACTCTTGGGCGGAGTGACAGGCGTGGGTGGCGCCGCTACCGGCGCCCTGCCGGCTTGTTGCGCGGGATCGGTAGGCGATTGCGCCGACTGCGGCACTGCCGTATTGGAGGCTGTCAGCGTCTCGTCCCCCCGTCTGACAAGCGTTCCTGGCACAATCGGAATTGCGCTGGGATCTTTGGCGACGGTGGCCAGAAGGGTCCGCGGAGGCTGCTCGGCGGCATTGGCTGGCCCCCCCGCTGCGGCCACTTCCGAGTGTCTGCTCTTCAATTCCGCTTCGAGCTCATCGATACGTTTCTGCATGGCGGCCAGCGCTTTCGCCACAGCGGGACTCATCTCGGTTTCCGAAGCGCCCGGATTGGCGGGGTTCATCTTCCCGAGCGGCAGGGTGACGCTCACGGTCTGCTGATCGGTCACTTCGACAATCGTCGGCGATGCAGTCGCGAATCCCTGCGCTTTGGCGGTCAATTGATATTGTCCCGCCTTGAGACCCCCAACCAAGAACACGCCGTCATTACCACTGACAACAGTAAGATCAGATTTTTCCGCAACGTTGCGGATGGTGACCTGCGCTTGAGCCAAGGGCTGGCCATCTGGGTCGCGGGTGATCCCGCGAAGGGCGCCAGCCGTGCCCGCGAAGGTCGCATCTGCTCCGAGCGCCATTCCAGCACTCGCAAGCGCTATCCACAAGAAGAAAGAATGTTTGTTCATAAAGCGATCTACTCTAAATGGCATTCTCAAGTCTGGACGACACGCCCTTAAAAAGTCATAAAGATTTCCTTAAGGTTCGATTGCACTTTTGTATCGTTTAGATCACAGATTTGAATGCGCACGAATGAGATTCCTCCTCATGCCAGGGACTTGCGAAACGTTTTCTGTTGAGATTCGACCGGTTTACTTGAGACAATCTGCTTTAAATGACTCGTGGAACAACGGTTCTGGTGCTTTTCGTTGCGTCGCTTCTGGAGGCCGGCGGAGACGCTTTGATTCGGGGCGGGCTGCGCGGCTCCCAGACAGCGATTCGCATCCTTCTGTTCGCAGCGGGCGCTGTGGTGCTCTTCACCTATGGATGCGTGGTCAATGCGCCCTCATGGACCTTTGGGCGGCTTCTTGGACTCTATGTCGTATTCTTTTTTGTTACTGCGCAGATTCTCTCATGGGTGGCATTCGGTCAGGCACCTACGCGCAGCTTATTAGTTGGAGGAATTCTGATTGTTAGTGGGGGGTTGGTGATCGCATTGTCAGAGGGATAAATGCCGTGATCGCCGTTCGCGCCTCGCGAATGGAGTCGCATTAGTTACGGGGCTAGGATGGAAGCCGGTGCGAGTTCCCCTTCTTCCTGAAATTCCAAATCGCAATGGCGCCGCAACCCACCAGAATCGGCAGGACGGGTACACCGTTCGCGATCAGAATGATCGAGACCGACATGGCTGCGGCCACAAAGTATCGCCACTTCATCTCCACACCGCCATCAGGCAAAGCGCGACAGACACGGCTGCCAGAATCAGTCCCGGCGGAGCGAGAGACCGGACCAAGGCCGGTTTCACCGTACCCTCCCGCATGAGGCGCCGGATCTCCAGAAGATACTTTCGCGCGAGTGAGGCTTCGAAGCGATTCGTCGCCAGTTCGAGGGCCCCTAGCATTTCCTGCTCCGACTTGGGAAGCGCGCGCAGGCGGTAGTGCAGTTCTGCGTACTTGAACCGGGCCCAGAAGCTGCTCGGGTTGATTTCGCACGCGGCCTCGAGCGCATCCATGGATTTATAGGCGTCATAGTTCATTGCATACGCCATACCGAGACAGGTGCGGAGGTCCGCGGAGCCGGGGTTTTCCACGCAGGATTGCTCCAGCGCGCGAATATAATCCTTCAGCTTTTCCGGCGAGACCGTATGCGGGTCGCGCCAGGGAACCGATGGAAGAATGCTGCGCGTTGCCGGGCGTGTTTCGAGTTCAGCCTGCATGACTTAAACCTCGACTCCCCGCGACGCCAGGTCGAACTCGGGATACGCGAGCGCACCCATCTCCGGCAGGTCCAGTCCCTCCATCTCTGACTTCACTGAAGTCCGCTGTCCTACGAACAGGTCGACCGCCAGGTACAGAACCAAGCTCGCCGAAAACACCGCTCCAATCAGTGTGGAAACCCCGATGAGTTGCGCGACAAGCTGTCCGGCATCCCCGTAGAACAGGCCCGTTACCGATCCGTTCACCCCGTTCCATGCGCCCCCGAAGTTGCTCCTGCCATCAGCCAGCAGGCCCACGGAGATGACTCCCCAAATGCCGCAAACGCCGTGCACCGAAACAGCTCCGACGGGGTCGTCAATCTTCATCACTCGCTCGATGAACGCGACCGAAACGCACACCAGGACACCGGCGATCAAACCGATGATCACCGCTCCGACAGGATTGACGAAAGCGCAAGGCGCGGTAATGGCTACCAAGCCGGCTAGAAACCCGTTGCCCGTCATGGAGGCGTCAGGTTTGCCGTAAACCATCCACATGTAGAGCATGGCGCTCATCATGCCCCCGGCACTGGCCAGCATGGTGTTCACCGCGATTGCGCCGATGCGCAGATTGCCGCTAGTCGAAGCGCCCAGCGTCGATCCCGGATTAAACCCAAACCACCCGAACGCTAAGATCAGGCATCCGGTAATCACCAGAACCAGATCATGTGCCAGCAGCGCTTGCGGCTTTCCCTGGCGGGTGAACTTGCCAATGCGCGGACCCAGAACCATGGCGATCGCCAATGCAGAGAGGCCGCCCACGGCGTGCACTACGCCTGATCCAGCAAAATCCACATAGCCTTTGCCCATGCCGAAGTTGGCGCCCAGATTGGAAAGCCAGCCGCCACCCCAGGCCCAGTTGGCGTACAGCGGATAGATGAACGCGGCAAAGACAAACGAGGAGATGGCAAACGCGGAGAACTTCCAGCGTTCTACCGCTGCGCCCGTGGGAATTGTCGCCGCCGTGTCCATGAACACCATTTGAAACAGGAAGAGAACCATCACCGCGACATCGTTCGTGCCGTTATGCATGAGGAAGAAGCCGTTTTGCCCGAAGACTCCGAAGGGCTTCCCAAACAAAGTGAAAGCGTGTTCGGCGCTAAGCGGAGGGGTTCCACCAAGGTTCGCAATCGCGCCCACTCCCCCCATCTGCAATGAAAATCCAATCATCCAGTAGGCCAGCATGCCGATGCCGTAGACCGCGATGTTCATCATCATGGTGTGATTCGCGTTCTTCGCGCGCGCCAGACCCGTCTCCAGAAGCGCGAATCCCAGTTGCATAAACATCACCAGGTACCCCGTGACCAGGGTCCACACGAAGTTGATGGCGATCTTGTTCTGGCCGGCCTGATTGACAAGGTCGGCGATAGTGAGACCCTTCTTTGCGTCGGCAACGGCGACGTCCGCCGCGGTACCGGTAAGTGAGCCGTCGGCGTCGCCCTTGGCACGCGCTTCGGGTTTTGGCGTCTCAACGCTTTTCAGATCGACGTCCGTAATCGGTTTGGCGGGAGCCGCAGCCGGTTGTGCCGCGCCTGGAGCTTGCCCGAATGCGCCGGCCATGAGAGCCAGCATCGCCCCTACCAATACGAGAGACTGCTTCATTCGGTCTTCACCTCTTCCAGATGGGATTCTTCAAAAAGGCGCGATTGATGACGCCGATGATTCCGAAGAGGCTCACGGCGAGTCCCAACAACACCATCACCAGACGCCCATTGACGGTGGACGCCATCCCGAGGCTCAACAGGCTGATGACAAAGCCGAGAACCACCACTCCGATTCCAATCAGAATCACGCTGGTTTCCTCTTCATTTGAAAGTATTTAATCCTCGGCCTCCCAAGGTTTGCACTTCAACGAAATCGCGACGGAGACACCTAATAGAACAATCGCGACAATCACCAACACCACGCTGCCTCCCAACGCAAAAGCTCCTGCCAGCGCCAAGAAGGCCAAAAAGAAAGTGATCACTCCGTATGCTTGCGTCGGATTCGCACCCATATATTAAAATCCTGCGGAAAACGGTCGTTAAGCGGTACGGGGCTTAAACGCGAGAAGCTGAAACTTGGCTTGCGAACTATTCTAGCTTGCAGCTTGTTCACACACCAATAGAAAACCTGAATCAAGCCTATCCAATTTTTTGCTCGCCAACGGACCAGACTGGAACCTGACTTCCCGTTACAATCGAACAGGTAACTGTCAAGCCCCAACTTCCCCGTGTAGTACAGCCGCACCCCAGTCTGGCCAGGCTGCCGGCCGAACCCCAGTCAGTGTGCCACGCCGGCGCGTTTTCGAAGTCCGAAATTGACTTTGCTTTTCGACGACAGCATGAGAGCAAGTTCCATCCGCGCCCTCGCCATTTTCGTAATTCTGCTGGCGCTGGTCACACTTGCGCTCGCGATGGTGGTTGGAGGCGATATCTTAATGATTGTATTCGGCCTGTCTTTGGCCGCGACCTCGATGGAATTGTTCCGGCACGCACAACCCACGCCGGACGATGAAGAGTAGCCGAATGGCCGGTACCGCGAGCGCTATCGTCCTGAAGCCGCCGCTGCGGCCGTCGCCGTCTCAGGTCTGTTCGTCTCGATGGCCTCCGTCATCCCTTGTTCCCACTTCTCGGTCGCGTCGTAACCGATGCCTTTCAGTTGCACCGTGCCTGCGGCATCCACGATCCAGTTTTGCGGAATTCCGTTTATGTGAAGCGTATCCTGAACATAAGAATACGCGGGGATGACGGGAAACGTCAGCTTGTGCTCCTTCATGAACGGCTCGATCAACCCCGGGTTCTCGTCCATGTTCAAACTGAGAAACTGAACGTCCTGCCGATTCGCATATTTGTCGTACAGTTTCTCGAAGCGAGGCAACTCCTCGCGGCACGCCCCTCACCAGGAAGCCCAGACGTTGAGAAGCACCACCTTACCCTTCAAATCCGCCAGGCGCCAGGTCTTGCCCTGGACGTCGGCGAGCTCAAACGTGGGCAGCGGCTCGTTGGCGGTCTCCCACGTGAGTTGAGATTTGGCCGCCAGTTCCGCCGCCGGCCGCCCGTACCACGTCTGCCAGCCCGGCTGGGTCCCTCCCAGGCTGGTCCAGAGCTTTTGCGCATCGTCGGCCAACTCGTCCTTCTCACCCGTCGGATTCTTCACCCCAGCCTGCAACCGCGTCAGCAAAGCAGTCTGGTAGTAGGCCATGGCATCGAGCTTGCGATTCTCGGTTTCTGCGAGGCGGGCCATCAGTCCCCAGTACCTAGCCTGTTGGGATGCGTAATCCTTCAGGCGATCGTCCTTCGTCCCTGCCAAGGACTTCAACTCGGGCAGGCGCTGGTCCAGCAGGGCCGCGGTTTGCTCGGCCTTCGGCGTTTGTCCGAGCTGGATGTAGGCCTTGGCTTCGACGACTAGCGCCGGGACGCGTGTTGACGCACGGTAGAAATTGATCTCCTCGAACCTGTCTTTCTTAACCCAAAGGTCGTTGCGAGGCTCCTTGGATTCCACGTCCAATTGCGCCAGCCCCTTTTGCACCAGTGCCACGACACGGGCGGGTTGCAGCTTTTTCTTCGAGAGCACGTCGGCGGCGCTTAAGTAAACATCGGAATCGGTGCCCCACCATCCCGCATTCGCTTCGCCCATCTTCAGGAACTGATCGCAAGTCGCCTCGATCTCTGCAGCCGGCACGTCGTCGAGGTGTGCCATGGCGTCCAGTCGTTGTCCCCACATATAATCAGTATTCGGTCGTTCCTTGAGCCACTGCTCGTTCTGCTTGAGAAGGTCACTGTAATAGGCTTTCTTTTTCTCGGCAGGATCGTCGGCATTCGGCCATGGATGCTCCTTCCTCCACTTGTCCGCTGCCGCCAGTTCCCCCCAGCTTGGGAAGCGGCGCTGACGCTTGTCCTTCGCCCAGTCGGACTGCTTCTGATCATTCACCAGCTTGTAGCCTTCCTCGAGCGCTTCGTACCACTGCCGCTTGTCCTCGAGGTTGAGCGCGCGGAGGCGCTGCAAGTCGTTGGCGACCTGCTTGCGCAACGGCTCGTATTCGGATGGCGGGTGGGCCTTGAATTCGAGCGACCAAAGGGTTGTGTATGCGCCAACCGCGTCGGGATCGGAGCGCGTTTGCAGGAGTTCGCGAAGCCTTTGCGCACTTGCGCCAATGAGCGCACGATCGTCGATCTGTTTAAGCGCTTCGTAGCCCTCGAAAGACGCAGGGCAGAGCCCCAGGAAGGACTTGATCTTCGAGGCCGCTTTCTCCTTGTTCGAGAAGTTGGGCGACGTGTAAATCTCTACCAATTTCAGGTGCGGCCAGGGAAACTTGCCGTCCTTCTCGATCGCGCTCTCAAACAGCTTGATGGCTTCGGGCGTTCGGTGGCCCACCAACGTCAGACCGTAAAGATACAGCAGCTTGGGACCGTTCGGATTTTTTTCGGAGAGGCTCCGATACTGCTCGGTCAGTTGGTCCTGTCGGGGCGTCCAGGCCAGGAAATCAATATAAGCACGCTCCACGAACTGGTCGTCAGGATACTGTCGCAAAAGGGCCTGAATTTTGGCGAGCGTTTGCTCGCGAAAATGAACCTGCGTCTGATCGGGCGGGGCATCGGAAGGTATGTCATCCAGGGCTGCCTTTACGGCTGGTGAGGGCCCGCAGGCATCCAGGCCCTGACCCATGAGACTGCTCGCAGTGAAACCCATCAACAGCGCTGTCAGGAGAATCAGCTCAAGTGCTTTGGTCGAAGGTCCGTTTACGGCCATGTCTTCCTCCAGCCAGACCAGGGGAATGCCCAAAGTCTATTCCGAAAAATCACCGAACGCTAGGGGACTGGCTCCACTGTCCCTAATCCTAAACGTCACACTAGACCACACTGCTCGTCGTGGACAGTGGTGCCTGTCCCCGACCCGCTAGGACGCCATCCCCTCGATCCTCCAAGGCGTGCGATACTGCCGCGTCAGCATCAGATTTGCCTCTGGACTGTTGGTGAACTTTTCCGCTTTTCCATCCCACTTCAGCTTCATGCCCGTCCGCAGGGCGATGTTGCCGATCAAGCATGGCGCGGTGCTCTTATGGCCGATCTCGATATCGCCCACCGGATGCTGCCGCGTCTTCATGCACTCCAGAAAGTTGCGCACGTGCGGCTGATGCTGCATCGACGTCGCGCCTTTCTCCGCCATGGTTTCGGCTGTGAAGTAATTCCCGAAGCCAACCAGGTCGTCGTAAGCTTCGCGTGAGCCGGCCGACACTTTCTCCGAATGCATGGCCATCTGCGGCGTAATCTCATATCCGGCGCGGTCAATGAACATCGTGCCCTTGGTGCCCTGCAGCATGACGCCGTAGCTTCCGAACGACTTGTTTCCGGGGTGGCCATTCGGCCCGAAGCTGTTGTGCGCGAGCGTCGAGTACCGCACCAGCACGTTGCCAGGGTACTCCCAGATCACCTCCTGCGTATCCGCGCACTCGCGGCAGTCGTCGAAAAACCACTTGCCGCCGGACGAGGCCACGGTTTGGGGCGCTTCAAGATGCAGCGCCCAATGCACCACGTCCAGCAGATGTACACACCAGTTGGTCAACTCCCCGCCGGCGTAATCCCAGAACACCCGGAAATTGCGGCGCGCCGAATTGTAAGGCACTTTGGGCGCCGGGCCCAGCCACATGTCCCAATCCAGATCCGCGGGTGATTCGCTGTCTGCCGGAAAACCCATCCCCTTGCGATCGGATGAATAGTTATGATTCCAGCACTGCGCGAAGTGCACCGTGCCGATGCGCCCGCTTTCGACTGCCTGGACCGCACGCTGAAAATGCGCGCCGGAGCGTTGCTGAATCCCCACCTGCACCACGCGGCCGTGGCGCCGCGCCGCTTCCACCATCAGCCGGCCTTCGCGCACATTGTGTGAGATGGGCTTTTCAACATACACATCTTTCCCCGCTTGGCAGGCTGCGATCATGATCAGCGCGTGCCAGTGATCCGGCGTGGCCACCACGACCGCATCGATGTCCCTGCGCTCGAGCACGCGCCGGAAGTCGCCGTACGTATCCGCTTTGTTGCCGGTCATGCCGCGGGCCTGCTCCACGGCCGGTCGAAAAACGTCGCAAACCGCGCGAATCTCGATTTCCGGCTGCCTTTGGAAGTCCGTCAGATCCATGCGGCCCATGCCGCCACAGCCGATAATGCCCACGCCGATTTTGTCGTTTGCGGAAACAGTTGTGCCCGCCGTCTGCGCCGCCGCGGTAGCGGAGAGAACAGGCGCCGCCGCAGCCCTTTTTAGAAAACCTCGTCGATTCATAGGTGCGTACCGATGATGATGCTATCACCGGTCGCGCTATTGCGGTGTCCAGTATTTCTGAAATCCGGAATAAGCGGCCGTCAGGTTGGCCAGGATGGTTCGTCTCAACTCCAGGAAATCAACGTCTCCTTGCCGTTCATAAACCAGCTTGCCGTTCGGCGCAATCAGCACCGTGTACGGCACAGCGGATTGCCATTTCGGGTCGAACGCCGCTTGCATAGCGTAGGTATCGTCCGATCCGAAGAGCAGGTTCCGGCTGGATGCGTGTTGCTTCTCCAGCATCTTCAGCACGTCATTCTTCTCATCGCGCATGTTGGTCGACACCGTGACCAAATCGAATTCGCGCACCCGGTACATGCGATACGTGGTTTCGATCTCCGGAAATTCATGTACGCAGGGCCCGCACCAGGTGGCCCAGAAGCTGACCAGCAGCAGCTTTCCCGTTGGGTTGGCCCGCAGTTTCTTCAGGTCATCGGCCGAAGCCACCTCCAGGCGCACGGGTTCAGCTTCGATCTTCTTCTGGTCCGCGATGCGGCTCGCCTCTTTTTCCTTCCATTTTGTCGAGCAGCCAAAAACGCCCGTTTGCGGCACCGGCACGGGTTTGCCCGCCAGCAGCGCCTCAATCGCGTTGCGCGCATCTTCTGTCTTCACCAGCTCCTGACGATAGCTGTTGTCAATGCGCCCCTGGTATCTCAGGTTGCGTTCGTTGTCGAAGATGAACACGTGCGGCGTGGCTTGCGGCCCAAGCGCGCGCGCCACCGACTGCGTTTCGCCATCGTAAAGGTATGGATAGCGCAGGTGCTTGTATTCGACTCGAATCTTCATTTCATCGAGACTGTCGCTGGTATCGGCGGAATCCAACTCATCCACACGGATGGCGTCTGGATTGTTGGGCTGGATGGCCACCACCGCTACGCCTTTCGGTTGGTAATCGTCCGCGAGTTTCTGAATTCGCCCTTCGTAGAGCGAGGCGATGGGGCAGTGATTGCAGGTGAAAACGATCACCAGCACCGGGCTGGCCGCGTAATCACTGAGCTTGTGAACGTTGCCGTCAACTCCAGGAAGCGCAAAGTCTGGCGCCGGCGATCCCAGCGGCGCGATCGGGTGGGGCTCCGCCCGCAGGGAAATCGCAAGAGCCAAAACAGCCAGTGTTTT
>Ga0187817_10000327_pt1 | contig 19660 bp, 18 predicted proteins | sample NC_wetland_sal_i_17_FD_132431 | JGI IMG/M metagenome (GOLD analysis project Ga0187817, IMG submission 132431) | Wetland sediment microbial communities from Neuse River Estuary, North Carolina, USA - SO4_2 | ecosystem: Environmental > Aquatic > Freshwater > Wetlands > Sediment | place: USA... | reverse complement strand
GCCAGCTTTCGTGGTCGGCAATTACAACTTATCTATTTTTGCGGCGAGGATGAAATCGCTCTCGGTGAGGCCGTTGACTTTGTGAGTCCAGGTGGTGATTTCGGCTTTGCCCCAGGAAAGCAAAATATCGGGATGATGCCCCTCGCGCTCGGCGAGTTCGCCAACGCGGTTCACAAAAGCCAGCGCCTGGCGGAAGTCGGGGAAGGCGAAGGCGCGGGTGATGTGGTGGCCGTCCACGACCTTCCACTGCGGCACCTGTTTGGCGAGCGACTCGAGTTCCTTCCCGGCGAGCGGCGGCACGTCACCGCGGCACGAGGCGCAGGTCTTACTGGCAAGCTCCGTCATGATCGAACCTCCTTCCGTGTGCGCTCCATGACGATTGTACCGGAAGCGCGCGAGGCGGGATAGGCGAGGCTGGCGGGGTTGGTGATCGCCGCAGCGGGATTCTTGATTCGCTGAGCGCTGCGGTTCAGCGCGTGCCAGAAGCGGCAGCGCGCGCCTCGACGTAATCGCGAACGTAGGCGGCGAACGCTGTCTCCAGTTTTTGGGTGATGGGGCCCGGCGCGGCGACGATCCTGTGGCCGGCGATTTCGCGGACGGCCAGCACACCGCGGTTGGTGGAGGAAATGAAGACTTCGCCGGCAGTGTAAAGATCCTGCGGGAAGAGCGTGCGCTCTTCGACCGGGGCTCCCGCGCGCGCGCCGATTTCGAGCAAGACGGCGCGCGTGACGCCTTCCAAACATCCCGAAGCAAGCGGAGGAGTGAGGGTGCGTCCCGCGCGCACGCAGAAAATGTTGGCAGAGGTGCATTCGGAGACTTCGCCGCGCTCGTTGAGCAGTACCACTTCGTCGTAACCCGCGCTCTGCGCTTCGGAAAGATTCCACACGTTATTGAGCCAGGAGGTGACCTTCGTGCCGGCCAGGGGCGACGCAGCGTGGCGTCCGTGCTCGCGCACCGAAAGACGCACGCTTTCGGGATGCGGCGGCAAATCCGCCGAGCAGATCAGCAAGTCGGCGGTGGGGAAATTTTCGCCGCTGCGCCAGTGGCCGGTTTGGTTCGAGACCACGTAGATTCGCGCGCAGCCTTCGCGCACCTGATTGGCGCGGAGCACTTCGCCCAATTGCACGCGGACAGCTTCCTCGTCGAAGGGAAGAGGGCAACGCGTGCGGACGGCATCGTGCGAGAGCCGCTCCCAATGCCTCTCGAAGGCAAACGGAACACCCTCCACGATGCGGACGGTGGTGAAAAGCCCCCAGCCATTCAGCAGGCCCGCCTGGCCCGGCGAGAGGCGCGCCTCAGCAACGGGCAGCAGGCGGCCATCATGAAAAATGAAGCGATGGATCATGGCATTCTCCGGTACTGGTAGAGGACTCCGATACAGAAACATTCTAGCGCAGAAGAGGAGCCGAACGGGTTCGCGCGCCGCGGCGAGTTGCGTGAAAGGGAGATATCCCGCGCGCGGACTTGCGCGCGAGGATCGAGCCGGGGATGCGTTCGCGCTACTGGGTTACGGTTTTTACCGTGTCGCCCACCTTGAAGCCCGAGCCGGAGACGGGATCGCAGACAGAGGAAATATCGTCCACATCGGTGACGCGGACGACGCCGACGGGCGACGTCATCCGGCGGATCACCTGGCCGGTAGCGGGGTCTTTGATCTCACGGGTAACGCGCGAGACGGTGAGCTGGTCGCCGACTTTCAGGCCGGCCTTGGCGCCGACGTTGAGAATCACCTGCCCGCTATCCACGGCGGCAACCAAGCCTTCGACGGTGATCGTGCGGGTTTGCAGTTTGGTGTTGTCGGCGATCAGTCCCGTGCTGAGCTGCTGGGTGGCGGTCTTGACGGCTTCGCCGATGATCGTTTGCTGGAAGCCGCTGTCGCCGAAATCCACATTGCCGCCGCCCCAGCCGTGCCAGTTTCCGCCCCCGCCGAGCAGCCCCGTGCTGGAGCGAGAAGATTCGCCGTGGCCATCGGCCACGCCAAGAATTTCCGCAGTGTCAATGTCCACGATGCGGGCGTCGAGGGTGACGATGGCCTTGGTGTTCTTGTGAGAAAAACCGCCGACGCCAAAGCCGCCCCAGCCGCCGCCACCGCCGCCGACATTCGTGTTTTTCGTGTCGCTGCCGAACTCGGTGATGCCGCCGACGATGATGGCGTCCACGCCCAGGAGCTTGCCGATTCTCGCGGCCGAAGTAGGATCGGCGCGATTGCTATTTGAAAAATTCTGCTCGGCCAGGATCTTGTCCATGGCCTGACGCTCGATCACCGAATAGGTGCCATCCTGAACGAGGTATTTTACGAGCAGGTCCGTGATGCCCCTGCCGATGTCCACGTTGGTGCCGAAAATGGCGGCCGAGTTGGTTTGGACCGTGGCATAGTCGAAATCAAAAATGGCCACACGCTTCTTACGGCCCTGGGGCTGCGCGGGAGCGCCCGCCTGGGCCGTGCCCACGGTGGTTGCCGGAGGAGTCGTTTGCGCCTGAGCGTTCAAGGCAGGTGCTCCGAGGGCCATAGCCGCCAAAAAACCCCCGAGGTTCAACGTGGTCCGCAAGATTTTTTTCATTGCTGATCTCCTGCTTATCCGCTCCCGGCAAGATACCCGACCGGTTGTGCTTTGGGACGGAATCTTACTGGCTTGGTGTTCCGGGTGTCAACAGCGGTTTGAGCGCATGACTACGACAGTAGTCAGCACACCACGTCACAGTTCGGGTTTCCTGGCCCTTCATTCGGTCTCACATATGCATCAGCTATTGCAGCATCCTTCCGATACTTTTTTCCCGGTGCTTTGGAAGTTCGTTCCGATATTTGCTCCATCTTACCAATGGCTTCTTTTAGGGCAGGATTACCTATTCGGATGCTGATAGCAGTTCGCGAAACTCGAGCTTTATGTCCGTCCTTTAGATAGCGCCCAAACACCCTGCCACATTTGCAGTGTCGCCACCCGCAGCGAGACAATTTGACCATGTCTTTGCATTCCTTGCAGTAGATGAGCTTCATCTTTTCCTCTCAGGTTACGGATCCGAAACGAGCGAGGGTTTTCTCAAATGGCGGAGAGGCAGGGATTCGAACCCTGGGTACCGGTTTTAGCCAGTACAACGGTTTAGCAAACCGCCGCCTTCAGCCTCTCGGCCACCTCTCCGCGACAACGCGAGCGTGCAAAGACGACTTCCTGCAAGTATAACATCAAGAGCTTTGGCCGGGCGCTGGAATGCCGTTGCCGCGGCTTATTGAGGAGCGGCGGCGGTCGCGCCGAGATTGGCCAAAATCCAGTCGCGCATCTGCGCGGCAATCAGCGCGTTGGCCTTGCCGTTTGGATGGTCGTCGAGCGGCGTAACCCAAAGCATCATTTCCGGGCCGTGATTCCGCAAGCCTTGAATGAGGTCGAGAACGGGCACATCCTCCGCCGCCAGCACGTCCTTGATTTTCTGGTGCTCCGCTGCAAAAGGATAATCCTCGTTGATCTGGTGGAGTTCGGGAAGCAGCGCCACGAGCACCTTCGCGTGGTTTTCGCGCGTCGAGGCGGCCAAATCCTTGAGCGCCGCGACGCAGGCGCGGTAGCCGGGCCGGTCTTCGTTGTACAGCGAGGCGTAATAGATCTTCCAATCCGGCCGGGCGCCGAGGCGCCTCAGCACGCCATCGAAGCGGTTCGTGGTGAAGGCGATCAGATAGGACCGGTCAATCAGAAATCCCTTTTTCTCGACGGGCACCGGCTCCGGATCGTTGATGAAGTAATCGAGAATCACCAAGTCGGGATGAAAACCGCGCCCGCGCGTCTGGTAGTAGGTCACTTCCTGGACGGTGTCGTAGTTTCCCACGCCCGCGTTGAGGGCCTCGAAGCGCGAGATGCCGGGCACGTGCACCGCGTTCAGGTCTCGCTCTAGGATTTTCGGCGTCGTTTGATCGAGCGAATCGCCCCACCCGAACGTGGTCGAATCGCCAAGCAAAAGGATGCGGTACACGCCCGGCGGCTTGGCCAGCGGATACTCGTAGTCCCGCAATCCCTGTGAATTGATCTGCACGTCCGCTCCCATCAGGAACGCGTGGCTATTGGGCCTGTGCGCGAAGCTGATTTTGGGATTGGCCACAGGCTGCTTGAGCTCGACCGCATACTTCCACATCTCCATCGAAAAATCCTTGCTGTGATAGAACGCGATTCGCAACACGCCTTCGAGGAGCAGCGCCGTAAACAATAGCGCCACAGCCATGCCTGCCAGTCCTTTCAGGAGATTCCTCATGCCGGAAAGTATAGAGGGCGGCAGGGGGAATTCCCTCGGCAAAGTTTGGAGCTTTGACCTCAAAGTGACTGCCTGCCGACCCACAGCATTCCAGACGAGCGGGGGCCTAATGGAAAAACTTTGCTCATAATTGCCCTACTGGTGTGCGACCTTTTGCCGCAATTGCGGTCCTTTCCCCTTTAATTATCAGCGTTTACTGGGGTACTAGGACTAGATTCCTCTGGTGTCCAAATTGCTACATCGGACGAAGCACTCTCGGTAACTGCTTTCGCTTTCTCATTATCGAGACTTGGTCTTTTGGCAGGCACACAGCCGATGAGCGAACCGCAAGTCAAGCTTGGCTCCGAATTGACAGTGGACGTGGTCATCCCCGTCTTGAACGAGGCCCACGTGCTGTCCCAAAGCGTAAGGACGGTCTGCCGATTCTTGCGCACAAATGTGGATTGCCGCTGGCGGGTCGTGGTGGTGGACAACGGTTCGACGGACGGAACGCAGAACGTGGCCAAGGAACTCGCAGCCGCCGAACCGCGAGTGGAATTCCTGCGGCTCACGCAGAAGGGGCGGGGTCGCGCGTTGCGGTATGCGTGGCTGCAGAGCCGCGCCGACATCGTCTGCTACATGGACGTGGACCTTTCGACCGGCCTCCATCATGTGCCGGAGCTGCTGCGCGCCATCACTGATGGGTATGACATCGCGATCGGATCGAGGCTAATGGGAAATTCCCGCACGACGCGGTCCTTCAAGCGCGAGATCATTTCGCGCCTCTACAACGTATTCGTCAAGGCGGTGCTGCTCACACGCTTCAGCGACGCACAATGCGGCTTCAAGGCGCTGAGCCGCAAGGCGGTGGAAGCGATCGTTCCCCAGATCGAAGACCAGTCCTGGTTCTTCGACACGGAATTGCTGGTGCTGGCCGAGAAGCAGGGTTATCGCATCAAGGACATTCCCGTCGTGTGGGTGGAAGACGACGACAGCCGTGTGAAGATTTTCAAGACCGGGTGGGAAGATATCAAGGGCGTGTTCCGGCTTCGCCGCATGTTGTGGGGACAGCGAGTGCCCGCGGCCGCCGTCGTCAAAAGATAGGGCATTCTCTCCGCGATTCTCCTGATCCGCATCCTTCGCCGATCGTTCCTTAGCCATTTCGGCTGCACCCGTTTTTGTGCGCATGGATATCGTGGGACGTGCAGCGTGAGCACACTTCGGCAACAAGCTTGCTGAAACGCGTTAGGATGGGAAAGTCGAAACCATGGCCATAGCCACCGGATTCCAATCCACAGCCAGCGGCAAGGAGGCGGCTCGCGCCATTCGCAAGCCCGCAACCTTCTTGCACCCGAAGCCTTGGCTTTTCAGCACCCGCAGCATCGCGGGGCGATTGTTTTTGACGTGCTGGATTGTCTTCGCCGTGCATGTGGCCACGAACACGGTGCGAGAAGTCCTGTTGGCGATGGCCATCGGAGACCACTTTTCATTTCGCGTGGACGATTACGCTGGGATGCACTCCGACATCTTTGAAAAGCCAGGATATGGCTGGCATATCGGCGCCAACCCCGGAGCGTCCATGCTGGGAGCCATCCCATATTTTCTCTGCCGCCCGGTGATTGATCCGATTGTACGAGCGGTGGACCGCAAGCGCGCCGCGGAGGGACAAACAGAGCCGCCCGAATACAACTCACCGTGGCCGATGCGACGGGCGTTTTATGCCGAAGCGTGGCGGCGGGGCTTCGACGTAAAGTTCGGCTTGGCGGCCGTGGTGATGCAATGGTTTTGCATGGCGCCGATTTCGGCGCTCGGCGTGGTGGCGATGTTCTACGCGCTGCGGCGCGTGTTCGGTTCCGATAAGACGGCTTGCTGGCTGGCTTTGCTCTACGCCTTCGGTACGCCGGTGTTTTTCCGCACCGGCTTTCTGAACCACAATATGATTCTGGGCCACTTCGCGTTCCTGGGATTTCTGACCATGTGGAATCCGGGCCAGGATGAACGGTGGCCAGATCGCCTCCGCTATTTTCTCGGCGGATTGGCCGGAGGCGCGGCGCTGCTGTTCGATTACTCCGGCGTGGTGCTGCTGCTGGGGCTGTTTGTATACGCGCTGGTGAAGGCGCGCGAGGCCGGGCCGCTGCGGCACGCGCTACGCTGCGGCGGATACTACATTTTAGGCTCGGTGGGTCCGGTGTTGCTCCTGTGGTTTTACCAGTGGCGCAGCTTTGGCAATCCTTTCCTTCCGGGCCAGCATTGGATGCCGCCGGTGGAATGGATTGACGTGGGCTATCAGGGATTCACGTGGCCGCAACCCGATCTTCTGCTGCACCTGCTGTTCAACTATCAATACGGATTGTTCGTCACCTGCCCGCTGATGCTTCTGGCGCTGCTGGCTCCGTGGAAGAACCGCAGCGCCGAATCAAGCGTGCCCAAGCGCGAATTCGCGGTGATGCTGCTCCTACCGCTCGCGCTGTGGCTCTTCTGCGGGGGGATCAGCTACACGCGCTTGCAATACAACAATGGGATGCGCTACCTGGCGCCTCTGTTGCCGTTCCTGTTTGTGCCTGTGGCGCTGGTGCTGGCGCAAATCCCACGGCGCCTGGCCTATTTTTTCAGTATCACGGCGGTGGCGCAAGCATGGTGCATGGCCATGTCGCGCGACGTCGAAGGAGGATTCGGAGTGCTCAATCCGATCCTGCACGTGTTCATCGGCGGATTTCAATTGCCCGCCCTGACCGTGCTCTCGCGAATGGCCAGCGGACAATACGGCAATTTCGCCGCGGGAGGAGTCTCTCCCCTGCCGATCTTTGCTCTGGCGGCGGCGCTCATTTGGTTGATTTGGTGGCGCGGCCAGTCGGAGAGCGCCGGTCCCTCGTAGATGGCAGATTCGATCTTCCTCACGGGAGCTAGCGGATTTCTCGGCAGGCGACTCGTGCCGCGTCTCGCGGCCGGCGGCAAGCAGCGGATCGTTTGCTTGAGCCGCTCGAAGCTCGCCGGCCAGGCGCCGGAAAACACCGTGCTTGTGGCCGGCGACCTCCTCGACACGAACTCGTATTCGAGCGCCCTGCGCGATTGCCACACGGTCGTGCATCTGGCCGCGGCGACGGGGAAGCGCGCGCCGGCGGAATATTTTCGCGTCAATCGCGACGGTACTGAAGCATTGGCAGCAGAAGCGAAGCGGGCGGGCGTCCAGCGGTTTTTGCACGTCAGCACCATCGCCGTAAAGTTCCGCGATCTGGCACATTACCCTTATGCGCGGTCAAAGCAGGAAGCCGAGGCCATCGTGGCGCAGAGCGGGCTGCGTTGGACGATCATCCGGCCGACGATCATTGCGGGCCGTGGTTCTCCAGCGCTCGACGGCTTGGCGCGATTGGCCTCGCTTCCCATCGTTCCCGTATTTGGCGACGGCCGGACGCTCGTGCAGCCGGTTTTCGTGGATGACCTCGCGGCATGTCTGGAGGCCGTGCTGGAAGAAGGTGGGCTCGCGGGACGAACCCTCGAAATCGGTGGTCCCGAAACCGTAAGCATCGAGGGCCTGCTGTTGCGCCTGCGCCAGGCGCGTGGTTTCGGCGCAGCCCGCGTCTTGCATCTGCCCGCGCGCCCGATCGCCACATGCCTTGCGTGGGTCGAGCCGTTCCTGCGGCCGCTGTTGCCCGTTACGGCCGGCCAGTTGGCCTCTTTCACGAACCCGGGCACCATCGCGCCGGACGCGTGGGTGCTCCGGCAGCAGGAACATATGAGAGGCCTGGACGAAATTTTGAGGTAGGCAGCCGATGAACACCGCCCAGCTTGAACGCGAGTGCCGCTCCTACGCCCGGTATTTGATCGGGCAGGATCCCACGCCGTACGTGATCGGCCATTATTTGGAATTTCACCGGCAGCAGGCGAGCCGCGCGGCATCGGACTCGAACGCCTTCGACGATTTTCTGACGCGCGTCTCGGCGCAGCGTCCTTTCTTCGCCCGGCTGGCGGATGCTTACGCAAGCGCGTTCCGCAAAGACTCGGCGGTGCGCAAGAAACTCGTGCTCACGCTGGCGCTGCTCGAATGCGCGCCCCTAAGTTTCGAGGCGCTCGACCGGACGGACGGAGCCAGCCCGCTCGGCGCGATCGCGCGTCTCGGTTGGGGAGCGCTGCAATATTCGCTCGCCCTGGCCGTTTCCGTGGCGCTCTTCGCACCCGTGCGCGCGGTCCTGGCGCTTTCTGCGAACCGCCGCGCCACGGAGCCGGGCAAACCATGACCGATCCCTTGATAGTGATCGGCTCGGGCGCCAGCGGAGTCCACTTCGCGCTGGCCGCGCTGCGCAAGGGTCGGCGCGTGCTGATGCTCGATGTCGGACACACCGGGCAGGATGCCGTGCGTCCCGGCGATACGCTCAACAGCCTGAAACGGAATCTGCCCGATCCAGCGGCATATTTTTTGGGGCCGCGATACGAATCCCTGGTGCTGCCCGGCGCGAAGGGCGAATATTATGCTTTCCCTCCCTCTAAGGAGCATGTCTTCCGGCGCCGGCCTGAATTCGAGCTTCGCGCCAAGGGATTTTCTCCGCTGCTATCGTTCGCCGCGGGTGGCTTGGCGGAGACGTGGACCGGCGGCTGCTATCCGTTCAACGAAAGCGAGCTTGGCGCGTTTCCCTTGCGCTATGCGGAACTGGCGCCGTATTACGCCGAGGTAGCGGAGCGCATTGGAATCACCGGCGCGGAAGACGACCTGGCCGCCGTCCTGCCGCTGCACGGCGGCCTGATCGAACCACTGGAGCTCGATGAACACTCCGCCGTGCTGCTCGATAGCTATCAGCGCCGTCGCGGCCGGCTCAACGAAAATTTCGGATGCCTGATGGGACGCGCGCGCGTGGCCGTCCTGAGCCGCGCGCTTGGAAACCGCGAAAAATGCGGCTACCTGGGGCGCTGTTTGTGGGGTTGCCCGAACGGCGCGTTCTACACTCCCTCGCTGACTCTCGCCGAATGCCGGACTTACCCGGCATTCCAATACATTTCCGGCCTTTATGTGGATCACTTTCGAATGGATTCGGCGGGCAGGGCGCACAGCGTGGTGGCCCATTCCACAGATGGCCAGACCCACGAGTTTCCGGCCGGCGCATTGATCCTGGCTGCCGGGACGCTCTGCTCGGCGCGAATTTTCCTCGAGTCCCTTTACCGGGAGACCGGGAAAGCCCCGGAACTCCGCGGCGTGATGGACAACCGCCAAATCCTGATGCCGTTCGTGAATATGCGGATGTTGGGGCGAAGCTGGAACCCGGACACCTACCAATATCATCAGGTGGCCTTCGCGGTGCGGCAGGAGAACACAGGCGGCTACATCCACGGGCTAGTGACTACGCTGAAAACAGCCTTGATCCACCCGTTAGTGCAAACGCTCCCTTTCGACTTGGGAACGGGAGTCTCCGCGTTCCGCAACATGCACGCGGCGCTCGGAATGGTCAACATCAATTCCCCCGACCACCGGCGCCAGGAAAACTATATTGCGTTGGACACCAGTTCGACCCCGCACCGGCTGGAAATTTCTTACTGTCCCGAGAGCGGCGAACCCAGCCGCCTGAAAAGCACGATCAGAACGTTTCGGGAAATTCTATGGGAGCTGGGTTGCTTTGCTCCGTCGCGGACAGTACACGTGCGCCCCATGGGAGCAAGCGTCCACTATGCGGGAACCTTGCCGATGACCGATAAGCCCGCGCCGCTTACTTGTTCGAAGCACTGTCGCAGCCACGATGTCGAGAACCTCTACTTCGTTGACGGCACCGCCTTCCCGGACCTTGCAGCCAAGAACCTTACGTTTACGCTCATGGCCAACGCCACACGCGTGGCCGAGGAGGCCTTCTGAATCGGGCGGAAACTTTGGGCGCGGCAATCTGCCCAGGAAAATCGCGCGACACTCGCGGGTGGAGTTGGCGGGTATTCCTCACGTGTTGGCTGGTCTACACGGTGTTTTGGGCGCCTTACATCGTGCGCGAGCATTTTCCGGCCATCGCGCTGGCCGAACGCGGCAGCCTCAACGTCGAGCGCTATCTCGGATGGTCGCAAGATATTTTCCGCGGCCCGCATGGCGGGGCCTACATCAACAACAATCCCGGCGCTTCGTTCACCGGTGCCATTCCGCTGCTCCTGCTCCGCCCCGTGCTAACTCGCGTGGATGCATGGAACCAGCGGCTGCCGCGCGCAACGCCGCAACGCGGCGACGGCGATCTTTTCTGGCGCACCGTAGCGGAAGGCCGCGCCTTCTATTTTCTCCTCGTGGGGTTCGTGACGGTAGCCTTGGTGATGGCGCCGGCCACGGCCGCGACCGCTGCGTACATGTGCTCGCGCCTGGCGAAAGCGGGCGTGCCTGCCGCCTATGCTGCCGCGGCCTCTCTTCTCTACGGTCTCGGCACGCCGGTGCTTTTTCGCGCCGGCCTTTTGAATCACAACCTGCTGGTCGCCGATGCCGGAATCACCGCGCTGTTTTTGCTGTGGGACCCACAGGACCGGCCCCTCGCTCCGGCGCGCTCCATCGGAGCGGGCTTGCTCGCCGGGTACGCCGTGTTGTGCGACTACAGCGGCGTGGTAGTGGTCGCGGTCGCGGCGCTCTACGTGTGGTTGCGTTCCGAGCGTCAGCCCGCGAGCAAAAGGTGGGGCCTACTGGCGGCGTACGCAGCAGGCGCGGTCCCCGGATTAGCGGCCTTGGCGATTTATCAGGCAGCCGCGTTTGGCTCGCCGTTTCTTCCGTCACAACAATATATGCCCCCGACCGCGCCAACGTCGCACGGCTACCGCGGCTTCGACTGGCCCTCGCCGGCGCTCATCTGGGCGAACTTTTTCGATCCCCGCTTCGGGCTCTTCGCGTATTGCCCCGCGCTCCTGCTGGCTTTTGCGGCGCCCTTTGCCTGTCGCGGCGGAGGGGCTCGCTCTTGCATGCCTCGGCGAGAGATGTGGATTCTCTACACGTACTTCGCGCTGTTCGTGCTCTTTTGCGCCGCCAACCGCTACTCGTGGCTCCAGCCGGCCACCGGCTTCCGTTATTTGGCGCCCGTGGTTCCCGCGCTCGCGCTCCTGGCACTCCAGGCGGGCCAGGCGCTGCCGAAATTCGCGCGCTGGATCGTCGCCATCGTGGCGCTGGCGCAAAGTTTTGTGATGGCCGCCACGCATCAAAATGATGTCCGCTTGGCAATTGAAACGTTGTGGCGCAGGAGATTTTTCATGCCCTGGATGATTCGCCTGGGAAATGCGGGAGTGCCGGTGAACTGGGCATGGCCGCTGCTGACCTATGCCTTGCTGGCTCTGGCGCTGGCCTGGATATGGTTCGTGCCGATGCGGAGGAATGCCTGCGCTTCCGACGCCTCGTGAGCTTGCGGCGGCGCTCGTGGCGCGAAGAATCCGAGCGTTATTTATGGGAGTGAGTCTCGGGACGCCTCGCCACTTTCCCGGCGAACTGTGTCAGCGAAGCGAGCTTCGCGTAGACATGTTTCGCTACCCACAGATGCCCTTCGTCGTCGTAGTGCCCGGGACCTGCTGCGAAATACTGCTCCGAACCCGGCCAGATGAAATATCCGTTCTTCATGGTGATGGACATGGCCTGAAATTCGCCGACCAGGTCCACGAGCAGGATGCCTCTTTTCGCCGCCTCATCGCGCAGCCATTTCCGCCACGCCGGCGACCCGCCACCCTGCTCGAAATCGTGCAAAGTGGTGGGCAGATAAAGGAGTAGAAGGACGCCGTTCCTTTGCGCTTCGGCCGACCGTAGGTTCTCGAACATTTTGTCGAGCACCTGCGCTTGGCGCTCGTCCGGCCCGTTCGAGAAAGCGTCTTCCGGGGTTGGCATGGCCCGCTTCCGCAGGTCTCGCGCCAACTGCATGGATCGGAAATCCGCGAGGGACGTGAGCAAGCGATCGGTCCATGGAGGCGAATATGCCCGGTTGGGCACGGGCGTGTTCTCCGCCACCAGTTGGCCATCCTGCAACGTAAGAAAAGGTTTTTCGTACCCGATGTAATTGGAGAGCCACATGCGCCGGAAATCCTCGGTGATGAAGGCAAAGATGTGGACACCGTGGTCCAGCGGCGCCCCGTCCCGCAGGTAGCGCAAATACATTTGGTCCACGCCGTACCCGCTTTCGCCCAAGTTCACCGCCTGGATGCGATTGTCGAGCGATTCGAGAAACTGGCACCAAGTATCGTCGTTCCCCACACCTTCGCCGAACGTGAATGAATCGCCCGAACAGATCACTCGAATCTTGCCCGCGGGAACTTGCGGCGCAAGTTCCTCGCTCGACCGGAACCCTCGCGAGTTCGTTTGCAAGGGAGTCGCGGGCGCGAAATAGTTCCTGTCGCTGAAATTCGGGACGGGGCTCCATCCGAGGTCCGCGTCGTATCGCACGGCGCGCCCGGAAAGGGTTTGGGGGCCGGAGGGCAATCCGTGGCCGATCACGAAGAGAGTGCTGCCTAATCCTTCGAGGATCAAAAAGGAAAGAACGCACATGCCGGCAGCCAGGCAAAATTTCCTGAACATGCCGCGTTTGGGAGCGTTGGGTTCCATTCGAGCAGGGCTGGGCTGCATGTTCTATCGAGCGGCTTGCGCCGCGGTACCCACGCCCACCTTTTGGGCGGCCTCGGGTACGGCGATCATTTTGTTATAAAGCTCTTCGGCCACCCATTGCTGGCCCTGATCATTGTAGTGGCCCACGGCCTCGGTGAAATACTGCCCAGACCCCGGCCAAATGAACAATCCATCCTTCCACGTGATTGGTAGCTTCCGGAAATCGTCAATCAGGTCCACAAACACGATGCCTTGCTTCACGCACTCCTGCCGCACCCAATTGCGCCACACGGGGGATATCCCGCCGGTTTGATAGTCCGCCACTCTTTCAGGCAGATAGAGCAAGACGAGAACGCTGTTCTTTTGCTTCTCGGTCGCCTGAAGATTTTCGAACATCACGTCGAGCACCTGAGCTTGCTGCTCGCTGGGACCGTTTGCAAACGCGGCATCCCGCGCCGGCAGCACGCGCCCCGCCAGCCACGCGAGGTCCGCAAGAGACCGAAACTCCCGCAGGGGATGAGGCTTCAGCGCCAGCCAGTGGAGAAACGCGGAGCGCCGCGGGACGGGCACGTTCTCCGCCACAAGCTCTCCATTTTCCAGCTTCAGCACCGGCTTGCCGTAGCCCCCAAGCACGGTATACGGCATGCGCACAAAATCGTCGGTCACCACGGCGAAGACGTGCACGTCGTGGTCGAGCACGGCGCCGTCCCGCATGTAGCGCAGGTACATCTGATCCGCTCCGTAGCCGGTCTCCGCCATGTTCACCGGTTGGATGCGTGGATTGAGCGCCGCCAGATCCTGGCACCAGGTGTGATCGTCGCCAACACCGTCGCCGAAGGTCTGCGAATCGCCGGAACAGATCACGCGGATTTTGCCCGTGGGAATCTCTCGCGGAAACTCCTCGATGGCCCGGAATCCCCGCGAGTTCGTCCGCAAAGGAATTCCCGGTGCGTAGTAGCTTTTCTCGTGGAAGTCGGGAACCGGCGCCCATCCGAGCTCGGCGTCGTATTGCACGGAAGGTCCGGAGAGAGTTCTGTGCGCGGGGGCCAGCATCTCGCGCGTCACGAAGAGAGCGCTGCACAGCCCCTCCAGGAAAAAGAAACAGAGGATGCACGCTCCTAGAGCCAAGCCGAATTTCTTCAGCATATTTCCTTGGATACGATCGAAGCGATCCAGTTGATGATTCCCGCTCGGTCCGCGGTCAGGCCGCGCCGGTCGAAGCCTCGCGGACGGCCGCGACGATGTGCCGCGCTGAAATTCCGAACGCGTCGAGCAATTCGTTGGGCTTGCCCGAGTGAGGCATGCCGGTAACGGCGAGCAGCCGGGACTTCGCCGGCGTCACTCCGGCTTGAGCCAGCGCGGCCAGCACCGCCTCGCCCAGGCCGCCTTCGGGCCAGTGGTCTTCGACGGTCACCAGCCGCCCTCCCGCCGCGCGCACCTGCGCGGCGAGCGCCTGCGCGTCAATGGGCTTCACGCAGTAAAGGTCAATCACGCGAACCGCGCGCCCCTCCGCCTTCAGTTCATCGGCCGCCTTGAGCGCCTCGTGCAGCGTCACTCCCGCGCCGATCACCACCGCGCTGTCTTGCGCGCTCTGCCGCAGCACCTTGAACCCGGGGACCGGAAATTTTTCGTCCTTCGAGTAAAGGAGGGGAGTTTTCGGCCGCGACGTGCGCATGAAATTGATGCCCGGCCGGCGCGCCATCAACTCGACCAGGCGCTCGGCGGACATGGCGTCGCTCGGATAGAGGACCGCGGAGCCGTGCACCGCGCGGAACATGGCCAGGTCTTCGAGAGCCATCTGCGAAGGCCCGTCCTCGCCGATCGAAACGCCGCAGTGCGACCCGCACAGATTGATGTTGCTCCGGCTGATCGCCGCCATGCGCACCTGGTCGTACGCGCGAGAGAGGAAGCACGCGAAGGTGTCCAGGAAAGGAACCTTGCCAAGCGCGGCCAGGCCCACCCCGGCGCTCACCAGATTCTGCTCCGCGATATAGCCCTGATAGAAGCGCGCCGGATACGCATCGCCGAAAATTTCCGAGAACGTGGAATTCTTCACGTCTCCCGAAATCGCCACGATATTCGGATTCACCGCGGCCAGCCTCTTGAGAGCGTATCCATATGCCTCGCGCGTGGCCACCTGCTTTGCAGGATCGTAATCGGGCGCGGGGGGCGCGGGAAAATCCGGAGGCTGCGGCAGTGATTTCCGCTCGTACGATTTGCCCAGGTCGGCAGGAACCTCGATTGCAGGACCCATTTCCTTCAAGGCCTGCACCAGCTCGTCTTTCGAGAAGGGCTTGCCGTGCCAGTGCTGCTTGCCCGCGACAAAGCTCACGCCGTGCCCCTTCACCGTGCGCGCGAGGATCGCTTGCGGGCGGCCCGTGGTGGATTTCGCCCGGTCGAGCGCCGCCAGCACCGCGGCGACGTCGTGGCCGTCAATCACCTCCGCGGCCCAGCCCTCGGATTCGAATTTGCGCCGATAGACTTCCATATCGTGCTGATACATTGTCGGCTCGCTCTGGCCCAAGGCGTTGACATCCGCCAGCACGGTCAGATTATCGAGCTTGTAGTGTCCGGCGAACTCCGCCGCTTCCCAGATTTGCCCTTCGGCCATTTCGCCGTCGCCCACCATCACGTACACGCGCGCAGCGGCTTTATTCATCCGCTGCCCGATGGCCAGGCCCGCTCCCACCGAAAGCCCCTGGCCCAGCGAGCCGGTGGCGGCATCCACGCCGGGTATGCGCGGCGTGGGATGGCCTTCGAGCTCGCTCGAAAATTGCCGCAGCGTCATGACGCGCGAATCCGGAAACACGCCCGCCTCCGCCAGCGCCGCATATAGCACCGGGGCCGCGTGCCCTTTCGAGAGCACGAAGCGGTCGTTTTCCGGCGCATTCGGATTCTTGGGATCGAATTTCATGGCGTAAAAGAACGTTCCGGCCACCATTTCGGCGGCCGACATGCACGATGTCGGATGTCCCGAGCCCGCGGCAGTGGTGGACATCATCGAAAGAATGCTCAGACGGCGCGCCTTTTCCTTAATGGCGCTCACAACGGATGCGGATGGACCTGCGGCTGACGTGATGCTCATAAAATGGCCTCCTGCTCCCCAACAATAAGTTCGTCAAGTGCGCCCCAATCTTACCTGTTTCAGGGGCCGTCCGCGAATCGCTTTCTTTTGCCCGGAACGGCGCGTTCAGGCGTTTTCGGTGGTAAAGGCAGAATGAAGCTGGGCGCGCCAATCCGGCAGCTCGATTCCAAAAGTTTCAAGCAAAAGGGCGTTCGAGAGCACGGAATACGCAGGGCGCCGCGCGGGCTTCGGCTGTTCCGCCGTTGTGATGGGCACCACGCGCCGAGCCACAATCGGACGCCCGCCGGTGGCTGCGGCGAACCAAGAGAGGCTGCTCGGCGCCTGGCGAGCTTCCTCGATAATCGCCAGCACCTGTTCGTAGCGGGACGCCGCCCCACCCGCCGTCAGGTGATAGATTCCGCTCGCCCGCGCCCATACGGGATCAGCTCCGCCCGGTTGGCCCAACCCCTCGAGAATGCGTGCTGTCGCTTCGGCGACCTTAAGGCTGCTGGTGGGCCCGCCGGTTTGATCGGCAACCATCTTGAGTTCTTCCTGTTGCGTGGCCATTTTCAAAACGGCCGTAAGAAAATTCTGGCTGCGGGTTCCGAAGAGCCACGAAGTGCGCAGAATCAGATGCGGGATTCCCGCGCTTTGCACCGCTTGCTCGCCCGCGAGCTTGGTTCTGCCGTACACGTTCACGGGATTCGTCCGATCGCTCTCGCGGTAGGGAGTTCTCTGGGTCCCGTCGAACACATAGTCGGTCGAATAATGCACCAAGGCCGCGCCGGTCTTCTTGGCCTCCTCCGCTATCAATGCCGGCGCATCCGCATTCACCGCGCGCGAAGTGTCCTTGTCGCTTTCCGCTTGATCCACATTCGTGTATGCCGCTGCATTCACGATCAAGCCGGGCCGTGTTTCGCGCAGAACGCGCCGAATGTCGCCGGGCTTCGTCAGATCCATTTGCCGACGATCCGGCGCCACCACGTCTCCCAGGCGCGGCAGAAAGCGCAGCAGTTCGCCGCCGAGCTGCCCGCTGCCTCCCGTGAGCAGAATCGAGGATTTCATTTCGCGCGATACACGGGAAGAAATTCCCGAGGAATGTCGGCGAGCTTGGGTTGCGCGGCGTCTTTTTCGGAGAGCAGCGGACTGGCAACGCCCCAGGAGATGTTGATTTCGGGATCGTTCCACAGAATGCCGCGCTCGTCCGCCTGGTCGTAATAATCGCTGCATTTGTAAAAGAACTGAATCTTTCCCGTGAGCGCCAGAAAACCGTGGGCGAATCCCTGGGGAATGTAAATCTGGTTCTGTTTCTCGGCGGAAAGAACCACGCTGGTCCATTTGCCGAAATGGGGCGACCCGACGCGGATGTCCACGGCGACGTCCAGCGCTTCTCCTTCGATCACCCGGCACAGCTTTGCTTGCGGATGGCGCACTTGATAGTGCAGGCCGCGCAGCACGCCTTGGATAGACGAGGAGTGATTGTCCTGTACGAAAAGGTCGGTGATGCCGAGTTCCGCGAACCTCGCGCGGTGGTATGTCTCCACGAAATAGCCGCGCGCGTCGCGCAGGATTTTCGGCCGCAATTCCCAGACGCCGGGCAGGGATGTTTCCAGCCTTTGGAACGACATCAGGTCCCCCTCACGATGGGAAATCAGCAGGAAGCTTTCGATTGCGCCTGCGCCCGGGAAAGCTCGCCGAGAGAGGCGTCGCGATTGCCATAATATTTCTCATAGTAGGAGCGATATTCGCCGCCGCGCACTCCCGCCAGCCAATCCGTATTCGCCATGTACCAGACAATCGTCTGCCGCAGGCCCTCTTCGAAGGATATTGCGGGTTTCCAGCCGAGCTCGTTTTGAATCTTCTTGCAATTCAGGGCATAGCGCCGGTCATGGCCGGGACGGTCCTGCACGAACGAGATCAGGGACTCCGGCTTGCCCATCAGGCGAAGAAGCTGCTGCGTCACGGCCAGATTCGTCTCGGTCTCGCGGCTGCCGATATTGTAAACTTCTCCATCGCGCCCGCCTTCCAGGACGGCCATAATTCCGCGGCAATTGTCTTCCGCATGGAGCCAGTTCCGTTCCTGAAGGCCGTCGCCGTAAAGCGGCAGCGGCTGATCGTGCAGCGCATTGCTGATCAGCAGCGGCAGGAATTTTTCGGGGAATTGATAAGGGCCGTAATTGTTCGACGACCGCGTGATGAGCGCGGGAAAGCCAAACGTGCGCACAAAGGAAAGCACCAGCAGATCCGAACCCGCCTTGGACGCCGAATAGGGGCTGCTCGGGCGCAACGGCGCGTTTTCGTCCGCGAATTTTCCCCGCGGCAGGTCCCCGTAGACCTCGTCGGTGGAAACGTGAACGAACCGCTGGATCCCCACCTTGCGGGCCGCCTGCAGCAGCGCGAACGTCCCGCCGACGTTGGTCTGGACTGCCAAACCCGGCTCGTAGATGCTGCGGTCCACGTGCGATTCGGCCGCGAAATGGACCACGGCATCGCAGCCGCGCATGGCTTCTTCCGCGGCGCTGTCGTCGCAAATGTCGCCCCTCACAAAGCTGTAGGCCGCGTTTTCCGCGACGCCCTCAAGATTGGCGAGGTTTCCCGCATAGGTAAGCTTGTCGTAATTGACCACGGCATAGTTCTTGCCGAGGCCCAGCACGTGCCGGATGAAATTTGATCCGATGAAACCCGCCCCGCCGGTTACGAATAGCTTCATAGCACCGCTTCCCGCCGCGCAGCCGGACGAACGCCCGCCGCGTGCGGCATTTTGTTCGCTCCCGTCCGGGCGACCAGTTGATTGGCGCGCAGCAGCGATTCGAAGGTGCCCGCGTCGGTCCACCAGCCCTCGAGCACTTCGTAGGTCAGCCCGCCTTCCTGGATGTAGAAGTTGTTCACGTCCGTGATCTCCAGCTCGCCGCGCCCCGAGGGCTTCAGCCGGCGGATTTTTTCGAACACCGTCGCGTCGTAGAAATAAATTCCCGTCACCGCGTAACGCGACTTGGGATTTTTCGGCTTCTCTTCGATGCCGGTCACGGCGCGGCCTCGAATCTCGGCCACGCCGAAGCGCTGCGCGTCATCCGCTTCTTTCAGCAGGATTTTCGCGCCGTCCTTCTGCTTTCTGAAATTCTCAGCCGCCTCGCAGATATTGTTCTCGATGATGTTGTCCCCCAGGATCACGCATATCGGCCCCTCGGCGGCGAAGTATTCGGCCAATCCCAGCGCCTGTGCGATCCCGCCTTCGCCTTCCTGATAAGTGTAATTTAGATGCTTCAATCCGAATTCGCGCCCATTCCCCAAAAGCCGCAGGAACTCCCCCGCGTTCTTCCCCCCGGTGACAAGCAGAATTTCGTGAATCCCGGCGTTCACCAGCGTCTGGATCGGGTAATACACCATGGGCTTGTCGTAAACGGGAAGGAGGTGCTTGTTTGTTACGCGCGTCAGCGGATCCAGCCGGCTGCCGGTCCCCCCTGCGAGCACTACCCCCTTCATCACCCCTCCCTCAGTCCCAGGCGACTGAGCGTTTGAGAGGACTTATTATTGCCTCGAATGGCTGCCCTGGCAACACCGGGACGCCCAGCGGTTTCTTCGCGCAACTTGTGGAAGGCAGACTGCGAAATTCCATCCGCCGGTCGCTAGGAACGGCTCTTCCCGCCGTCCGAGAGCGGTGGCGATCCCAGCCGTCCAGCCGGAGTGATGGAAGCCACGAGCAGATGCGCCGCATGCGCGACGCCACAGAGGGCAAAGGCGATCCCGCTGTAAAGATAATAGAACCAGTGCATGGGAACCACGCGCGCCGCGAACCACCACCCGCGCTGTTTCCCGAAAAATGCGTACATATCCCAGTTAAGCGCCACCAGCGCTCCTCCCAG
>Ga0187817_10000325_pt1 | contig 19753 bp, 15 predicted proteins | sample NC_wetland_sal_i_17_FD_132431 | JGI IMG/M metagenome (GOLD analysis project Ga0187817, IMG submission 132431) | Wetland sediment microbial communities from Neuse River Estuary, North Carolina, USA - SO4_2 | ecosystem: Environmental > Aquatic > Freshwater > Wetlands > Sediment | place: USA... | reverse complement strand
TCCCGATCATCCGCAAATGGAGATCTACACCGAATCGAAGCATGGCATTCAGTTCCGCGCCAACATTGCGAAGATGAACCTGGATTCAAAGTCCTGGGTAGTTGGGAAGGACTACTCGGCGGCGCCCACATGCGCAACCTGTCATATGAGCGCGACCAGTAATCAGCCGGTAACACACGATGTGGGCGACCGTATCAGCATCACACTACGGCCAGTCGTCAGCATCAAGCTGGAAAACTGGGAGAAGCGTCGCGCTGCCATGCAGGACGTCTGCTCGAACTGCCACGCCACCGGCTGGGTAGAGAACTTCTATAAGCAATACGAGAGCACCGTCGATCTCTACAACGAGAAGTTTGCCAAGCCCGCCAAAGCGATCATGGATAAGCTTTACGCCGCCAATAAGCTCACCAAGACACCGTTCGATGAAAAGATCGAATGGACCTACTATGAGCTCTGGCATCATCAGGGGCGGCGGGCCCGGATGGGCACGGCCATGATGGGTCCGGACTACACACAGTGGCACGGCTTCTACGAGGTCGCCAAAACGTTCTATACGGAATTCATTCCCGAAGCTGAGGCGCTTCTCCCAGGCGTGACCGCAGACGCTATGAACAGTCCTTACCACCGGTGGACAAAAGGCCTGAGCCAAGAACAGCTCCAGCAACAGCTTGATTTTTATAAGAAGAAGTACAACCAGTGACGGCCCAGGCGGAAAGGATTCCAGGAGACCCGGGCGGGCATATTGCGGTCGGATTGTCAGCCAACCCGTTCTTAACATCAACGATGCCATCCGGCGCTTACTGGGCCAGTTTTCGCCTAACGCAGAGTCTTTCCGTTTTTCCCGACCTTCGCCTCTAAGCGACGGTAAACGTCACGAATCTCGCAACTTACGATCGGCCGAGTGACGAATCCGCGCGTGCTCCTTCCAGCAAAGCTCCTAACATCAACTATGCCATCATGTGTTGTGTTGATGTCAACCGCGCCGAGCTTGTTGGACGCGGGGTCTATTGACAAACTTAATAGAAGCGCTATCATGTTTCGTCTTTTCAGGGCCTCGTTCAATCGGCACTAAAGCCAAGCGGGGCGCGGGTTGTGCGCCATTCACCAATCGGGTCACTGCTTAAAAGGTAGATTACAAACCAACTGCTCAGCCTCGCGCGTGCGGAACTGATCGGCGTGACGAGGGCGGGGGATTGACGCAAAAAAAGGCGGTCACAAGGAGATTACGATGAAGTGGTTTTGCAGAATCTCACTTTGCTTTTTGCTGATGAGCGGACTGACGTTCGCTACAACAAAGCCTACTCCCGACACACAGAAATCGGACGCAGCGAAGGTGACGAAGGCGAAAGCAGCGGAGAAAGAGTCCGCCAGTAAGCCTGAGGGTGAACACGAAAACCTGCCGCCAGCGCTGTCGAAACACCTGGAGAAACTGCATCGTATGCTGCCGGGTAATGGCGGGCTGAGCGGAGCGGGGACGCCCGAAGACCAAGCGTTCCAGTTCGAGGCCTATCCGGATACAGACATACCGCTGGCGCGGTTTGTTACCGCGCGTGCAGCGGTGAAGTCGCTGCAGGGCAGGCCGTTTGCACGGGGCAAGGGGGCAACAGGAACGTGGGTGACGGTGGGACCGAGCAATGCGGTATATCCGCTCTTCCCATTCCGCAGCTTCACTTCTTATGTTCCGGCGGAATACGCGGCCAGCGGACGGACGACAAACCTGGCGATTTCGAACCTGTGTGTGCCGGGACACTGCCGTTTGTGGGCGGCGCCGGCTGGAGGCGGCGTGTGGCGAGCTGATAACGCGCTCTCAGGTGAGCCGCACTGGAGCTACCTGGCAACGTCGTTTGGGATCAACGCCGTGGGTGCTCTGATCGTGGACCCGAACGATGCCACGGGCAACACAATTTTTGCTGGGACGGGCGAGGCGAATGCCAGCGGTGACTCCGCGGCCGGGGTGGGACTGTACAAGTCAACTGACGGCGGTGACACGTGGAGTGGTCCCCTGGGTAGTTCGGTCTTCAATGGCCGATCGATTGGCACTATCGCGACCAAGCCTGGCGATTCCAACACCATTTATGTCGGCACCACGCGCGGAGTACGTGGCTTCGATTCGACGGATGGTGGTGGTGTTTCATTGATCCCGGGCGCGGCCCAATGGGGGCTGTACAAATCCACCGATGGCGGCGCGACCTGGACGTTCATTCACAATGGCGCAGCCAGCACGGCTTCGTGCAGCGTGCTGCTGGATGCGACGAATACGACGCCCTGCTCGCCGCGCGGCGTACGCCGGGTGGCGATTGATCCCAGTGATCCGAATACGGTCTATGCCGGTTCGTATTCACGTGGAATCTGGCGCTCGAACGATGGCGGTGCGACCTGGACCCAGATCAAAGCATCGTTAGATTCAGCCGTCACGACCACGCGCCCGGAGTTTGCGGTCAACATGACGCCAGACGGCAAAACGCGCATGTACGTGAATGAGGGCAACGACGGCACCAATGCAACAGCGGCATTCCGCGCGGATAATGTTGCCGCCGGCACGCCCACGTTCACTCAACTTTCCAGCAGCAATCCGGCGGACTCGGGATTCGGTGCGTATAACCTGTGCACCAGTCAATGCTGGTATGACAGCATTGCGGTCAGTCCGGCCGGATACCCCGATATTGTCTACTTCGGCGGTTCCTACGGGTACGGGGAGACCGGCGGTATTTCGAATGGGCGGGGAGTCGTGCTTTCCACCGATGGCGGCAGTACCTTCACCGATATGACCATGGACGCAACCGATCCGGTACATCCCAACGGGCTGCATCCGGACGAGCACTTCCTGGTCGTAAACCCCAACAACCCTTACCAATTCTGGGAATCGGGCGACGGCGGCATCATGATGTCGAGCGGCTCGTTTGCCAATATTTCGGCGAATTGCAGTTCACGGCCGCTGGGACTAATTACGTTGGCGCGCTGCCAGCAATTGCTGTCGCGGGTCCCCACGCAGTTGCACAGCATGAACAAAGGGCTGACAACTCTGCAATTCCAGAGCTTGTCGGTGAGTCCGTTCGACTCGAACGAGGTGCAAGGCGGAACGCAGGACAACGGCACTTGGGAGAACTACAGCAATCAGGTCAAGTGGTCGAACACGATGATCGGCGATGGCGGCCAATCCGGGTTTGACATTGCCAACAAGAGCTTCCGCTTCCACACCTTCTACGATGCTTCGCCCGACGTGAACTTCAGCAACGGGCAGACGATCGACTGGAACTGGATTGCGGATCCGATCTACTTCACAGAGCCGCAACAGTTCTACGTGCCGATGATCTCCGATCCGGCGGTGAGCGGGACGATGTTTGTGGGCACGGGGCACGTTTGGCGAACGAAAACCAGCGGCCTGGGAAGCATGACGCTGAGCCAGTTGCGCATGCATTGCAATGAATGGACAGGGGACTTCACCGTATTGTGTGGGGATTGGCAGCCTCTCGGCGATCCCACGAGCGCAGGACAGTTGACCTCAACAGCGTATGGCAGCGACCTTGCGGGAGGAGATGTAGGCGATGTGCGCCGTGCCGCGGGCGATCATTCAACTCTATGGGCGGCGACCTCTACCGGACGCGTGTTCATCTCGAAGAATGCGGACGCGGATCCGGCAACTGCGGTTGCATTCACGCGCATTGACATCGCGACCAGCCCGAATCGCTATATCAGCGACATCGCGGTGGACCCGGCGAACGTGAACCACGCCTGGATCGTGTACAACGGCTTCAACGCCACGGTGGGCTCGATTCCAGGACACACGTTCGAGGTCACGTTCGATCCGATCTCGAACACGGCGACCTGGGTGAACCGCGACTACGATCTGGGAGATCTTCCTCTCACCGCGGTCGCGCTGGACAGCGTCCTGGGCGATGTTTATGCGGGAACCGATTACGGCGTGATCCTGCTTGCCCACGGATCCACAAGCTGGACGATGGCGGCGCCGGGCATGCCAAATGTGGAGGTGCCCAGCCTCACCGTCGTTTCTGGCGCGCGGAGGCTTTATGCAGCCACGCATGGACTTGGAGCATGGTTGCTTAATCTGCCGTAATCACCCCTGTTTTTCATCAGCGGCCGCCTGCGGGCGGCCGCATTTTGTTTGACGAGCATGGTCGGCAGCTGAGTGGTGAAAGTCCGCCTGAGAACTGAAATGCTATCCTTGCGTCGATGCAAATTTCTTACCTCGAATGTACCCGCTGTGGAGAGCGTCTCTCCGCCGAACGCCCGCAGAATGTCTGCTCTAAAGACGGTGGCGTGCTTTACGTCCGCTATGACCTTGCCAGTCTGAAAGGGAGGTTGCGTCGCGAAGACTTATCGGGCCGAGTGGCGAGCATGTGGCGTTATGCCGAAGTTCTCCCAGATGCCAAGCCGGTTACGCTCGGCGAAGGATTCACGCCCGTGCTCGCCAGCCGCGAGTATGCGAATGTCTACATCAAAGACGAAGGACTAAATCCCACCGGATCGTTCAAGGCCCGCGGCATGTCGGCTGCCGTGACCATGGCGCGACATTATGAACTGAAGAAGCTGGCCGCTCCTTCCGCCGGAAACGCCGGTGGCGCGCTGGCGGCGTACGCGGCGGCGGCGGGCATCGAGGCGCACATCTTTATGCCGAAAGATGTGCCCATGGCGAATCGCTTGGAATGCGACTACTACGGCGCGCACGTCACTTTGGTCGACGGTTTGATCAGCGACTGTGGCCGCATGGTGGCCGAACGTAAGGACAAAGAAGGATGGTTTGATGTTTCGACCCTCAAGGAGCCGTTCCGCGTGGAAGGCAAAAAGACGATGGGTTACGAGGTTGCCGAACAACTCGGCTGGAAACTGCCGCAAGGCATCATTTATCCGACGGGCGGCGGCGTGGGCATGATCGGCATGTGGAAGGCCTTCGATGAGATGGAGGAGCTGGGCTGGATTGGTTCCGAGCGCCCGAAGATGATCACCGTGCAGGCCGCTGGCTGCGCGCCGATTGTCAGAGCCTGGGAGGCAGGGAAGAGCGTGTCCGACGGGTGGGTCGGAGCCGCGACCTTTGCCGCCGGCTTGCGGGTCCCCAAAGCGTACGGCGATTACCTGATTCTCGATATTCTTAAGAAAAGTCGCGGCACCGCGGTGGCCGCGACCGACGAGGAAATTCTCGCAGCCGTGCGGCACTGGGCAAGCGTGGAAGGCGTGTTTGCCGCGCCCGAAGGAGCGGCATCACTGGTTGCGTATCGAAAGCTGCGCGCCAGCGGCTTCTTCCGCCCGGGCGACAGGGTCGTGCTCTTCAACACGGGATCGGCGTACAAGTATCTCGACATGCTCGAAGCACAGGAAAAGAAGGCGCGGTCGGAAACGCCCACGGGACGCAGCATTGGCGGAATCATTGGGCCTTACTAGCACCACGAGCAAGGCTTTACCACTGGGTGCACAGAGGAACACAGGGGAAAGCTGCTTTGATTTCCTCTGTGTTCCCCTGTGTCCTCGGCCGTGAGGATTTAGACGTTAGCCGCTCATGAAATCCACTTTCCAGCACGACTATTTTCAGGCCCAGCGCGAAGAGATGGTTGAAACGCAGATCGCCGAACGGGGCATTCGCGATCCGCGCGTGCTTGACGCCATGCGCACCGTGCCGCGGCACGAATTTGTCTCGGAATCTTTTCGGCAGGACGCCTACGAAGATCACCCGCTGCCTATCGGCGAGGGACAAACCATCTCGCAGCCTTACATCGTGGCCGCGATGCTTGAACATCTCGCGCTTCAGGCCACGGATCGCGTTCTCGAAGTCGGCACCGGTTCTGGCTATGTGACGGCATTACTTGCGCTGCTCTCAGCCGAGGTGTATTCGATGGAGCGCCACGCGCAACTGGCGGCTTGGGCGGAAAGGACGCTGCGTCGATTGGGCTACCGCAATGTGTACATCACAGTTGGCGATGGCAGCCAGGGTTGGGCGGAGCATGCGCCGTATGACGCCATTCTGGTTTCGGCTGCAACGGGCGAGATGCCGCCACTCCTGTTTGAGCAATTGCGCGACGGCGGACGCATGGTGGTGCCGGTCGGCCCTCCCTTCAGCCAGGAACTGCAATTGATCCGGAAAGCCGGCGGTCGGCCTGAGGTAACGGTTCTGGAAGGCTGCCGGTTTGTGCCGCTGGTGGAGGGAACAGTGGATAGTGGATAGTTGTTGGTGATTCGCGTGTCGATACACTTCGCTTTTCTATCCACTAAACACTAACCGCTATCCACTGACAACCACGCTCGCTGCTTTACAATTAGCGCTGTGCCTTTCCTCCGAAATCTGAAGATCACGCTGGAGATGATCAAGTGGGAGCACTCGATCTTCGCGCTCCCGTTTGCGCTCTGCGGAGCCATGCTGGCTGCCGGAGGTTTGCCGGCGTGGCGGCAACTGGCGTGGATCGTCGTCGCCATGGTCTCGGCGCGCTCGGCCGCAATGGCCTTTAATCGCCTGGCCGACGCCTCGATTGATGCCGCCAATCCCCGCACCGCAACTCGCGCTCTGCCAGTCGGACAGTTGACGCCGGGGTTTGTGAGCGCGTTCGTTCTGGTCTCATGCGGAATTTTCATTCTTGCCGCCTCTCAGTTAAACCGGCTGACGCTGATACTTTCGCCGGTGGCGCTCGGGGTGATCCTGCTCTACTCCTATAGCAAGCGATTCACGCGCTGGTCGCATCTGTTTCTCGGATTCGCCCTCGGGATTGCTCCGGCGGCCGCCTGGATTGCGGTTCGCGGCTCGCTCGATCCGCGGATTCTATTGCTCACCGCCGCGGTGACGTTCTGGGTTGGTGGATTCGACGTGATCTACGCCTGTCAGGATCATGACTACGACCGCAGCCATGACTTGCACTCCGTGCCGCGGCATCTCGGAATCAGGACCGCGCTCGTCGTCGCCCGCTTATTTCACGGGTTGATGCTCGGCTTGCTGATCGCATTGATCGTTACGTTCAGCTTAGGCAAATTGGCGATCGCGGGAGTAGTCGCAGTCGCGGCGCTTCTGGCCTACGAGCACGCCTTGGTTCGCCACGATGACCTGAGCAAGCTGAACGCGGCGTTCTTCACCATGAACGGAGTTATTTCAGTGGTATTTTTCCTGTTCGTGGCCAGCGATCTACTCCTACGGAAATAGCCGTCCTCCTATTTATTTATTTGGTTCACGCGCAGCAACAGGAATGTGCCATCCTCGAGCTTGACGTTATTTTTTTCGGAACTCACCAGCGACCCCTGCGTGGCGTCGGGCGCAGCGGAGAGCTTCAGGTTCGGAATGCCGATGACGCCCTGCGTATTTCCGGTAATCTGTGGTTGCGCCTGGGCTCCTGTTTGTCCTTCGATCGGTGCGCTGGCGGTGGTTTGTGGGACGCTCGGAATCGAAGGAGCGTTTCCGCCCATCGCTCCGGAGCGTCCGCCCATGGCTCCTCCTCCCGCTTGCGAGGTGGGATAGCTGGACGGTAGCTCAGCGCCACCTGAGGCGGCGTTGTTTTGATTGGTTGGAGCGATGATCGCCTGGATGGACATCGGCATCTGCATGGGTCCGCCGTTTTTTGGAAGCGCCTGGTCGAAAGCGATTGCCAACTGGGATTCTTTCTCTTCCTTGCTGCGCGCCTGCGCCTCGGTTACATGACCGACGACCTTCGTGTCCTTGGGTACGAGGACGGCGCCAGCGTTGTTTTTCAGGTCCTGCGTAACCTTGCCCACGACTTCGTCGCCTTTCTTCGCTTTTTTCGCGTCAACAGTCTTGGTGAGCTGGATCGGAATGACGCTCCCGGGGGGCAATTTTCGAAGGACTGTTGGCTGGCGAAGCCTGTTCAGTCGGGGGAGCGGCTGGCTGCTCTGCGGCCGGAGTTTGCTGTTGTTGCTGAGGGGCGCTCCCGCTGCTTGGGGCCTTCGACTCTTGTGCCCGCAGGCTGCCGCACCACACCGCTAAGGTGAAAGCTGCAATCAGAACTCGGTTCATTGAACTGCCTCCTGCGAAGCGGCGCAATTCAACTTTCAAACGGGCAACATACGTCCCCGTATTAGCTTTAGATGCGATATTTCGTTAACAGGGCACGGCGGGCGAGGACGCCCGCCGGACAGCCGCCGGGACGGCGGCGCTACAGCTGTGAATTCCATCACTTCCTGCGGTATCATCGATAACAATGCCTGCTTCACACCCATTCCAAACCGACGATTCGCGCCTGCTTCCGATGAAAGATAAAGTTCTCTCGGGCGAACGCCTGAACGAGGCTGATGCGCTCGCCCTTTATGGGACGGGCGACATTCTCGCCGTGGGTTGGTTGGCCAACCGGGTGCGTGAACGGATGCATGGCGACAAGGCGTACTTCAACGTTAATCGTCATATCAATCCTACGAATGTCTGCGTGGCGGCTTGCCGGCTGTGCGCCTTTGGGCGGAAGAAAGACACTCCCGGCGCCTACACCATGGCGCTCGAAGAAGCCTTCCAGACAGCGGCTTCCGGTTACACCGAGGCGATTACCGAGTTTCACATTGTCGGCGGGCTGCATCCCGATTTGCCGTTTCAATATTTTCTTGATCTTGTTTCCGGATTGAAAGAGCGTTTTCCGCAAGTTCACATGAAAGCTTTCACCATGGTGGAAGTGGCGTACCTGGCGAAGCGGGCGAAGCTCACGATCCGGCAGACGCTCGAAAAAATGAAAGAAGCGGGCGTGGATTCGCTGCCGGGCGGCGGGGCTGAGATTTTTGCCGACCGGGTGCGGCACATTATCTGCGATCACAAGATTGACGGCGACCAATGGCTCGATACTGCGCGCCTTGCCCACCAGATCGGGCTGAAGTCGAACGCTACCATGCTCTACGGCCATATCGAAAACGACGAAGACCGCGTCGATCACCTGCTCAAACTGCGCGCCTTGCAGGATGAAACCCACGGCTTCCAGACTTTCATCCCACTGGCTTTCCATCCTGCGAACACGCCGCTACAGCATCTTTTTACGACCACCGGTATGGACGACATCAAGCAGATTGCCGTCAGCCGGCTGGTACTTGATAACTTCCCGCACATCAAGTCCTATTGGCAGATGATGACTCCGAAGATTGCGCAGATTTCGCTGCGCTTTGGAGCCGACGATATTGACGGGACCGTGGTTGAGGAAAAGATTTACCACGATGCGGGAGCGACCACTCCTCAGGGGCTGCGACGGCACGATCTGGTGCGCTTGATCACGGAAGCTGGACGCGAACCGATTGAGCGCGACACGCTCTATCGGCCGGTTACGCGGACAGAGACGTCTTTTACCGTATCTGTCTAGAGTGCAAAAACCGATTACCACAGGGGACACAGAGGGACACAGGGAAGCACCCGCTTCCCCCTGTGTTCCTGTGTGACCCCTGTGGTTAAGATCTTTTTGACCGACAGGAAACTTCGCGCCAGCCGGTACATCCAATCACCATGGCCAAAGAGCAAACAGCAGTTTTCGGCGGTGGATGTTTCTGGTGTACGGAAGCAGTCTTCCAACGTCTGACTGGTGTTTCCCACGTCGAATCCGGCTACATGGGCGGACGCGCCGACCGGGCGACTTATCGTCAGGTATGTGACGGGGACACTGGACATGTGGAGGTGGTGCGCGTCACCTTCGATCCCGAGCAGATCAGTTATCGTGAACTGCTCGACGTGTTCTTTGCGGTGCACGATCCTACTACGCTCAATCGGCAGGGAAATGACGCGGGCGAGCAGTATCGCTCCGTCATCTTCTACACCGACGAAGAGCAGCATCGCATTGCTGACGATGTGATTGCGGAGATGACAGCGGCGAAGGTATTTTCTGAGCCGATCGTGACCGCGGTCGAGCCGGCCGAGGAATTCTACGCGGCCGAAAACTACCATCAGAATTACTACAAAGAAAATTCGCGCCAGCCGTATTGCATGTTTGTGATCTCTCCTAAGCTGGCAAAACTGGAAAAGAAGTTTGCGGAAAAATTGCGGGCGTGATCGGAACCGGGGTCCGGCTCGAAGCGTTCAAACCTAGGCGGCGGAATCTTCGCCCGATGCCGAAGGTTCGGGCCGCTCGTCGAACAGAAGCCGACGCAAGGTGCGCAGGTCATTGAGCAGTCGGCTGCTGGCCTGCAGGTGCTGTTCCAGTTTGTCTAATTTGAATTGCACGATTTGCAAGGCCTGCGACTGGCGATCCGACTTGGCTGGCTCGGCCGCGATCTCACTTTTGGCTTCGGCGATGGCCTCGACCAGCAATCGCACGTATTGGTGGGCGTTCTCGACGGTATCGAACGGGGTTTGGAGGGGAGCGTTCAAAGGTTTCCTCAGCACTCTCTGAGGGACTGATTCTAGCACTCCAAACGTCTGTTTTGGCGGCATCGGTGCCGGGGGTAGCTTCTCCACCGCACCGCTTGGATGGGGAGGTCGAGCTGGGCTCCATTCAGTGAGATGGGCGGGAAAATTCGAAGCCAACAGCTTCCCTGATAAAATAAAAAAAAACTGATGGGTGCGGAGAGATGGCCGAGTGGCTGAAGGCGCGCGCCTCGAAAGCGTGTATACCTTAACGGGTATCGGGGGTTCGAATCCCTCTCTCTCCGCCAGTATTTGAGCCGGGCTGCGGGAGTGGATCGCTTTGACTGCCGTCAACTCGTGCAGCCAGTCTTCTGATGAGATTCCCGCCTGATGTGACCATCCCGCGGCAGGGGGTGCTGGCTGGTAACAGGACATATTTGGAGAGTGGCGATGCGACGATGCTGCACCATTTTGGTAGCGCATTCACTGTGGCTGACCCTGCTGTGCGCGGCCGGCGCACAAACCACCGAAAAGCCCGACTTGAGCAAGCAACCAACTCTTTACGTGGTCGGGTACGCACACTTGGATACGGAGTGGCGATGGGAGTATCCCCAAGTCATTAACGAATACATTCGCAAGACCATGGAGGACAACTTCACCCTCTTCGACAAATATCCCCACTATGTTTTCAATTTCAGTGGAGCGAACCGCTACCGTTTCATGAAGGAATATTATCCCGCGGATTTCGCCAAATTGAAGAAGTACGTGGAAGAAGGACGGTGGTTCCCGGCGGGATCTTCCGTGGAAGAGGGAGACGTGAACGCCCCCAGCGCCGAGACCATCATCCGGCAAATTCTTTACGGCAATGACTGGTTTCGCGGTGAATTCGGCAAAGCCAGTGCGGAGTACATGCTGCCTGACTGCTTCGGCTTTCCATCTTCGCTACCGACGATTCTCGCGCACTCGGGCGTCAAAGGCTTTTCCACCCAAAAGCTGGTGTGGGGATCCTCCGCGGATGGCGGCGGCCCGGAATCACGCGAGAAGACGCCGGAAGGCACACCCTTCAACGTGGGCGTCTGGGTAGGACCGGATGGAGAGAGCGTGCTGGCGGGTCTGAACCCCGGCGACTATAGCGGCGGGATTAACACCGATCTCAGCCAGCCATTGCCGGCGGCTCCTCCGAACGTCGAGCTCGAAGAGATTGGGAAGAAATTCCAATCGCTGCGGCAGAAACTGCGCCAACTCGAGAACGCCAATCTACCGTTCGATCCGAAGGACCTTCAAGATTATTATGCGCTGCGTGCCCAGGAAAGAGGCCTCGCCAAAGTCCAATCCGATCGGGAGTTGGACCGTCACCAGAACGATTGGGCCGCCCGCGTAGAGCAGAATGGCAAAGTGAGCGGCGTGTACACGGACTACCATTATTATGGTACCGGCGACATCGGAGGAACTCCGGATGAGGCCTCCGTAAAGCGGCTTGAAGCGATCGTCACCAAAGGGCTAGCAAGCTTCCCACCACAGGATGGATCATACACCGAGGGGCAGGCGCATCCGGAGTGGCCATCGGTAAAGGCAGGCGATGGACCGGTGCATGTGATCTCGGCGAACGCGGAGCAGATGTTTCTCGATATCACGCCCTCCGAGGCTGCCGGACTTCCACGCTATACCGGCGAAATGGAGCTGACCAATCATTCAGCAGGTTCGCTGACTTCACAGGCCTACCAAAAACGCTGGCTTCGAAAAGAAGAGTTGCTGGCGGACGCCGCCGAAAAAACTTCGGTGACCGCGGAATGGTTAGGGGCGCGAAGGTATCCGCGGCAGCGGCTAAATGATGCTTGGACGCTCGTGATGGGCGGCCACTTCCACGACATCGCTGCCGGGACAGCGACTCCCAAGGCTTACGAGCTCGCGTGGAACGACGACGTCATCGCCTTGAACCAGTTCGCGGGTGTGCTGAACAATGCATTCGAAGCAGTCGCAGCTGCACTGAATACTCAGACCAAAGGCGTTCCCGTCGTCATCTTCAATTCCTTGAACATCGCCCGGGAAGAGGTGGTCGAAGCCCGCATCGAATTTCCGGGGGGCAGTATTCCGAAAGCGGTCCATGTGACTGGACCGGATGGCAAAGAAACTCCAGCGCAGATATCGAACGATAAGGTGCTATTTGTTGCGAGAGTGCCATCCGTCGGTTATGCGGTTTATGATGTGCAGTCCGGGGCTGCGGCTCGACCTGCATCCGTTCTGCAGGTGTCGGAGAACTCGCTTGAGAATCAGTACTACCGAGTGAAGCTCAACCAAGACGGAGACGTTTTCAGTATTTTCGATAAATCGCTCGGCCGGGAATTGCTCGCCGGTCCGGCACGTCTTGCCATCTCGTACGACAATCCCGAGCAATGGCCCGCCTGGAACATGGACTGGGATCAGGAGCAGGCAGCGCCCAAGGCGTATGTCAGCGGGCCAGCCAAGATTCGTGTAGTGGAAAATGGTCCTGTGCGTGTGGCCGTGGAAGTTTCACGCGAAACCGCGGGCTCCCGTTTTGTGCAGACGATCCGGCTCTTGGCAGGGGATGCGGGCAAGCGAGTAGAGTTTGGAAACGCAATTGACTGGAACACTCGAGAGTCGAATCTGAAGGCGACGTTTTCCTTGTCAGCCTCGAATCGCATCGCCACTTACAACTGGGACATCGGAACCATCGATCGCCCTACTGCCGAGCCGAAGAAATTCGAGGTTCCGTCGCACCAATGGATCGACTTGACCGATGCGACCGGCGCTTTCGGCGCGACCGTCCTGACCGACTGCAAAAATGGATCCGATAAGCCGAGTGACAACACCATCAGGTTGACCTTAATCCGGACGCCTGGGACTCGCGGCGGCTATTCCGACCAGGGCACGCAGGATATTGGACATCACGAGTTCATCTATGGCCTTGCAGGGCACGGTGGCGACTGGCGCCAATCTGGAAGTGACTGGCAGGGGCAGCGTTTGAATGATCCACTTATTGCCTTCCAAACGTCACGACATATCGGAGCGCTCGCCCGGGAGTTTTCTTTGCTGAAGGTGAGCAGCCCGAGGATTCGACTCTTGGCGTTGAAGAAAGCTGAGCAGGGCGACGAAGTCATCGTGCGTCTGGTGGAACTCGATGGCAGGCCGCAATCGAATATCAAAGTTTCATTCGCCGCGCCGATCGCATCCGCTCGCGAGATGAACGGACAGGAGCAGCCGGTCGGAGCCGCCACAGTTTCGGGCGGAGCGCTGGTGACTTCGTTTACCGCGTACCAGCCGCGAACCTTTGCGTTAAAGCTGGCGGCGCCGGCGGCAAAAGTTGCGGGCGTACGTTCCGTACCGGTGTCGCTGAAATATGATTTGGCGGTCGCGAGCAATGACGGCACTCGCTCCGCCGAGGGGTTTGACGGCAAAGGTAACGCGCTCCCGGCCGAGATGCTGCCGGCGCAAATCACTTTTAATGATGTACAGTTCAGCCTTGCGCCGCTGACAACGGGAGCGCCCAACGCGGTCGTGCCCAGGGGCCAGACGCTCGAACTTCCAACCGGCCGCTACAACCGCGCCTATGTGCTGGCGGCATCGGCCGAAGGCGATCAGGAAGCGAGATTCAAAACTGGAAGCAAGAACGTCGACTTGACGGTGCAGAATTGGGGTGGATTCATCGGCCAGTGGGACAATCGGCAGTGGCTTGCCAAAGACAGCCCCATCGAGGGGCACCCTGGTAAAACTGAGCACGATGATTATGCCGTAATGACTGGAGTCAAGTCCGGCTATATCAAGCGAGCGGACGTGGCTTGGTATTGCTCGCATCACCACAATGTTGCCGGCGAAAACGTACCGTACGGTTATTCGTATCTCTTCGCGTATCCAATCGACCTGCAACCCGGCGCGAAAACCATCCAGTTGCCGGACAACAACAAGATCCGCATCCTGGCACTATCAGTCGCTGAGGAAAACCCGGAAATTAAACCTGTGCAACCACTCTACGACGTGCTCCCGTCTCCTCTTTCCAACAACGCCGCACACTAGAGCGGACGCAAGCCTAGCGGTGTAAGGATGATCTTCGAGGACCCCGCGTCTGCCCGGAGCACAAATGGGTCGTGACGCTCGTACGCCGCTGGTCTTGCAGTTCCACTACAGTTTGTTGAACGTTGCTACTAGCCGGTCGAGCCACGGCTTCAGTTCCTCCTTCTCAAAAGCAAGAGCGTAATCGAGTACATTGTGACCAACCGAACATGTAATTCTTGGAAATGGCGAAGGTCATTTATCCTTATCCTGCGCCGTTGAACTCAATGCCCGCGCCATCGGCCGCTGAGCAAATGTAGACAGCCGGCTTAGTCCCTGTCGCCTGTTGGTAGCGAGCCGAGATTTGATCGGCAAAGGCTTCCGCATCGGTTGCCTCCACCAGATTGATCGTGGATCCACCAAACCCGCCGCCGGTCATGCGCCCGCCGTAGTAGCCCGGGAGGCCTTCCGCGGCCTCGACCATGATGTCCAGTTCGCGGCAACTGACTTCGTAGAGGTCACGAAGACTGCGGTGAGACTCCCGCATCCGCTCACCAAAACCATTCAAATCGCCGGCGCGGAGACGTCGAGCGCCATCGCGCACCCGTTCATTTTCCTCCACCACATGACGGCATCGCCTGAAGATCTTCTCGGGAACATCTTTCGCGTGCTGGAGCAAGCGATCGATCGAAAGATCGCGGAGAGCGCGAATCTCCGGATACCAAGCTCCGAGGATTTTCACGCCTTCTTCGCACTCCTCGCGGCGGCGATTGTATTCCCCGCTGGCGTGCTCGTGCTTGACCGTGGTATTGCAAACGACCATCCGAGCTCGATCGGGAATAGGAATGAGCTCAAACTCGAGCGAACGGCAGTCGAGCAAGAGAGCGTGGCCCGTTTTCCCGAAGCATGAGACAAACTGATCCATAATGCCGACGTGCGCTCCGATAAAGGTGTTTTCGCTACGCTGGCAAAGCTTGGCCAGGTCGGCCAGCGGAAAGACTGCGCCATTCAGGCTAATGAGCGCGAGTGCGCTAGCGACTTCAAGCGCTGCAGAAGAGCTGAGTCCTGCCCCAATCGGCACCTCGCCCTGCACCAACAGATTCGCACCCTTCAAGGGATGTCCGTTCTGCTGCAGAACCACCGCGATCCCTACCACGTAATCGCACCAAGGTCCGGTCCTGTGCTTGGGCAGATGATCCAGATCGAATGCGAAATGCCCCGGAAATTGTTGTGATCGGATCACCAGTTGGCGGTCCTGACGAGGCGAGATGGCCACGCGAGTGCAAAGACCGATGGCAGCCGGCATCACAAAACCATCGTTGTAGTCGGTATGTTCGCCGATCAAATTGACACGACCCGGCGCCTGGAAAATAGCAGGCGGCGCGCCGAACAGTTCCGTAAATTGCCGTGCCAATCCCTTACGCTCGGTCATCTTTTGGCGTTCAAGGCTATCCGATACGGCTGAGGGTCAACCCACGCGCGTTCTACCTCGGGGTGGCAATGCGCACCAACAACACCTCGTGGCCAAGATGGGCAACTTCCGACTGTGTAGGACTTGTGGAATTGTTGCATCCGTCAACACGTTTCGTCCAAACCTGTCCAGACCCTCGCGCATGCGCTGAGGTATGACGGTCAGCAGATTCTAATTGGAAAATCATCATCTTCGTTGCGCATACTCACACAACATGTTCGCGGAGTTCTTAGGATGAGATAACGTGAGCAGAGTTCATGTTCGCATATAAGGTGTTTGTTTTCGTTAGCGCCTTGGTGAAACGACTAACGGCCAGCGACTAACGACGCTGTCTGAAAAATTCTTGTACCATTTCGGCCGCGCGTCCGGCCAGCACGCCTTCCCGGACCTCCATCTGGTGATTCAGACCGGGGTGGTTCACCACCTGCAGAATCGAATGAACAGCGCCTGCCTTCGGGTCATCGGCGCCATACACCAGGCGGCGGAGGCGGGCATGAACGGCTGCTCCCGCACACATGGCGCACGGCTCAATTGTCACAAACAGTTCGCAGTCGCCCAGGCGGTGATTACCGATGTGTTGTCCCGCTTCGCGCAGCGCCACGATCTCGGCGTGAGCGGTGGGATCGCAGTCGTTGAGATTGCGATTCCAGCCTCGTCCCACCACGCGGCCGGCGCACACCACCACCGCTCCCACCGGCACTTCGCCCGCTTCCATGGCGCGCTGGGCGCAGCGCAGGGCTTCTTTCATCCAAAGCTCATCGGATGCATCGGATGCAGTGGTCAGTGGTTTGGTAGCCCGTGGCTAGTTGCCAGAAACTGAGCTCAATTCTCGGCTCCCTGGCTCTCTGTTCCTAAGGAGAGGAAGGTTGAGGCTCACCGATCTCATTCTACCGGGGCGCGACTGTTCGGACGACCTCCGGCGACAAGTTGGGAAGTTGCGTTCTCATCGATTGCCCAAGATTTTGGCCCGTGGACAGCGGAGGGAAAGCTCTGCGAGCGATGCAGCGTCAAGGAAGTGGCTGCATGTCAAATAGTTAGCAGTAAGCATGGGAACGAAACTACGGTTCCAGAATGGCATGCCACGTGCACCGCGCGAGGGTTTAGTATCCCTCCCCGCTTTGCGCCCGCCAGCGCTGGTTTCCTTTTTTTAGAAAGAGGTCGATCTCCGTGAAGGACCCGACAAAGCCAGTGGTCTTGGACCCAGGGCCGTCCGGAGTCCGCGACCCCCGGATCGACACACTGCGCGGTCTGTTCTTGATGGTGATGATGGTTGACCACCTGCCCCGCCATCCGCTGCTTCGTTTCACCTTTCAGAGTTTCGGTTTTGTCTCTGCCGCCGAGGGCTTTGTGTTTGTCTCGGGATTGGTGAGCGCCTGGGTGTACGGACGAATTCTGGCCAAGGACGGCGAGGCCGCCCTGCGGCGCCGCGCCTGGCATCGAGCACGCGATATCTACCTCACTCATCTTGTGCTTTACACGCTGGCGATGCTGGGCGGCCTGTGGGGCGGTAAACAAATCGCCAGCCGGTTCCCGGATTTCTGGACGGGATGGTGGCATGGCGCGCTGCTGATCTACCAGCCGATGGCGTTCGGCATCCTCCCCATGTATATTGTGTTCCTGCTAGTGACTCCGTTGCTGCTCGAGCAGATGGCGAGGGGTCGCGTCCTGCTAATCGGGTCGGCCAGCTTGGCCCTGTGGCTGGCGGCGCAATGGGGAATCGGCAGTCCGGCGCACAATCCATCGTGGCTGCAAACTGGATTCTTTAACATCCTGGCGTGGCAATTCTTGTTCGTCGCGGGAGCCTACTTTGGCTACAGGAAGGCCCTGGGACAAGGTTCACCGCTTCCAGCTTCTCGACTCCTGCTTGTCTTCAGCGTCATTCTCGTGGCATTGCTGTTTCTCGTCCGCCACAATGTTTTGTTTGTCGGCAACCTCAAGCTCGTCGACACCCAAACCGCGCTCCAGGCGTGGAGGCAAATCAACCACCCCTTGCGCCTGATCAACTTCGCGGCTTTCGCTTACATCCTGTGGTCTCTGCCGCGTTCGATCGACAAGAAACTGCATGGGCTGTCTGCATTTCGATTCCTTCGTTATCTCGGCCAGCATTCTCTGCAGGTGTTTGCCTGGTCGATTTTCGTGTCTTACACCGCGTCCAGCTTCAGAGTTTCGTGGGCTTCGCTTTCGCCTGCCTGGAGAATGCTGCTCGCCGTGGCTGCAGCCCTGAGTCTTGCGATCCCGGCCTGGCTGCACCAGCGCTGGACCCAGCAAAGGGAAAAGCGCTCTCTTTCTACTGCCAAAGCCAAAGTCCGGGTAGAGATGCCGCTTGGAGCCGTCGCTCCAAACGATATTTCTTTGCCCGCGGATGGAGAAGCATAGTGGTGTGATTCATCTCACCCGGCTGTTTCCCGTCAGTGTTATCCTATGCAGGTTATGGGAATGACCGAGGTCTTGCGGAAAGTGTTTTTGGTGGACCTGATCCAAGGACTGGGAGTGACGTTCCGATATCAGGATCCCAAGGAAATCTATACCGAGCAGTATCCGCTGGAGCGGCCGCAGGTGGCCGAGCGTTACCGGGGCGCGCCGCGGCTGAACGTGAACCCGGACACCGACGAGACTCTCTGCATTTCCTGCGATCTGTGCGCGCTGGCTTGTCCGGAGAACCTGATCGTGGTGACCAGCGAGCGCAATGAAAAGACCCGCCGTAAAGAGCTCACGAACTTTACCTACGACCTGAGCCGCTGCATGTTCTGCGGCCTGTGCGAGGATGCCTGTCCCGTCGACGCGCTCGAGCTTACCCAGGATTTTGAACTCGCGAACTACAGCCGCGAGGGCATGATCTGGGACCGCCAAACGCTTGAGAAGGGTCCGCAGCCCACCGTGTACAAGAAGTAGCGGCCCTACGTCCGGCCCCTAAAGGGGCTTCTGCATTTTGAAGGCTTCCGGTATCGCTGAAGCGATACCCGGATACGAAGCCCGAGTTTCTCCGCAGCCACTCCCTTAAGTTCTATAAGCGTCGCTCCGGCGCCTTCCCAGGTACGTCCTTACGGACATCGCCGATAAAGCTTCTCGCTGGTTCTGTTGCGCGAGCGATGGAGTCTTTCGAGTTCAAGCCTGTTTGGGCGGTGCCGATAGCAATCTTCATGAGGGAATGTGTGTGAGCCAGTTCTCCGGATCACTTTGCCTGCCTGTCCTCACCATGAGAAGGGGGGAGCCCGAGCGATGAAAGCACTGCCTCAGGTCCTTCTCGTGGATGACAACCCCGCCGACGTCGTGCTGGCGCGTGAGGCGTTGGCGGGGGGCAGGCACCAAAGCTGCATCAGCGATGTAGCGGACGGTGAGGAGGCGATAGCCTTTCTGCGTCGTGCGGGTCCGTATGTGAATACGGTTCGTCCGGACTTGGTGATCCTGGATCTGAATCTGCCCAAAAAAGATGGTCGGGCGGTGTTGGCGGAGGCCAAAGCCGACACGAATCTGCGCACCATCCCGGTCGTGGTGTTTAGCACCTCGCGCTCGATGCTGGATATCAGGCGCAGTTACGACCTGGGCGCCAACTGCTACGTCAGCAAGCCTGGAAACCTGGATGATTATTTTTTGGCGGTGCAATCGATTGAAGAATTTTGGTTTGGCTCGGCCAGCCTGCCACGAGAGGAAAAATAATGGAACACGAAGCGGCTCACGTTTTGCTGATTGAAGACAATCCCGGAGACGCGGATTTGGTGCGCCTGCGCCTGGTGGAAAGCAAGTCCGACGTGCAGGTGAACTGCCTCCCCCGGCTCTCCGACGCTCTCGCGTGTCTGGAGGTGGAAACTCCGGCGCTGGTGCTGCTCGACCTGAACCTTCCCGACAGCCACGGCGCCGAAAGCTTTCGCCGGATCCGGCAGAAGGTGCCGGATGTGCCCGTGGTGATCCTATCGGGTCAGGACGATCAAGCCCTAGCGATGAAGGCCGTCCACCAGGGCGTTCAGGACTACCCGGTCAAAGGCGACGTCACCAGCAAACAACTGGAGCGCGCCCTCCGCTAT
>Ga0187817_10000324_pt1 | contig 19773 bp, 21 predicted proteins | sample NC_wetland_sal_i_17_FD_132431 | JGI IMG/M metagenome (GOLD analysis project Ga0187817, IMG submission 132431) | Wetland sediment microbial communities from Neuse River Estuary, North Carolina, USA - SO4_2 | ecosystem: Environmental > Aquatic > Freshwater > Wetlands > Sediment | place: USA... | reverse complement strand
GGCAGCCAGGATCATGCCCGGGGTGCAGAACCCACATTGGAAGGCGCCCGCGTCGATGAACGCCTGCTGGACCGGGTGCAAGCGGTCTCCCTCGGCGAGTCCTTCGATCGTCGTGATCGATCGGCCGACCGCCTCTCCCACGGGCGTAACGCAGGAGCGAACGGCGACCCCGTCCACGAGAACTTTGCAGGCGCCGCACTCACCCTCCCCGCACCCGTACTTCGTGCCGGTGAGCCCTAGCTCTTCCCGAAGAACATGCAGTAGGCTTCTGTCCCGGTCGAGCGAGATCGGGTGATCGATTCCGTTCACCCTAAGCCGGGCGACCGTTCGAAGCGACGTGGTGGATTCTGTGCGGGACATGGAAGATACCGGCCTCGACTCGCGGAGGGTCCCCACACGGCGCCGGCCGCGTTTATGGCTATCTCGGTCTTGGGAGACCCGTCAGGAAGGGGAGGGACCGGAAGAAGTGCGAGCGATGGTGCTCGAGGCGGGGGGATCCCTTCTCAGGGAAGATGAGCGTCGGGAGCTGCCTAAATTGGGCCCCCACGACGTCTTGATCCGGGTCGCGGCGTGCGGCGTGTGCCGAACCGACCTCCACATCGTGGACGGCGAGCTCAGGCATCCGAAGCTCCCGTTGATTCCGGGCCACGAAATCGTAGGAACGGTTGCCGCACTGGGGTCGGACGTCGCCCGAGCGCGCGAAGGCGACCGGGTTGGCGTCCCTTGGTTGGGCTGGACGTGCGGTGAGTGCACCTTCTGCCGGTCGGGCCGAGAGAATCTCTGCGACCGCGCGAAGTTCACGGGGTACGACAACGACGGTGGGTACGCGGAGTTCACCGCCGCGGACGAGCGATTCACGTTTCCGATTCCGACTGGTTATGGGGACGCGGAGGCTGCCCCGCTCCTGTGCGCGGGACTGATCGGTTTCCGCGCGTTGCGGATGGCCGGGGACGCGGAGCGGATCGGGTTCTACGGCTTCGGAGCCGCCGCTCACATTGCGGTCCAGGTGGCCCAATCCCGAGGGCAGAAGGTCTACGCGTTTACACGCCCGTCGGACAGCCACGGTCAGGAGTTCGCCCGGAGTTTGGGGGCCGTCTGGGCGGGTGGCTCCGACGAAGTTCCCCCCGAGCCGCTCGATGCGGCGCTCATCTTTGCCCCGGTTGGCGCCCTCGTACCGACGGCTCTGGCTGCGGTCGCGAAGGGCGGCTCGGTGGTGTGTGCCGGTATCCACATGAGCGACGTGCCGAGTTTTCCCTACGAGATTCTATGGGGAGAACGCGTCCTTCGTTCCGTGGCGAATCTCACGAGAAAGGACGGCGAGGAATTCTTCGCACTCGCCGCGAAGGTCCCGCTGCGGACCGTAATCACGCGCTTCTCACTAGGGCAAGCCAACGAGGCGTTGGCTCAGCTGCGGGCGGGCCGCCTCGAGGGCGCCGCGGTCTTGCTGCCCGCCGAGTGAGTCCGGGTCGAAGGCTCTATCGGATCGAGGAGGGGCGTCGGTTCGACCCTCTAGGTCCGGGAGATCCGTGACCTCAGTGGACCTTGGGTCTCCAATGTTCCTCATAGACCTCTTGGTGGTTGGGTTCCTGCGGGAAGTCCCAACGGGTCCGGAAGCGAAGGGGGTGGGCCTGGTCCAGGGCGAGGAGCTCGGCGGCGAGCTCGCGGTGGAGGCGCTCGGGCGTGGTCCCCTCAGGGTACGGCACTACCGCCTGCCACTCGGCGGGGTGATCGAAGCTCACCTGGGCAGGGATATTGACGTCCCACTGGACCGGCCACCGCTTGGTGAGCACGGCGCCAATCTTCTCCACCAGCGTCGCGGAAAGTCCTCCGTCGGCGTAGACTTCCACACGCAATTCTAGAGGAGGCTCCGAATACACTCTAGACGGATGCCTCGAGTGTATGATAAAGACGCTCCGGAAAACACGAGGGTCGGGCGTCCACGAGAATTCCTTGAAGAGTGCAGGGAGAGGACACGGCTGAATTATTCAAATCCCCCGCGTGACGGACATAGGGGGACCGGACCCTCCCCTGCGGGAAATCCCAAATTTCCTCGGTCTGTAGAGCACCGATATCAGTAAGTACGTATGCGCGCCCACCTCTGACCCCACCCGGGTCTCCAACATGGACCTGTCGAGTATCTGGCTCGCCATCGTCGCCCTTGGTGCCTCGCTGATCAACGGGGCGATCGGCTACGGGTTCTCCTCCATCGTCACGCCGATCGCGCTTCTCTGGTTCTCGAACAAGGTCCTAAACCCCGCGGTGGTCAGCGTCGAACTTCTTGTCAATGTCGCGCTCCTGTTCCGGGAACGCGCATACATCCCGGCGACAAAGAGCCGGGCGATGCCCGTCGTAACGACGCTGCTGCCAGGAGTCCTACTCGGTACGTTGGGACTCAGCTACCTCGCGGTCAACGACGTCAAGGTTGCCGTCTACCTGGTGCTCCTGCCGATGGTGGTCGTCCAGCTGTTAGGGCTCCGACGGCCGTTCACCAATGAGCGCCGCAGCGGGTCGATAATCGGTCCGGGGATCGGGTTCCTGTACGCTTTAACGACGATCTCGGGCCCTCCGCTGGCCGTCTTCTTCCGGAACCAGGGCCTGTCCAAGAACGAGTTCCGGTGCACGCTGGCCCAAGTGCGGGTTGCGGAGTCAAGCCTTACCCTAACGACCTACTTCTTGTTCACGGTGTTCCTCGGGACCAACCTGATATCGGCGCCCTCGCTCGGGCTCATCCCGTTCCTGCTCATACCCGTCCTGATCGGCGTACCGGCTGGGACCTGGTTAGTGGGCCGCGTTTCCCGAGACGTGTTCACGCGGTTCGTTATGGCGATGGACGGGCTAGTGGTCTCCTTTGGTCTCTCGCAGGTGATCGTGAAGTTGAAGTGGGTGGGGTCGACCCTCAGCGACCTAGTTTTCGGCGTGCTTGCGGTCATCGTCGTCGCGTTGGCCTCCTACTCGCTCTACCGGCTGCCCGGCGCCCGAAAGTTGGTGGATTCTCCACTTCTCGTCCCTCGGGCGCTGGTTGATCCCCGGCTCTCCGCCGCCCTGCTCGTTCCGCCCGCCGCCACCGACGGCGATCCGAACGCGCCCGTCGTCGACGTGTCCCCTCAACGTGTGGCCGCTTCGGAGGGAGGAGGAGAACCCTTGCCCGGCTCAACTCTCCCGCAGATCCCATCGGACCGCGAATAGCACGGTCGAGCGAGTGAGTCCCTTTCGTGAATGGCCATCGTGACAGTTCGTTCTGACCAACGGGTCCGCGACTCCTGCTGCCGGAGCGGTTCAACGTAGACGAAGGCCCCAAAGGGGATAGTCTTCCGTGTAGCCAACTCTACTCCCGCGTTACGTTAAGGACCCCTTTCTGGAGGGGGAATCGGAACCCCCCCGATCGCTGGAGTATTGAGTGCGGGGAGAGGGATTTGAACCCACGAACTCCTACGAGACCAGACCCTGAATCTGGCGCCTTTGACCAGGCTGGGCGATCCCCGCGCGACCTCCGGGTATCGTTGACGGATATGAAAGCGACGCCAGAGACAGGCCGTCTTCTTCCCGCGGCGAGACGGCACGAGAAGGGCGGCTCACATCTCCTTTTCGAAATCCAGTATCGTCGCGAACATCGAGGAGAAGAGATGGTTGGACCCGGGATTAAGCTCGAGCTCCCATACGTCCCGGACGGCGAGGATCTTGTGCCGGACATGGCCCATCTCGCGCCCATCGGGGCCCACAATCTCGTACGTTCGTCGAAGGATGCTCCCCTTGGTGGTCATGAGGGGCTGGCCCGCCGGGGCCACCCATGTGGCCGTTAGCCCCCCCATGAGGCTGCGTTTCAGCTCGATCATCCCCACCGACGTTCCGAGGAACGGGTCGACCACTTGGAACTGGGAATGATTCCCGCCCCCGGTCTTTCGGATCTCGAATCCCACGTTGCCGGCGGGATCCTTCACCTTGTAGGTGTAGTTCACGCTCCGGGCCGCGTACCGCCCGAGGTAGCCTCCAATGGCCCCTTCCAACATCTGGCCTTGCATGTTCTGGCCTGAGTCGAGTCCGATGCGGCAGAGGACCGTTTGATTCGGGTCCATCACGTCGTAGTTCTTCCCGAAGGAAAGGATCTGCATTTTCATCACCAGACTCGGCTGGTTGGACAGCGTTTGCATGATGTTCTGAGCCACGGGGTTGAGTCCGGCCATGTGGGTGGAACCGGTCCGGCCTACATGGTTCTTCTGAGTCGTCGGACCAGCAAGGGAAGGGGCCTCCGTGTGGAGAAATGGTCTGACGGGAGTCGCGTGGCTGAGGGCCTACGAGCGCACCGATGCGATGGGTGCGGTTGCTTTCTTCGCGGCGTCCAAGACCTGCACCGCCTCGCGGACGGTCACCTTCTCGTGGACGATCGCTCGAATAGCTTTCATCATGGCGACGGGATGGTCGGACTGCCAAATGTTGCGGCCCATATCCACGCCGATGGCTCCTTTCTCGATGGCACCGGCACAGAGCTCGAGAACGGATTGGTCCGTGTCGAGCTTCGGGCCGCCGGCGACGACCAACGGCACGGGACAGCCTTCGGCGACCTTCTCGAAGTTCTCGCAATAGTAGGTCTTGACCAAGTGGGCGCCGAGTTCGGCGGATACCCGACACGCGAGGGAAAGGTACCGTGCGTCGCGCTTTTCGAGCTCCTTCCCCACCGCCGTAATCGCCATGACCGGCATCCCGAAGGCCTCCCCCTCATCGACCAGCTCGGCAAGGGAGACGAGCGATTGGTGCTCGTGCGGGGCCCCGACAAACACTGACAGGGCTACCGCCGACACGTTGAGCCGGAGCGCCTCCTCCATCGAGGTGGTGATCGCCTCGTCACTGAGGTCCTCCTTGAGCACGGTGACGCCGCCAGAAACACGCAGGACGACGGGCACGTCGGCGATCGCGGGGATGGAGTTTCGAAGTACCCCTCGAGTTACGGCGATGGCATCGGCGAAGGGGAGCAGCGGTTCCAGGGTCGACCGGGGATTCTCAATCCGCCGGGTCGGTCCCATGAAGTAGCCGTGGTCGGCGGCGAGCATCACCGTGTGACCGGTGCGAGGTTTGATGAATCGGGCCATCCGGTTCTGCAGTCCCCAGTCCATCGCGGTCCCCCGTTGCCGACAGTCGGGACGATTCCTTAAAGGCGTTTCCGACGGCCACGATGTGGTGCCTTCCCAGCCGAGCCGCCGGCGATTCCGACGGTTAGGTGGGTCGGGCCGAGAGCGGAACCCGCCGGTCTTCCTTCACCCGATTCAGCACGACTTGGGTGCTGGTCCGCTCCACATAAGGGTCCTGGAGGGTGTGTTTGACGAACCGGTCCAGGTCTCGGCGGTCTCGGAAACGTCCGATGATGAGGGCGTCGAAATCCCCCGTGACATCGTAGATGGCGTAGGCCCGGGGGTCCTTTCCCAGCCGCTCCTCCACCTCTCGTAGCTTTCCCTTCAGGATTCGGATCCCGATCGTCGCCCAGAGATCCCACCCGAGCAGTTCGTCATCGAGGAGCGGGATGTATCCGCGCACGATCCCGAGCTTCTCGAGCCGCTCGAGACGATGACTGATCGTCGTCGGGGAGACATGGAGCCGCCGGGCGATTTCCCGGTCACTCCGTCGGGCATTGATGTTGAGTTCCTGCAGCAGTGAGCGGTCGAGGTCATCCACGGCGGACGATTGACCCATGGAATACCTTCCTGAGCTTACTATGTCCATTGAATATTTCTCTCTTGGGATGATTGTCCAGTTCCGCCGGCGCAGGGTTGATGTAGCGAAGCGTGGTCGGAGGGGGCGAGGGCGGCATGTCGGGGTCGGTCGGGTCGAGTGGAGGACCGGGAAGAGCGATGACGGAGGCACGCGGCGCGGAGATCCTGGCAGACCTCCGGGCCCGGAAGCTCCGATGGGTGGAGATCTTCTACACCGATATTCTCGGCGGGTTCAACCACCTCCACATGCCGGTCGACGCGCTCGAGCCCGACTCGTTCGTGACCGGGATCCCGAAGCTCGACGGTTCGTCGGTCCGCGGCTTCCGGGAGATCTACGAATCCGACATGGTTCTGCTCCCCGACCCGACCACCTTCGCGACCCTTCCGTGGGGCAGCGCCGGCTCCGGAAGCGCTCGCTTCATCGCGGACATCCTCGAGGGCGGTAGCCGTGCGCCCTATCCGCGGGACCCGCGAGGGATCGCTCGCCGAGCCGTGCAGGTGCTCGAATCGGCCGGATACGACCGGTCCTTCTGGGGGCCAGAGATCGAGTTCTTCGTTTTCGACGGCGTTCGATTGATCCCTTCCGCCGTCGCGGTCCGCGACGCGTGGAGCGGCGCCGGGTATCTGATCGACAGCTCCGAGGCGCCGTGGCAGGAACAGGACGGCCTCGGCTCGATCCGATTCAAGGAGGGGTATCACCGGGGTGCCCCGGCCGACCAACTGCAAGATCTGCGAAGCGAGATGTGCAACATTCTCATGGATAATTTCCACATCAAGGTCGATGCGCACCACCACGAGGTGGGGACGGCGGGCCAAGCGGAGATCAACATCCGGTACGACGACCTGATCCCGGCCGCCGATCACGTGCAGGATGTCCGGTTCGTCATCAAGAACGTCGCACGGCAGCACGGGAAGGTCGCGACCTTCATGCCGAAGCCCGTCTTCGGCGACAACGGCCTCGGCCTCCATACGAACCAGTCTCTATGGACCAACGGAACGAACGTCTTCTATGACGCGTCCGATCCCTACGCCGAGATCAGCCAGACCTGTCGATACTACATCGGCGGCCTTCTGGAGCACGCGCGCGGGCTCTGCGCGATCACGAACCCGATCACGAACTCGTATCGGCGGCTCGTGCCGGGGTACGAGGCACCGGTGTTCATCGCCTACAGCAAATCGAACCGGTCGGCCAACGTCCGGATTCCGTTCTACCTGAAGGGACACCCCTCCGCCAAGCGGTTGGAGTACCGGACACCGGATTCCTCCGCGAACATCTACCTCGTCGAAGCGGCGCTCGCGCTGGCGGGCCTCGACGGGATCAAGCGCAAGATCGATCCGGGCAACCCCGTGGACACGGACATCTACAAACTCACCCCCGAAAAGCGCAAGGAGCTGGGCATCCGAGAGCTGCCCGGCTCGCTCGGGGAGGCCCTGGACTGCCTCGCGTCGGACCATGCCTTCCTCGCGCCGGTCTTCTCGGAGTCGTTCCTCGAGACCTATCGGGAGCTCAAGATGGACGAGCAATTGCAGCTCAACCTGCGGCCTCACCCGTACGAGTTCTACCGGTACCTGGACGTCTAACCGTCGCGGGCGAGCGGATAAACCAGCTTGCCGTCCGCCTCGGCGATGGGGTCGCCGGTCGACCGGGCCTGGGTCAACGGCCGGGTGTTCACGGGGACCGGCTTCGCCGAAGGCTTCCTGGTCGAGGGCGGCGAGGTTCGGGTCGTCGGCCCCGACGACGCGGTGCGCCGGGCGAAGGGAGCCGGGAGCGAAGTGGCGGACCTCCGGGGCCGCCTCGTCCTGCCCGGGTTGATCGACCTTCACATGCACCTGACCGACACTCTTCTCGAGCGGGAGGGCGTTGACCTGCGGGGGGCGCGGAGCCGGGACGAGCTCGCGGAACTCGTCCGGAGCCGCCTGACTCCGGGTTCCTCCGCTCCGCTGGTCGGAGTCGGATGGGACTCGTCCCTCTGGGCCGATGCGCGGGATCCGACCCGGGGCGAACTCGACCGGATCTCGTCCGAGCAGCCGCTGATCCTCTTTCAGGTCAGCATGCACGCGGCGGTGCTGAACTCGAGAGCGCTGGTGGAGTTCGGGGTAGACGAGACGGTGACCGACCCTCCTGGGGGCCGATTTGGGCGAGATGGGGCGGGGCGGCTGAACGGCCTGCTCTACGACTCAGCCCTCGACCGTCTTAGAACCTCGACCGCGAGCCAGGAGTGGGTCCGTAGGAGCCTGCCCGCCTATCGGCGGTTGCTCGAACACGCGGCAGCACTGGGATTGACGACGATCTGTCCCGTCTTGGCAACTCCGGCGGAGATCGAAGCGGTGGCGACGCTCTCCGGGAAGGAGTTGCCGGTCCGGGTGCGCTTCTACCTTGACCTGCGGAGCCTCGGTCGCTACGGCTCGCTGCCCATCCCTCAACCCGACTCCGGCTGGCGGGTCACCGGGGTCAAGGCGATCACCGATGGCGCGTTCGGGACCCGAACGGCATGGCTCAACGCGCCCTACACGGACGCGCCCGAAACGTCGGGCTACCCCATTTGGGACGACGCGGGCCTGGAACGAGCCCTCCAGGAAGCAAAGGGGCTCGGCCTACCGCCGGCCCTTCATGCCATTGGGGATCGGGCGATCGGCCGCGTCCTCACCCTGCTCGCGAAGCTGGAGACGGCGGGCATCCCCCGGGTCGAGCACGTTTCGCTGACGCCAGCGGCCCTCTGGCCCGCCCTCGCGAAAGTCCGTCCTCACCTAGTCATTCAGCCCCATTTTGTGGAGACGGACCGCTGGGTGGTTCAGCGATTGGGTCCCGAGCGTGCCCGCTGGACGTACGCCTTCCGGACGCTCACCGACCAGGGCTTCCCGCTCGGGGGAGCGAGCGATTCGCCGGTCGAGCCGCTCGATCCGTGGACCGGCCTTCGCGCCGCGGTCTTTCGTGTTCCCCAGTCGGAGTTCGGCCGCCTCACGTCGTCCGAGCGTCTGGCCCCGATCGAGGCGTTCCAACTGTACACGCGGAATGCCGGCCCCATCCTGGGAGAACCCGGACTGGGACGTCTCGCCGCCGGAAGCCCGGCCGACTTCGTGATCACGTCTACTCCTTCGCTCGACGCCGCCTTGGCCTCGGACCGAGCACCGGTCGTGGAAACCTGGATGGGAGGCCGTCGAAGGTTCCCCGCGCCAGGGGCTTAAGCCCGCAGGACTGGTGCAGGGGGGGTCAAGACGATGAGTGCGGTCGCGCCCGTGCCGGCCTTCAAGACGTTCTCCCCGTCGATGCGCGTCGATGCCTTCCTCGGCGACTGGCGGGCCAACCTGCCGGTGGAGCTGACGCCGGAAGAACGAGAGGCCCAGCTGTACGGAGAGGCCTGGCGGGAGTACCTCGCCGGTGATTACGGGTTCGGCCTCTGGTGCTGGCACGAGACCGACCGGCTGACCAATTCGTTGGGTGGCGGCTTGAAGGAAGTGACCCGGGTGCTGGGGCCCGGCCGGTTTTTCGGATTCTCCCACCGGCGGGCGGTGGCGGAAAAGGTTCCGCTCGACCGGATCCATCGGCCCCGCAAGGGCGAGATGAGCACGCCCCGGCCGGAGGCGATCGTGCTCGCCAACTACCAGTTGCTGTGCACGTATCTCGTCCACGCGAAGCTCGGGGACCCCAAAGCCAAGGCCCAATACGAGATCGCATTGCTGGACCTCGAGGACCGGCGCCGGACGGACCCCTATCTCAAGTTCTTCGAGACGTTCCGAGACCTCCTCGAGCGGTCTGCGAAAGCTCCCGTCGGTCCCGGGAAAGGCGGCTGAATCGGTTTCCCCCCGCACTTCTGAGGCGTCAATGGCTCGATGGTTGATCCGGTTCGGATACGATGGGACGGGGTTCGCCGGATGGGCCCGGCAGCCCGGGCTTCGGACGGTCGAGGGAGTCCTGCGCGAAGGCATTCCAAGGACGGGCGTGGCCCCGACGACGGAGGCGGCTGGCCTCGCCGTCGCGAGCCGGACCGACCGCGGGGTGAGTGCCCGGGCCAACGCCCTGACCCTCACCACCACGCTGCCCGCGATGGCGGTGTTACGCGCTTTGAACGGGATCGCTCCGGAGATCTTCTTCACGGCCATTTCCGAGGTCCCTCTGGAGTTCTCGGCCCGAGCCGCCACAGGCCGATGGTACCGATACTTCCAGCCGGGGGAGGGGCACCATCTCGAGCGTTGGCAGGAAGCGGCCGCGAAGTTCCGAGGGGAGGTGGACGTTCGATCGTTCGGCCGGGACTTGCCGGCGGAACGCCCTGCCCTTCGGACGATCGACTCGGTTCGGGTGCACCGATCTGGCACGCGGTGGTTGGTCGTTGATGTCCGGGCCCCTTCGTTCGTCTGGGGGATGGTTCGAAAGATCATCGCGACCCTTCGGAAGGTCGATGAGGGTACCCTCAGCCTCGCACGGCTCGAGGGCGCCCTGCGGGGGGAACATCGCCTGACGCTACCGCTCGCAGAACCAGAGGGACTGGTGCTCTGGGACGTGATGTATCCAGTCCAGTGGTCGCACGCATGGGGGGGTCCCAACCGCGCTCAAGTGCGGTACTTGACCGAGCTGGTGCGACTCGCGCGCGTCCGAGAGGTTATCGGCCGCGAACTGTCCCAACGACCGATAGGCACGAAGGAGCGCCGGGGGCGGTAAGGCCCTCGGGCTAGACGGCCGCAAGAAGGCGGGGCCAGTCCTGTTCGGCGGCCCACTCCTCGAAGCGGTGCCAGCCGATGTCCGGATAATCACGACGGAGCCGCTCGATGTCGACGGTATATCCGTGCTGGCTCAGCCACTCCGACATGAGGGCCAGGTCGACGCTTCGCTGGCGGAGGGCGTCCAGCGGCACCTGCCGGTACTGGATCGAATGGCCCGTGCGCCGGCTAAGAACCTCAGCCTGCTGAGGTCCCGTGAGCTCGTCGCTCGCAATCTCGATCCGCTGGCCCCGGAACTTAGGGGGGTTCTCGAGCACGAACGCGTCGAAGGCGCCCAAATCATCCAGAGCGACCATCTGGAGGGGTTTCTCGGGCGGAAGACCGGCGCCGATCTGGCCCTGCCGAAGTCCGGGGAGCGAAAACGGCGCGATCGCGTTGTCCATAAAGGCGACGGGCGCGACGATCGCGAACGGGGTACCGGAGCTCCGCAGGTGATGCTCTACAGCGAACTTGCTGTCGAAGTGCGGGATTCCCGTATGCTGGCTGGCCGAGGCCACGGAGGAATAGACGATGTACGGGACATCCGCCGCCCGGAGGGCGTCGATCGCGGCGATTCCTTGCTGTCGTTCCCCGTCCGCCCCCTTTTCGAACGCGGTGCCCATCAGAAACGCCCCGTCGACGAAATGGGCGGCTTGCTCGATGGCCTGGGCATCCTCGAAGCTTCCCTGGAAGACCTCGACGCCGAGTTTTTGCAGCGCCTTGGCGGCCGGCTTGTTCCGGTCCCGGACCAGTGCCCGGAGGCGATGGCCTCGGGCCTTGAGATGGCGCAGGACGGTGCCCCCCTGGTGACCGGTGGCGCCGGTGACGAGGATGAGCAACGACTTATCAGCGAGCATGTGGACGGCCGACTTCGAGGATGGCATGAGTGCGGTCCACGCACCTAGGGGGAAATCGTTGTCGTCGTCGGTGGGAGCCCACGGGGGACGCCTGGGTTGGGCGCCCCAGAGAATCAAGTGTAGTCGATAAACCACGGGCTACAGAAACAACTCCGCCGAGGGAAGAATGAACTCCGGGGTCCCCCCTCACGTGGCTGGGCTCCCGTCGCCAGCCTCCCCTCCGCCGGCTCCCGTGATCCCTACGCGGGGGTCCGCGGAGCGAGATCTGACGACCCTCGGTGAGGTGCTCATTGACGTGTGGCGTCAAGCACTGTCGGAAGGGAAGAGCCGGGTCGAACTCCCCACCGGCACCTACCCTGTGACTCATACCCGAAACCAAGGGTTGAAGATGGTCTACTTCGGGCATGGGAGCGATCGAATCGAAGGGATTGAGCAGAATCCCCTGAAGGCTTCCACCTGGGCGAAACGGGCCAGCCAAGGCGAGCGAATCATGCAGTTCTCGGTTCGTGGTCAGTACATCGGGAACGTCGCGGAGGGTAAGCTCACTCGTTATCCGGCTTGGCAAAGGCAAGATCTGCCCGAGTAGGAAGGGATGCTCCCGCCGGGATTTGAACCCGGGTTGGAGGGTGTCCTTGGCGGGGTTCGGCCCCGCCTCGAAGGCCCTCTATCCTTGACCGGACTAGACTACGGGAGCACGCTGTCCCCGGAGCGCCAGAGTTTATTGGCCTTCGGGCCCCGGCGGCCGTCAGCCGACGCGTTCCCACCGTTCGAGTTTTTGCACCTGGCCTAGGGTGCTGCCGCGTTGGATCTCTTCGCGGACCCGGTTCTCGTGTTCGAGTACGTCCAGCGACCGATTTGCGATCTCTTGGGCCCGTTCGCGGGGCACGACGACGAGCCCGGATAGATCCCCCACGATCCAATCCCCCGGCCGGACCCGCTGGCCGCCCACCGTCACCTCAACCCCGATCTCGCCGTGACCCTTGGGCTCACCGGCATTGGGCGAGATGGACCGGCTGAACACCGGGAAACCGAGCTCGAGTATCGCGTCAATGTCCCGGGCCGCGCCGTCGATCACCACCCCCGAGAGCTTCCGCATGTGGGCACTCCACGAAGCGAGCTCCCCCCACACCGCCGTCGTGCTGCTCCCCGCGTCCACCACGAGCACATCGCCGGGTCCGGCTCGGTCGATCGCCTCCACCGGCTTCGCCCAGTCCCCGTCCCGAGTGACAACGGTGACGGCCGGTCCCGCCATCCGGAAGTTGGGATCCTTGTGGTGGGCGAGCAGTCCGTGCAGCGCCCCTTTTCTCTGGAGAGCATCGCTGATGTTGGGAGTAGAGACCTTCAGGAACGCTTGACGGATATCCGCCTCGCCGACCCGATGGAACAGCTCGGTCGCGACCTCCGTCTGAGTAGTCATGGCCTGGCGGATCCGACGTGTCGCCTCGGTGACGTTGGCGCTCTTCGTGATCGCTCCCCCGACGATTAGGATCAACGCACCGGCCCGCGTCGCCTGCGCTACGGTCTCGGAGTTGAGACCGCCGGCAACAGAAACCGGAATCGGGGACGCACGGGCAAGTTCCTCGAGCGCGTCGAACGGAGTTCTTCCGGCCATCTGCATATCGATGCCGATGTGCCAGCAGACCGCTCCGGCGCCGAGCTCCGCGGAGCGCTTCGCCCGAGCCACGGGGTCCGCGACGTTCAACAAGTCGACGACGATTTCCGCGCCGTACTTTTCCCCGGCTCGAACCGCGTCCGCGATCGTATCGTCGTCGGCGGCCCCGAGGACCGTTACGAGGTCCGCTCCGGCCTTGGCCGCGATCTCGACCTCAAACGCGCCGGTGTCCATCACCTTCAGATCGGCCACGATTCGATGGTTCGGGAACGCACGTTTCAGCTCCCGGACGGCGTCGAGCCCCTCGCTTTTGATGAGGGGAGTTCCGGCCTCGACCCAGTCCGCGCCTCCCTCGACCGCCTCCTTGGCGGCCTGAAGGGCTCGGGAGAGGTTCTCGAAATCGAGCGCTACTTGGAGAACCGGGCGGTCGAGCTTCACGCGCCTTCGAGGGCCGATGGGCTATAAACCGTGAGCCAACCTGCCCGGAACACTGTGGCCGCCCCGGGTTCGGTACGGGTCATCACCGGGGACGCCCGGCGCACGACCCGCGTCGCGGCGGATTCCGTGGCGCTGGTGGTGACGTCGCCCCCGTACCCCATGATTGCGCAGTGGGACGAGCTCTTCGCGAGCTGGGGAGCGACGAACTTCGAGGCGATGCATCGGGAGCTCGACCGGGTCTGGGCGGCGTGCCACCGCGCCCTGATGCCGGGGGGGATTCTCGCAGTCAACATCGGAGATGCGGTACGGAGTGTATCGGGCGAGTTCCGGCTCTGGTCGAATCACACGCGGGTCGTCTCCGCGGCCGAGAGGCTCGGGTTTCGGTCCCTCCCCTACATCCTTTGGAAGAAGCCGACCAACAAGCCGAACGCCTTCCTGGGGTCCGGCTTTCTCCCCCCGAACGCCTACGTGACCTTGGACTGCGAGTTCATTCTGCTCTTCCGGAAGGGGCCTCTTCGGCGGTTGTCGCCCGGATCGTCCGCCCGCCTTGCCAGCCGGTACCGGAAGGAGGAGCGAGATCTCTGGTTCTCGCAGGTCTGGGAGGGCATCCGAGGCATACCGCAGTCGCACGAGGGCCGGCGCTCCGGAGCGTTCCCCCCCGAGATCCCACGTCGGCTGATCCGGATGTTCTCGATCGTTGGAGACACCGTGCTGGATCCGTTTGCGGGCACAGGAACGACTCTGTGGGAGGCGTCGAGCCTCGGCCGGCACGCCATCGGGATCGAGGTCGACCCCGCGCGAGCCCACGAACTCGAGAAGGAACGACGGCGCCGCGGGTAGACTCCCGCCGCCGTCGGGGGCCGCTAGATCTGCCGGTGCTGGACTTCCTCTTCCACCGCCCGCTGGAGATACTTGAGCGAGGAATCCGACAGCCGATCCATGTGGAGCAGTAGGTAGTGGAGATAGATCCGCTCCGGGCGGCGCGACGGCCCGGGCGTGTGGGGCCGGGTTCCCGGCGATGGCGGCTCGGCCGCGGTCGTCCTCTCGTTCAGCGTGGGCTGATGGTGCTCGTGCTCGGAGCCGTGGAAGTTGCGGCCCGTCTCCCCGACGAGGGGAGGGTGGACGCGTGCAACGGGGTCGTCGGGGTCCTCCGCCTCTTCGACCGGGGCCGCGGGAACGCCGGTGGTGACCGACAGACGAGGGGTGGAGGAGGAGGGTGGAACGGACTTCAGGAATGGATGCTCCGGCCGTCCGGGCTCCTGCATATCCTCTATCGAGCGGCCGGTGACGTCCTCGACGATATGCCGGAGGTTCCAGGAGTCACGACGGCGGCGGGCCGGGCCCTCCTCGGTCGCGGGCGCTATCTCCGCCATCGGGGGAGGCTTCCCGGCCGAGCTCACTTAAACGTGCCGTTCGAAGGGAACGGGCCTCGGGCGGTTCGGGGGCTTCCCCGGGCCCGAGAAGAGACTCTAACCACTCGAATTCGGGGGTCGAGGCGACGATCGCAAGGGGGAGGTGCCCGGCCCCGAAGCGGAGCAGCCCCTCGGAATAGCCGGCTTCCCCCGGCAGCCGCGTTCTCGGCAACCATTCTGCCTCGGCCGCCGTGAGTTGGAAGAAGTCCCGGGTGCCCGTCGAGACCTCGGAGAGGTGTAGGAGCACCGTGGCCCGTAGGTTCCGGAGCAGCGACCGACCCGCCCCGGTCGTCAGGAAGTCGTCCGGGTTCTGGCTCAGCAGGAGAAGACCGGCCCGGTAATGGCGGACGTGACGAACCAACCGGTCGAGGAACTCTGCGGTGGCGGGATGGCGGACCAGGTAATGGGCTTCGTCCACGACCAACAGTTTAGGTCGATCGTCGGCGCGCACGCGGGCGGTGAGGGCATCGAGCGCGTAGGTCAGGTGGAACGGCAGCTGCTCGGGAGGTACCGCATGCAAGTCCAGAGTGAGGGGGGAGCCCTCGAGGGATACGGTCGTAGGGCCATCGAGATACTGGAGGGAGCCGTGCCGGAACACTTCGAGGAGGTCGTTCAGCCGCTCGGCCCCGGGTCGGTGGGCGAGCGCGTCGAGGAGGTCGGACCAGACCGGAATCTCCTGGCCCTCTCGATACAACTGGCTCAATCGACCGTCGAGCAAGGCGCCCTCGGCATCGGTGAGGCTTGGGAAGAGCGCGCGAAGCATCGTCCCCACACGACCCGCTTTCGCGTCGCGATCCCCACCTGTCGAGAGTGGGTCCAACGGATTCAATCGCTCGTGGTCGCCAGGACCGACGGTGATGACCGACCCGCCGAGGGCCCGGGTGAGGCGTGCGAATTCCCCCAGGGGATCCACGAAGAGCAGCTGGGCCTCTGGACAATTCCACCGGGTCCGGAGGGACCACAGGGCGGCGGCGAACGACTTGCCCGAGCCCGTGCTCCCGAAAATCCCCCAGGAGTAGCTGCCGTGCCTCCAGCGGTTGAGGAAGACCGGGTTCGCGTCGTCTAGGAGGAGCCCCACTAGGATGCCCCCCGGCTCGTGCACGCTCTCGTCCACGAAAGGGAACAGGGCAGCAATCGCGTCGGTGGCGAGGGTATGCCAGTACCCCGTGGGCCGGGGGGAGAGCTCGTTCGGGTCCGGGTCAGATGGGATGAGCCCGGTTTCGAAGGACGGCAAGCGAGCCCGGAATCCGAGCTCGTGGAGGCGATGGATCAGATGTGAACGGGCTCGCTCGGCCCTTCCCCGTCCCCGACCGCGCGCGTGGAAGCTGAGGCCGACGCGCCATAGATCCTGGTCCCGTGCTGCGACGCGGGCCGCGAGTTCTCGAGCGCTGTCAGCGTCGTGCTGGAGTTCGGACGGACGAGCGCCCGGGCTGTTCACGCGGGTTTCGAGGTCCGCCTCCGCGACGGCCGCTGCCTTCTCGGCGACGTCTAGCGCGGAGCTCCTCGAGAACTTGCGAAGCGTGAGCCGGAGCTCCACCGGCTCAGAGGTCGGGAGCACCTGCCCGAGGAAGCCGAAGGGGACCTCGGAAGGGAGGTCCGTCACGAGAACGGGGGCGTCGACCCGTATGCCGCGGGTTAGCCAGGATCGACCCTCCTCGGTGCCGGATCCGCCCCCGTGACGGGTCATGTCAGATCCCCGCCCAGGCGGACCGTGCGAGGAACCAGAGCCCTACCGAGACGCCCCCGAGGAGCAGTGCGCGTCCCGGCGGAAAGATCGGACCGAAGAGGACAGCGGCACTCCACCCGGCACCGCCGAGTGCAAGGAATGGAAGGAGGCGGACGGGTCGGTACCCCGTCGCCCGTCGCCTTCGTAGCGCACGAAGGGCCCGAATCCAAACGACGAAGCTCGCTACGGCGGCGAGACTGATGGCACCTGCGACCAGCTCAGGCCATACGAGCGACGCCGCGCCGGCCAGGGCGGTTCCAACGGACGAGGTCGAAAGGGGATCGAGGTCACGTGGGGACAACGCATCGGAGCCAACGGTCACGAAGCGACTCCACAGGTCGAAGCGGATCGTCCACGAGCCGCGGGAAATCTCCGCGCCGGTATCCCTAGGCGGGTCAGCGCCCCCACGAGTTCGTCCAGCGGGGTGTCGAGATCGATTGCCCTTGGTCCTCGGTCAGAGGGATCGCTCCACACCGTGAGGTCCACTACTCGGCGGTACCGGCGACGGAGCAGGAGGTGCACCAACTCTCGGTAGGATTGCAGGGCCGCTCGCTCCGCGTCGTGCGGGCTCGCGGAAACCGGTAGGAAGGGGAGCGGAGAGAACACTTCTCCCCGCATGCGACAGCCGATGGGGCGGTCGAGCGCCGCGAGGATCGACCGCCACTCCTCGAACAGACGCTGGAGTTCCTCAGGGGGCAGGTAGGCGATAGGGATGCCACCAGCTCGTACCGAGGTGGAAGCTCCCCGTGAGGAGCCCGGGGAAGGATGGATCGGGGGTGAAGCGCCCGATACACGGCGAGATCCGACGGAGGATCGCCATTGGAATCGACAGTACCCCAGCGCGAAATCGTCCAGCGTCTGTCCTTCAACCCGTACGAAGGCGATCAGCGCCCCGGCGGCAAGAAAGGGGAGCCACACGACAGCCGAGGTGACCGCCGCGACGGTCGCGCCGATGATGGCGAGACAGAGAAACTTGACCAGGTCGCGCCCTGACCCGAAGGGACCGAGGCGAAGCCGGCGATATGCGAGGTGATGGATCGGTATCGCCGACAGATTGGCGGGAGCGAAACCCATACTCTTCTCCCGCTAGTGCGGATCTCCGGTCGAGGGCGGTTGTTGCAGCCCGGTGGTGCGGGACGGGTGGCCCCGGACGGGGGTGTGAGCGGCCCGGAAGTGACGCAGGTGCTGGAACAGCCGGCGCGACCCTTGGGTCACTAGGTGTCCGGCTCCCAACGCCAGCCCACCCGGGAGCGGTGCCTTCCCCAGGTGATTCGCGAAGCTCCGCACCGCCGACCCCAGCTGAGCCGCACGTCCCGTGGAGGCAGCGCCCGGTGCGGCCGCGCTGGCATTCCCCTGGGCCGTCAGCGCGGCGACGGTGAGCCCCCGCTGCAGGCCTCCGGTGAGCGCACCACCGGCGGAGGGGAACCCTATGCCTCCGAGCTGGGTCCGCGAGATCGAGATGAGATACGGTGACCCCACGGCAATGGTGAGGTACGCGAGCACGAGGAGCACCGACGGGGCACCGACCGCCAACTCGAGCGGGACCAGGATCACCGAGGGCAGGAAGGCGAGCTCGACGAAGAGCGTCCATCCTCGCCGGGCCAGCGACTCTAGTGGGGGGAGTGCCCAAAGAAGGGTGAAGATGGGCAGGAGTACGAGTAAGACGGCGATCATCGCATCTCGGAGTGCTACGAGGGTCGCCAGCGTCAGTACCATCGCGAAGAGCGCGAACGTGACGACGAAGGCGAGCACCCCGTTGTCCCATGAGAAAGCTAGACCGCCCCCCGGCACGATGTTCGTCCAGTGTCGCCACGCCCCCCCGTCGAAGCTCGAGACCAACCGAAAGGTGGTTCCGCCGAGGTCCAGCGCGGCGCCGGCAAGCGGGAGGGTGAAGTTCGCTCCGAGGACTGCGATGACAAGCCGAGGGAGCAGGGGCTCGATCCGGCTGCCTGCGCTAGCCGAGAACGACCGGACCAGGTAGAGGCCCGCGACGCCGATCAGGACGAGGGCAATCGCAGGATCGACGAGGTTATCGAGAATGAACTCGCTGAACTGGACCGCCGTGGAGAGGAACCCCGCACTCGCGCCGGCATGACCGATCGATGGGAACAGAGAGGGCGCGGACAACTCAGGGACCACGAGATTGTCGTAAGTCGGTTGGATGATCAGGTTCAGAATCGCGGTGCCCGCATAGAACAGTGCGAACAGGATTGCCTGGACCACGACGTTCCAGTTGATGGAGTTCCAGTCGACCACAGTCTCTCCACGGTGCGACTAGGCGCCAGTGACGACCCAGTTCGCAAGCGCCCAGACGAGACCGCTCACGGCGGCCACAAACAGGAGGGTGCCGATGAGCGCGTCCCGGGCCCGCTCCTTGGCGAGGACCTTCTTCATGGAATCATGAGAGAACCAGCTCAAGGCCACCCGCGCCCAGATCAGCGACAGGAGTCCACCACCGGCAGCGGCGGCCAGCGCGACTAGACGCTCAATCGCGGCGGTGAAGTTGGAGACAGCCGGATTCGTGGGGGTGGTTCCAGTCGAGGCGACGGGTAGGCCAGATCGATGCGCCGACGCGGAGGGTGCTTCCGAGAGGACGACGGCGAGGAGCAACAGAATCGTCAGCGAGACTTTGCCGATTTGCCTCCAGGCCATCACGGGGGATCCTCGCCGGAAGTTTCTCGTGGACCCGTCCCCTTCCAGCGCAACACCTCATCGTTGGGGGGTCCGGGCTCGGTGCTCACCTCACCCGTCCGGATCAGTACCTGCAGCGCAGTCTGCGCCGCATCGGGTGACTCTCCCGCCTCTTCGCATAGCAACAGGAGGGTCTCTCGATCGATAATCTGGGATTGTTTCATCAATTGCCGCACCGTCGGCAGAGCAGAGTTCTCGGGCGAGGTTCGCGCTGCAGGAGTTCTTACAAATCGACGGTAGGCGTAGAGCGTGGCGAGCAGGGCGATCACGGTCAGGACCACGATTCCTCCGTAGATCGATAGGTCGGAATCCGGGGGATCCGTCGCCGGGGCTGTCGATTCCCCTACCCGGAAGAATTCGGTGGTAATCGAAGTCCGCCCCAGGTCGTCCGTCACTCGGACCTCGACGGAGTAGTTCCCGTCCGGTGGAGGACCGAAGGTCGTCGAGACGAGGCCTGCGGAGGTCAGAGTTCCGTTGGACCCCTCCCCATCGGAGAGTCGGAACTGGTATGCGTACGGCGCGAAGCCACCGGAGACGTTTGCGCTGACCTCGAAGGGAGTTGCGGTTTCCAGGCTCGGACTGGTCACATGAACGGAGAGGGGTGACTCCACTGCGACGTCCGTCGTGGCAGTCAGGAAGG
>Ga0187817_10000323_pt1 | contig 19774 bp, 17 predicted proteins | sample NC_wetland_sal_i_17_FD_132431 | JGI IMG/M metagenome (GOLD analysis project Ga0187817, IMG submission 132431) | Wetland sediment microbial communities from Neuse River Estuary, North Carolina, USA - SO4_2 | ecosystem: Environmental > Aquatic > Freshwater > Wetlands > Sediment | place: USA... | reverse complement strand
GGGCTTGATGCTGCTAGTCACACTGGCCGCCCTGTTCGCCTCGGCGCTGGCCGTTTCCGCTGCCATGGCAACCGCAATCTTCGAACGGCGCACCGAAGTCGGACTCATGAAAGCGTTGGGTGCTGGAAATATTGCCGTCGCGGCTTTATTTTTCGCAGAAGCAACGCTGCTGGCGATCATCGGCGGCGTGTTTGGTTTTGCCGGCGGAGCGTTGCTGGCTGGGGAAATCGGACGATCGGTCTTTGATTCGCGCATCGCGATTGAGCCGGTGCTGTTTCCCATCATTCTCGCCGTGGCGGTAATGGTGACATTCGCGGGGAGCGCTCTGGCGATACGGCGGGCGGTGAAATTCGATCCGGTGTACGCGCTGCGAGGTGAGGCATGAGTTCCCTGCCCCGCGAGGCGCTGGCGGCTCGCCGTGCCGGTGCGCGGCACACTTCGATGTTCGTGCGGATGCTGATGCGCGCGGCTGTACTCAGGCGAGGACGAGCCGCATCCGCATTGCTGGCGATGGTGGTTGCGGCTGCGGTGGCAACTGCGATGCTTGATCTTTATGTCGATGTGCAAGCCAAGCTGCGCAAGGAATTCCGCAACTACGGCGCGAACGTGGTGATCGTCGCGAAGGATGGTCAAAACCTGCCTCTGGATGCTCTGCAGAGCGTTAACTCTGTTCTGGCGGGACACGGCCTAGCGGCGCCGTTTGCGTATGTCGTGGCACGAACCCCAGAAGGCCAGTCGGTGGTGGTTTCAGGGACTGATTTCGAGCAGGCACGCAAGTTGAATAGCTGGTGGTCGGTGAGCCGTTGGCCGGAGGCTGCGAATGACGCGCTGGTGGGAGTGCGCGCCGCCAGGGTGGTAAGCCCGCAGGCGAAACCGTTTGATCTCAGTTTTCAGGGCCGCACGATTCATCTTGCAGCAGCAGGGATGCTGCACACCGGAACTGCGGAAGACAGCCGGGTTTATCTATCGCTGAACGATTTCGAGAGCTGGACAGATCTTCAGCCCTCGACCATTGAGGTCAGTGCGTCAGGTTCGGTAGAAGAGGTGAACGCCACGATAAACGAGCTAGCGCGGGCGCTTTCGGCGGCAGACGTGCGTCCGGTGCGGCAGATCATGGAAGGCGAAGCGAACGTACTGGGCAAGACGCGGGCAACTTTGCTGGCAGCGGCGGCACTGATCATCCTGACTTCGGCTTTATGCGTGCTTTCGACGCTGATGGGCTGGGTATTTGACCGCCGTCGTGATTTTGCCATAATGAAGGCTTTGGGCGCGTCGGAGCGCTTGATCAGCGGCTTCTTTGCCGCCGAAGCGGCGGCCTTGGGAGCGGTGGGAGCGGTAATCGGTTTTCTTCTCGGAATTGGTGTGGCAGACTGGATTGGCCGGCTGAACTTCAACGCTCCGGTAGCGCCGCGGTTCAGCGTGCTGCCGGTCGTTTTGGCCGGCAGCGTCGCGGTGGCTCTGCTTTCGGCGATTCTGCCGATTTTCCTGCTGCGGCAGGTCGAACCAGCGCTGATTTTGCGAGGCGAGTAAACACAATGAATGGACGGGGCGAACCACAGGGTGAAGGTGAATGATTAAGCTGAAGAACGTCAGCCGCTTGTATCCCGCCAAGGCTGAAGCCAACGGTGGCGAGGGCATGATTAGGGCGCTGGATAACTTCTGCCTCGACGTGAATCCGGGCGAGTGGATTGCAGTGATGGGTCCATCCGGCTCCGGGAAGTCCACGCTGGTGAACCTTATCGGCTGCCTCGACCGGCCAACCAGCGGCGAGATCTGGCTGGATGGCGAAAATATCGCCAACATGTCAGCCGCGGAATTGAACCGCGTACGGGCAGAGAAAATCGGGTTTGTTTTTCAGCAATTTCACCTGATTCCCTACCTCACCGCAGTGGAAAACGTAATGCTGGCGCAATACTTCCACAGCATGACCGATGAACAAGAGGCGCTCGAAGCTCTGGAACGCGTGGGGCTCAAGGATCGGGCTCATCATGTTCCTTCGCGCCTTTCTGGGGGAGAACAGCAGCGCGTGTGCATTGCCCGCGCCCTGATTAACGATCCCAAAATTGTGCTGGCCGATGAGCCTACCGGAAATCTTGACGCGGTCAACGAAGAGATTGTGCTGCGCCTGCTCCGCGAATTGCACCGCCAGGGCCGCACGATCGTTATGGTCACGCATGATCCGGTGGTGGCTCGTTTAGCTGACCGGCGCATTGAGTTGCATCACGGCAAAATCGCCGAGCAGGAAATATTCGCGATGGCAGACGAGGAGCAGTTCGACGAGGTTTTGGAAGAACTTTGGGTGCTCGCCGAAAACGGAGAGATCGCGGAAATGGGCCGCATGGAAGTACACGGGGCATTGCCCGTAAGCATTGCGGTCGAGAAGATGATTGACTTGGGGCTAGTCACAACCACGCCTCATCCTCCGGTAACTCACGATCACAAGCCGTTCGTGAATCCCTGCCACGACGCCTTGAAGCCGACTGGCGTTTCCATCGGCGACGGCAGCATGATCGTGGAACTTACGCCGCGTGGCCGACAGCGGGCGGCGGACATTATCCGACGCCATCGCCTGGCGGAACGCCTGTTTACCGATAGCCTGGCGCTCGACAGCGAGACCGAAATCGAGCAGCAAGCGTGCAAGTTCGAGCACATTCTCTCGCCGGAAGCGACCGATAAGATCTGCGCTTTTCTGGGGCATCCGCGAACCTGCCCGCACGGAGCCTTGATACCACCGGGACCGTGTTGTGGAAGGAGCACAGATTTTGCCGGCGGCGCGTTTTCCAAGTCGGGCCGTATTGCCTAGCTTTCTCATGTCCTCGCGCAGACCCTGCATCGGCGTGTTCGACTCGGGCTTTGGCGGACTTACCGTCCTTAAAGCTTTGCTGGAACTCCTGCCGGGGTGCGATTACCTCTATTTTGGCGACACCGCCCGCCTACCGTATGGATCGAAATCGGTCGAAACAGTAGCCAGGTATGCGGTGGAAGCGGCCCATTTTCTGGAACACCGGGGCGCCCAACTTCTGGTGATTGCGTGCAATACTGCGACTGCGCTGGCGCTCGACAAAATCAACGCGGCCGCCAGTGTGCCGGTGGTCGGCGTCGTGGAACCGGGAGCTGAGCGCGCGGCTGCAAGCAGCAAGAACCGCAAAGTTGTGGTCATTGGCACCGAGGCTACGGTTGGAAGTCATGCTTATCTGAAGGCTCTTGAGGCCCGCGGTGTGCAGGCCAAAGAGAAAGCTTGTCCGCTGCTGGTGCCGCTGGTCGAAGAAGGATGGGTCGAGCACCCGGTCACCGAGCAGGTGGCGCGCATTTATCTGGACGAGGCTTTCTCCGATGGATTCAAATCGGCGGACGTGCTGGTTCTGGGGTGCACGCACTATCCACTGATCAAGACGGTGCTGCATCGGGTTGCGCCTGCGCACGTGACGATCGTGGACTCGGCCGAATCTACGGCGGAGGCGGTACGGAAGCTTTTGCGCCGTAACCCGTTGCCTGCTGGTTCGGAGAATGAACGCCGGCGCCTGCCGCGGCTTCAGTTTTTTGCAACCGACTCAGTGGAGAAATTCCGCCGTCTGGGAGCACGCTTTTTGGATCAGAAGATTGAAAACGTGGAGCACGTGGATTTAAAGGAGTAGGTCGCTGCGTCCGGCGCCCGACGGGCGCGTACGCCCGCCGCTCCACTGCACTGTTTTTGTCGCAAGATTCGGATGGACGCTGAGGCAATTTTCCAGCTACTCTGCCGTGAAACATGCACTCACTGGACAACCCCATCTGGCAGGCGCTAACCACTAGGCAGGCATCGCTGGCGCAATCGCGCGGGCAGGTGCGGAGGTTTATTCCTGAGGTAAGTCCGCTTGGCGGGTTCGCGGAGGTATCCGTCGAATCCTACGCTTCCCTTGCTACGCTTCTGCAACCAGAAGAAAAGATTGGGCTGTTCTTACATGCGCCGCCAGAGCCTCCGGCGGGATGGAATGTAGTTTTGAGGGGAGATCTGCTGCAAATGGTTCACCGCGGGACCGATGGACCGACATCAACGGCTGATGTGCGTGAACTCTCACGTGAGGACGTCCCCGACATGATAGAGCTAGCGCACTTGACCAAGCCGGGACCGTTTAACGCACGCACACACGAATTGGGAGACTACTTCGGTATCAGGAGAAATGGAATTCTCGCTGCCATGGCGGGCGAGCGCTTGCGCTTCCCCGGATATACCGAGATCAGCGCGGTGTGCACCCATCCCGACCACTTGGGCCACGGCTATGCTACAGCGTTGATCGGGGTGCTGATGGAACGAATTTGTCGCCGCAAGGAGACGCCGTTTCTGCATGTGCGTGGCGACAATGCGAGGGCTATTGCGTTATATGAACGGCTTGGATTCGAAAGGCGGCTGGAGTACTACTATGCCGTGCTCTGCAGAAGGGCGGAGTAGCTAGAGAATTGCCCTTGCGTTGTTCAGCACGGAAGAACTGCTCCGCACGGGCGGGGACGCCCGCGCCTACATTATTGGGAATGCAGGGATTCACTAGTACAGGCGGAAGCTGACTTCGACGCTGATCTGTACGGCGACGGCCTTGCCGTCCTTCATGGCGGGATCGAACTTCCATTGCCTGACGGCTTCTACTGCCTTCTCGTCAAGACCCAGGCCGAGCGTGCGCGTTACGCGAATGTCGCGCGGACGCCCGTCCGGGCCGACGATCAGCCACAAAACGCAGGTTCCTTGATACTTGGCTTTGCGGGCTTCCTCGGAGTATTCAGGATCAGGCGAATAGGTCGCCCTGGGGGCGGAAACGCCGCCACCCACGTGGAACACGCCACCGCCAGTGCCACCGCCGCGGCCGGGACCAAATCCCGGACCTTCACCTGAGCCTACGCCACCGCCGCTGCCGGAACCAATGCCGCCGCCGAAGCCGGTGCCATTCGATGGAGGGCCGGAAGGCAGGTGCGACAGCGGATCGCCGAGGTTCGGCAAGTTATTCATTGCCAGTTGAACTTGTGGAGGAATTACCACAGTCGGCTCGGCGGTCAGTTTGGGATGATCGTTGCGCACCACGACCATGGGAGGCACGATCTGCTCCATGGAGAGCTTGGGCAACTTGCCTTTCGAGGCCTGCAGCTTGTCGCGATCGCCACCACCACCACCGCCGCCAGAAACCGTTTTCGACGGCTGCAACGCGGGAATATCGTCGGGCGCAATTAAGGTGACAGTCTCTTTGGGCTTGGTGATCTGCTCTACCATGCGCCGGCCCAGAAGCGTAAGCCCGATGATCATCGCCAGAGCGACAACGTGTACTGCGGTTGAGACGGCCGCGCCGTTCTTTTTGTAATCGTAAAAACCCCAGATGTCTTTAACCGGGATAGGCTTGGAAGTAAGGACAAGCGGTGGCTGCTTCTTGGGGAAAAAGAAGTCATTCAGGTTGCGAACGAGCGACTTCCACAACGGCTCATCGAATGCCGCCCCGGAGAGCAACAGGTTCAGCTCAGGTTCCGGCTGAGTGTGCGGCGGTTGCATGTCGAGTGTCGCCATAATTAACCGGAGTGCCGACAAGAAGACTTAGGGCAAACCTCCCCCTATAGAGTTGATGAGCACCTGCCGTGCCAAGTTGCATGTATGGCGTGTGCGCATCAACAAATTCTGTTCATCTTCCCACCGGCCAGCCGACAAAGAGTAAGCGCTCCTCGCGATTTTTTACTTAGATGCCTGCACCGGGGAAACGTAACCTTAGGAAAATTGTACACTTAGTTTCCACCTTTTCGCAGTGCTTTTGGTGCTCCCTTGGTACAGCGTCCCGCCGGTGTGACAAATGGCAGAAGAGCGCACGACTTGGTTTAATGGACGTTCCTTTCACCCGTCCCTATAATGAAGGAAATCAACCATTTGGAGAAACTGAACCGAGTGCCGCTCGAGCTCAAATCAACCATCAATCTGCCCAAAACAGATTTCCCCATGAAGGCCAACCTGCCACAGAATGAGCCTAAAACTCTGGCCCGTTGGGAGGAGATGAAGATCTACGAGCGCATTCGGCAGGCGCGAAAAGGCGCGCCGGTTTATGTGCTGCACGATGGTCCGCCCTATACCAGCGGCCCGATTCACCTGGGAACGGCGCTGAACAAGTCGCTGAAAGATTTTGTTGTCAAGTCGAAGACCATGGCGGGATTTGACGCGCCCTACGTGCCGGGATGGGATTGCCACGGCCTGCCGATCGAAATCAAAGTGGATCAGCAACTGGGCGGCAAGAAGCTCAAGATGCGGCCTACCGACGTGCGCGCTGAATGCCGCAAGTTTGCCGAGAAATTTCTCGACTTGCAGCGGCAGCAGTTCAAACGCATAGGTGTTTTTGGGCGGTTTGACCGGCCGTACTCGACCATGAATCCGCAGTACGAGTCGGTGGTGCTCGAAACCTTCTTCGCTTTTTACGAAAACGGCTTCGTCTATAAGGGGCTGCGTTCGGTCTATTGGTGCATCCACGACAAGACCGCGCTGGCCGAAGCTGAGGTCGAATATGAGAACCACGTCAGCCCGACGGTTTGGGTGAAGTATGCCCTTAAGGATGATCCGGGAAAACTAGACCCGGCGCTTAAGGGGACGCAGGTTTCGACGGTGATCTGGACCACGACTCCGTGGACCTTGCCAGCGTCAATGGCGGTCGCGTTTCATCCGAATGAGGATTACGTCGCCCTGGAATCGGGGAAAGATGTCTATCTGGTAGCGGCGAAGCTAGCGGGGCAGTTCGCTCAAGATCTTGGCCTGACTGCTGTGAAGGAGCTGGCGCGCTTCCCCGGCAGGAAGTTGGAGTACGCCAATTTCGCGCATCCGTTCCTGGAGCGGAACATTTTGGGCGTGATGGCCGATTACGTGACCATGGACCAGGGAACAGGTGCGGTGCATACGGCTCCTTCGCATGGGGCGGATGACTTCGTGACCGGTGTCAAATACAAGCTGGACTTGACCACGAATGTGGATGAAGCCGGACTTCTGCACAATGGCTTGCCGGAGTACGATGGAAAGAAAGTTTTCGATGCGAATGCAGCAATCATTGAACTTCTGAAAAAGCGCGGCGCGCTGCTGCATCAGAGCAAGCTGGAGCACTCGTATCCGCATTGCTGGCGCTGCCACAATCCCATCATCTTCCGCGCCACGGAGCAGTGGTTCATCTCGATGGAAGCTGCGATGCCGGGCGCGAGTGCGAAAGACGACACGTTGCGCAGCCGCACGCTCAAGGACATCAACAAGGTCAGATGGGATCCCGCGTGGGGCAACGAGCGGATGACGAACATGATCGCGGACCGTCCTGACTGGTGCATTTCCCGGCAGCGTGTGTGGGGCGTCCCCATCGCGGTTTTCCTGTGCGAGAGCTGCGGCAAGCCGCTGAATGATCACACCATCAACCGAAAAGTGGTTGAGCTTTTTGCCCGCTCGGGCGCGGACTCGTGGTACACAGCGGAAGCCGATTCTGTTCTGCCCGCGGGCATGAAATGTCCTCATTGCGGCGGGACGAAGTTCGAGCGGGAGTCGGACATCTTTGATGTGTGGCTGGAATCGGGCGCGAGCTATCTGGCCTTGCGCGGCGCCGAACCTAATTACCCATGGCCCTCCGATCTCTATCTTGAAGGCGGAGACCAATATCGAGGATGGTTCCAGTCTTCCCTGCTCTGCGGCATGGGTACCCAGGACAGCCCGCCGTATCGCATGGTGGTGACGCCGGGCTGGACGCTCGATGAGACTGGGCAGGCCATGTCGAAGTCGCGCGGGAACGATGTTGATCCGGTGGATATTGCGAACCGGCTGGGCGGGGAGATCGTGCGGCTATGGGTAGCTTCGGTCGATTTCCGGGAAGACGTAGTGGGGTCGGAAGCCCTGATGCTGCGGGTAGCAGAAAATTACCGGAAGATCCGCAATACGTTTCGCTACATTCTGGGAAATCTGCACGGGTTTGATCCATCACGAGACGCGGTGGCTTTTGAGAAGATGGAGGCCCTCGATCAGTACATGCTGCGGCAGACAGCGGCATTTGCTACCGATATCACGCGCTGGTACGACGAGTTCGCCTTCCACAAGATCTACCAGCGAGTAATCAATTTTTGTGTGGTTGATCTGAGCGCGTTCTATTTCGATGTGCTCAAGGATCGGCTTTACACTTTTGCGCCGCGTTCTGACGGACGGCGGGCCGCGCAAACGGCAATCTGGCGGATCGGCGAGGCGTTGGCGCGGCTGCTCGCGCCAATCATGAGCTTCACATGCGAAGAACTTTGGCAGTACCTGCCACCCGCGCCGGAGCGTGGACAGACTGTGCACACGGCTAGGTTTCCGGCAGCGAGGGATGTCCTGGGTGGGGATGTTGCGTTCGATGATTCAAAGCAGAGTGGAGACTGGGCCACGTTGCGAGCGGTGCGAGACGAGGTCTTAAAGGCGCTTGAGGACGCTCGCAACAACAAACTGATCGGAGGCGGCCTGGAAGCCCAGTTGGCGATTGCCGCTGCGGAGCCAGTGTATCCCGTACTGGCGCGGTACCGGGAGCAGCTTCGCTATTTGTTTATTGTGTCCGCAGTGTCGCTAGAGCAAAACGCCTCGGGAAATGGAACGCGCGGAGTAAAAGTTCAAGTGAGCAGGGCCGAGGGCAGGAAGTGCGAACGCTGCTGGAATTATTCGGTTCACGTAGGTGAGAATGCGGACTATCCCACGGTGTGTGAGCGCTGCAGCACCGTGTTGAAAGAGATCGAAGCGCAACGCACGACGGCGTAATCTATTGCTCTGGCTGAAACCGTAACAATTTTGTCCCACATGCGTAAACTGCAATTCCTAATCGCGTTTTCCATCGTGATCCTTGACCGCGCCACAAAGTGGTTTGTCGCGAAAGACATTTCTCTGCATGACGGAATTCAGGTGATTCCCGGATTCTTTCGCATTACTCATGTTGAGAACCGCGGTGCGGCTTTCGGACTGTTTGCCGATTCGCCCGGCGAGTGGAAGATTGCCATGCTGGTGCTGTTTTCCGTGGTGGCGCTGGTGGTGGTGTCGGCTCTGCTGTGGAGAAACAGCCATTCCCTGACGACCACTGGAGTGGGACTGGCGCTGATTTTGGGCGGGGCCATCGGCAATCTATGGGATCGCCTGTTGAGCGGGCGGGTGGTGGATTTTCTGCTCTTCTACATCGGGCAATATCAGTGGCCGGCCTTCAACGTGGCGGACAGCGCGATTGTGGTGGGAGCGGGATTGTTGGTGATTGAGATTTTATTCGCCAAGGTGCCGGCGCAAGAAAAGTCCGCCTGAGCATTGATGTAAAATGAACGCGATGGCCTTCGAAACCTCGCGGAGAATAACCTTTATGAGCAAGAACAACAAAGTATCTTCTCTTATCGTTCTGGCGGCCGCCATCGCACTGACGTTTGGAGTTGTAGGATGCCAGAAGAACGCCACGCAAGACACGAGCAGTCAGAGTCAACCGGCGCAGGCCGACCAGTCGCAGGACCCAGCAGCGGCGGCCAACCTGGCCCCCGCGGACGCGACCCAGGCGACCGGTACCAACGATCAGCAGCAGCCAGCAAACCAGGCGCCGCAGCAGAACTATCAGCAGCCTGCACCGAACCAAAACTACTCCAATAACGATTACAATGCTGGCGACGAGGATCGGAGCTACGGCCAGCCAGTGATGGAGGCCACACAACCCCCGCCACCGTTGCCGGAATATTCGCAGCCTGATTGCCCCGGCGATGGCTATCTGTGGACGCCCGGATATTGGAGCTATGCTCCTCAGGGCTACTACTGGGTTCCCGGCGTCTGGGCGCGGCCGCCTGAAGTGGGCTTCCTGTGGACGCCGGGATATTGGGGATTTGTCGGCGGCAGGTACCACTATAACCATGGCTATTGGGGCCGACATATCGGCTACTACGGCGGCATTAACTATGGATTCGGCTACGTCGGAGTCGGCTATCAGGGCGGGTACTGGAACGGAGATCGTTTCAACTATAACCGTTCCGTCAACAATGTGAACATCACCAACGTTCAAGTCTATGACCGCACGGTAACGAATACGGTCATCGTCAACAACACCACCGTCAACATTACGAATAACCGTTCCAGCTACAACGGGCCGGGAGGCATCACTCGCAGGCCTCTGCCGACGGAAGTCGCCGCAACGCGTGAGCAGCGCATTCCTCCGATGACCACGCAGTTGCAGCATCAGCAGGCGGCAGCACAGAACCGCCAGCAGTTTGCGTCCGTCAATCACGGGCGCCCGGCCGTTGTTGCAGCGGCGAGGCCCATCCCCGAAGGCAAACCGATCGCTCCCGTGATTCCTGCTCGTCCTGCCGCGGCCACGCGACCGGCGCCGCCGAACGCGCAGCCGAATCGTCCTCAACCGCAGACCAGGCCTTCACCCCAGCCTAAACCGCAGGTACAGACGCGTCCTGCCCCGCAACAACAGCAGATTAGGCCCGCTCCACAGCGTCCGGCCCCGAAGACAGAAGCCAGGCCAACGCCAAAACCGGCCGCGCCCAAGCCGGCCCCGAAGACAGAAGCCAGGCCAGCTACGCCGTCGGCCGAAAGGCAGGCGCCACATCCGGCGCCTGAAGCTAAACCGAAGACTGCGCCGCCTCCACCGAAGAAGCATTCGCCAGAGGAAAAGCCGAAACCGCAGTAAGGCGGATCTTCGAGCTAGCGATGATCTCTGCGAAAGGATTGCCTAAAGCCAATCTCTTCGCGGGATCGAAAGAGATATTCCGCTTGGTTAGTCGCGAAAGTGCACGAAAGAAAAACGACGGGCGAGGACGCCCGTCCTTCTATCGTTGGACCTCGAAAATCCGCGGCTCAGGCAGTCTTCTTCTGCATCTGTGCCATCTGCGCCTGCCAAGCCTTTGCACCGTCTTCGATCTCTTCCGGGGTGTAGTCCTGAGTGTGTGTGCTGAGCGTCCAGGCATGGCCAAAGGGATCCACTAACTGGCCGCAACGGTCGCCCCAGAACATATCGGCAACGGGCATGTTCGCTTTGGCGCCGGCATCGACCGCCCTCTGGAAAGCGGCGTCCACGTCCGGAATATAAAGATAGAGACCGCCCGTATATGCGCCCGCGGTTTGCGGCGACTTGCCGCCCATGCCTGGAAACTCATCGGACAGAAAGACAATGGAGTCGCCGATCTTGATTTCGGCGTGGCCGATCTTTCCGTCTGGCCCGGCCATGCGCATGATTTCGGTTGCGCCCAGAGCCTTCTTGTAGAACTCGATGGCATCAGCGGCATTGCTAACTATGAGTGAAGCTGTAACGGTGTGGAACCCTTCCGGGATCGGGGTTTTAGAAGCAGTCATGGGATTTCTCCTTGGGGATTTTGACTGAGTTATCTTACTCGTCCAAGGCCAAGGCGAAGGTTAAAAGTTGTAAAAAATGGGAACTGGGACGGCAAACGAGCGGAAAGACGGGCCGATTCAGGCATTGGGCGGGAAGCAATCAACCACAGTGGTCACAGGGTACACAGGTGCCATCCGAAGGTTACGGTGTCCCGTACAACTGCCGGTACACGTTCGCGTTCCGCAGAATAGCCTCGACGTACTCGCGAGTCTCGGTAAACGGAATCGATTCGACGAATTCCTGTGGATCGCGATAGTTCCCTGCTCCGAGCCAGTCCTGCACGCGATCAGCGCCGGCATTGTATGCGGCAAGGGCGTATTCGAAAGAACCGAACTTGTCCACCATGGCGCGGAAGTATCTCGTGCCGAGCTGAAGATTCACTCCCGGCGTCAATAGCTGGGTGGTGGAAAAATGCTTCAGCTTTTCCTGCTTGGCCACGCTTTTGCCAACCTTGGGCAACAACTGCATCAGTCCGACGGCGTCTTTGCGGGAGACAGCGCTCGGGTTAAATTCGGATTCCTGGCGAATGAGCGAGGCTACTAGATAAGGATCAAGTGCGTTGCTGGAAGAGAACCTCTTGAGGTCGAGCCAGTAGGCTTTGGGAAACAGCGCTTCCCAATAGGCGCGCGGAAGCGTGGGCAGGTCAACGGCGAAATAGTTAGGAGCGGCGTGCTTGAGCGCTTCGATAGCAAGGTCATAACGTCCAGCGTCTTCGTACATGCGAGCTATCTCGGGGGCAAGCCAGTTCCCTTTTTCCTGTTCGGCGGCGGCGCGCAGCTCGCGGATTGCGAAATCCAGCAGCCCGCCGTTCTCCAGCAGATGCGCCTTTTGCACCTGCAGATTGTCGGTAGGCACTGCCTCGGCAGCGAGCTTCAAGTTGGCGTCAATCGGAGGGACGCGATCGAGCAGGGCGTAATGCGAAGCGGGGCCATCGCCTTTGACTTTCGGCAAGCGTGCGCGGGCTAACGCTCCGTAGTAGTAATTACGATAGCGCTCGGAGACTTTCTGGTAGAACGCACGGGCCATTGCCAGGTCGCCATCTTCCTCGGCCAGCCGGGCCCGCCAATACAGCGCCGCCGGAGTCTCAGGAGAAGAAGCGTAAAGAGCAACCTGGCCTTCAAAGCCCTGTTTAGCCTCGGCAGTTCTGCCCTGGCGGAGACTCAGCCAGGCAACTTTCCAATGGGCGTAGGTAGCGCGGCCGCCGTTAGGAAAGAGCTGCTGTAACTCACGGTAACAGTCAATCGCCCTGTCATAATCTTTTCTCAGCAGAAAAATGTTTCCTGCCGAAAACAGGGCCTGCTCCAGCCAAGGACTGTCAGGACTGTGCTGGCGAATCTCGGCGAGGATCTGCAAAAAGTCGTTATCGTCGTTGGAGGCACGGGCAATCTCTCCGAGATTGAACAGGCGCTCTGCATTTACTTCGGGAGGCGAACTTGGAATTGACTCCAAGACCTTCTTCGCCTCCCGGTTGTTTCCAGCGTGCCGCAATGCGGTGGCTATCGCCAACTCAAGTCCAGGGCGATCCTTCGGATCGGCTTCAGGCAACAGATTGTGGTATTCGTTAGCGGCTTCTTCGTAGCGCTTGCCTTTGAAGAGGAGATCAGCGCGAGTCTTGCGATCGGAGAACTCAGGAGTCGGCAACGACACAGTAGCGGCAAGCTTTCTCAGCTCGATCTCAGCCTGCGTGGACTCGCCCGCAAGCGGCATATTGAAATACAGATTGCGGAGGGTTACGGCTGCTTTCGCTGACTGGCCGGCAGCAGCATAAGCGCGTCCCAAGACCAGCTCAATGTCCGAGCGTTGCGGCACACGTTCCTTTTCGAGCAAAGCAATTACATCCGGGGCGCGTCCTTCGTCCAGCAGCGCGTTCGCGTACAGTACGTGGGCGTCGCGGATGAGCAACGACTCCGGGTACTGATTTTCAAATCCGCTGAGCGTGGCAATCGTTTCCGCCAGCCGATTGGTCTGGAAATAAGAGACAGCGAGGTAGTAGTTGACATAGTCTCCTAGATCGCCGGCGCCGGGCTTGGCGCGATTCAGTGGATCAATCGCCTTGGCATAGTCGTGATCGAGGACACGGGCGTAGCCGATGACGAGCCACGCGAGGGCTCCCGCATCTTCGCGAGTGTGGCGGACGGCGTAGGCTTGCACCCCGGCGTAGGCGGCAGGAGCACGGTCCTGCAACAACTGCCGCGCCATCGGCTTCAGACTGGTAGACGCTGCAAACGCCTGATGCATGCGCTGGAAACGAAGTGAGCTGTGTCTCGTCTTCTTGCTTGTGGTTTTCCTGGCACCAGCCGTCTTCTTGGTGGCCGGTTTCCTGGCGGGCTGGGTGCTTAAAGTTGAGGGAGCAGCCTGGGATGCGGACTGGGCTGCGACGGACTGAGGCTGTCCGAGAATTCCGCGGGCCGCAGGCGTGATGACCAGAACGAGAACTAGAAGACGACGAAGCAAGACCACTTTCTTAATTATATTCTGAAGCTACTCTGAAGCTACCCTTGAAAATTAGCGCCCATCACAGACACGTCATCCTCGGCCAGGCTGCGGATGAGTTCCTGCTGGAAGTAATCGGCGCTGCCTGCCACCGTGCTGCCGTAGCGTTTCTGGTATGTGGCCCGGCTCTTCTCGATATCTTCTTTGAGCCGATCATAGAGGTCTTTATGTTTGCGGCCTTCGGTGACTTTGGCCTGGTTGTAGAGTTTGATCTCATCCATCAGCAAGCGGGCGAAGCGCTGGGCCTTGCGATGAATGTCGGCATCCTGAGCCGACATCTGGGCGAAGGTGTCGGGTGCGGGAGCGACGGCTGCGGCTGCGCCTCCGCTGGCAACTGCCACGGGAGCTTCCTCAATCGGCGGGGTGGCAACTACGTGCGCGGGGACGTGCCCTGCAAAGGGATCGGAATACGATGAAACGGTTTGCGCCGCAACTGGACCTGAGGGAGCGTCGGACTCAGAAGCACCCTCTTTGTGCGCCTGCTTACGCAGCGATACCACTTCCAGCCAGGCGCTAGTGGAAGCGACCAGCAACTCCAGAGCGTGCGCGTCCAACTTTCCACCCGAGTCGGCGCCAGCGTCGGCATACACCAGGGCCGCGACCTTATCTTTCAATTGCAGCGGAAGCAGCAAAACCTCATCTTGTCCCGGGGCGCCGACCTTCGAAATAAATTCTGCATCCATTTCAGTGGCACTGCCTCCGACCGGAGCACACGATTGCAGGGCCCGTTCTGCTGCGCCACCACTCACATCGAGCGCGAAGTCCTTGATGTCGTCATCATCGGCAAAGCCACGTCCCTGCCATCCCGTGGCTGCGCCCGACTTGATGACAAACAATGCGGTGCGGCCGCTGTAGGGGACCGCTGCGTCCAACAGCGCCCGCAATATTTCCTTCTGGTTGGTTCCAGCGTGAATGGATAGAACCGCGTTGAGCAGCCCGCTGGCGCCGTTTTCGGAGGAAGCGCCGGCATGTCCTTGTTCGAGTTGCGACTGCACTCCTTCTACCACGCAGCGCACCAATTCATCCCGCAGGTGCGGAGTGTGATCCTCGAGCGCCCGAGCAACCGCACGCTCGACAACTTGTTGCATGGAAGCTGATGCCACCGTGACTTCCCGATCCACCGTAGGCTTTTTGCTGGTTCTCATTCGCCACGCAAGGCTTTGATTATAGGGCCATTCCCCCGTTTTCGGGGCGGTCACGCAAGTACCTGTTCTACCGCGTCAAGTCTTGGCAAAAGCGCTTTGGGATTTAAGAAATTTACCCCAAACCGGCGGATTCAGGATACGTCAAAAGAATCACCCCAGAACGCCGGGTTACCAAGTAAAATAACAGTTCCACTTCGCCGCCAACGCTGAAAATTGTTGCATCGGAAGAAGAATGAGTACCATCCAACCCAAAGTAGCAGAGCCGGTCAGCGACGAGCTAAAGCTCGTGCAAGCGGCCAAGGAAGGCGATGTAGGGGCCTTCGAGGAATTGGTCCGGCGTTACGACCGGAACGTTTTTCGCATAGCGCAGCACATCACGCAGAACCGGGAAGACGCGGAAGATGTGGTGCAGGACGCGTTCCTGAAAGCTTACGGGAACCTGAAACAGTTCCAAGGCCAGTCGAAGTTTTATACCTGGCTGGTGCGCATTGCGGTGAACGAGGCGCTGATGAAGTTGCGGCGCCGCCGTCCCGAGCGAATGGTTTCGCTGGACGAAGATGTAAAGACAGAAGAAGACTCACTGCCGCGCGAAGTTGCGGACTGGAGCCCCAATCCTGAGCAGCAATACACTCAGGCAGAGTTACGGGACATTTTAACCCGCACCATTCAGGGGCTGCCTCCGAGTTTTCGCACGGTTTTCGTATTGCGAGATGTAGAAGGTCTTTCCACGGAAGAAACTGCCGAGGCGCTGGACCTTAGCATCCCGGCGGTGAAGTCGAGGTTGTTGCGTGCGCGTTTGCAATTGCGCGAGCGCCTCAGCCGTTACTTTGGGAGGCGCGATGGCAACGGCAAAGCGAAAACAGGCAGCGGAGATGGCAACCAGTGAAGTGCTCTGAGTTTCTGCAAGAGCTGACCAACTATCTGGACGGCGCGATTGACGCGCGTACCAAGGCCGAATTGGAAGACCATCTTTCCTGGTGCCGCAACTGCTACGTGGTTTGCGACACGACCAAGAAGACCATCGAGATTTACCGCGACTCGCAACTCTACGAACTTCCTGACGATCTCCGCAGTCGCTTGCGATCTGCCATTGTCTCCAAGTGCCAGGCCAAGAAAAAAGCGGGTCCGGAAAGCGTGTGAAGCAGGACGCTTTTCGCTGGCTGGTTTTCTTATCCCCACTAAACACTTTAATCCGGCAATCCTTGCCCGAGAAATGTAACCCATTTTGATACTGGATTCGCAGGTTTGGCGAACCTTTTTAATCCTGGCTCGAATCTAAGTATATGTAGAGGAAAACGGTAGGGTCGAAAGCAAGTGCCTGGGAGTGCTCTGTTGGAGGTAGAAGACATGCTAGCGAAATTGTTAGACGCAGTTTTCGGTTGCTCTCATAGTCATTACAGTTTTCCCCGGACTGTACACGCCGGCAACCGGCGCAACGCTGCCGCTTCTTTGACTGGGACGTATGTAGTGTGCCTCGATTGCGGGAAAGAAATCGCCTACGACTGGAACAACATGACAGTGATTGATTCGGCATCGCAAGCCCGGCACTACACGCAGTCGCTGGTTAGCAAGCAAGCGGCGTAACGGTAACCTCTACGGGGGTCTTTGCCCGCAGAGGTTGGCAACAGCGCATATCCCGACGGCGCACGTCCCGCCGGTGGCTTCCTGCCTAGTTCCGCAATGCCACGCCCCATCCTCACGGACACCATAAGCAACAAAAGTTAGTTGCTGTCGTCTCTGCGCTTCAGAGTTGGGCGGTCATCGTCGTTCGTGGTGGAATCTTTGCCGTTTGAGTCAGCCGTGGAAGCGCGCCGCAGGCTGGGTTTTCCGGCTTCCTTCACGTCCATGACCTTGTGGCGGTTTTCGATGGCGGCCAAGCGAGATTTCACTTCGTCAAACTCGGAAGTGGTCACAGTGTACTCCGCGCGTGCGGGAAGAATGGTGGCAATCTCCTTCTGCGAGGCTTCGATACGATCCGGCGTCTGGGGATGGGTGGCGAACGCCTTAGCTAGCGTGCCAGGTTTCTTCTTCTCCTGCGCCTGAATCTTTTCAAAAAAAGCGATGAAAGCATTGGGGTCATATCCCGCTTTGTACATGTATTGCAGTCCGAGATAATCGGCTTGGGCTTCAAAGTCGCGCGAGAAGGTGAGGAAGGTCATGGGTAAGGCGAGGCCCGCAGCCGAACGCACCGCGTATCCGATGCCGCCGCCGACGAAGATTAGCGGAATAGTCGAAATGTTGGCCCATTGATAGCGGGTCATTTGACGGGTGGCGTGGCGGGCGCAAACGTGGGCAATCTCGTGGGCCATGACTCCCGCCAGTTCGGCTTCTTCGTCTGCGGCGAGAATGAGGCCGGTGTTGACGTAAAAGAATCCGCCGGGCAGCGCGAAGGCGTTGATTTCGTCGGCGTCAATGACTTTGATGGTGAATGGGACCTGCGCGTCGGAGTTGCGAACCAGGTTCTGACCAATTCGGTTGACGTACTCGGTGATGACGGGGTCGGTGACCATCTTGGAGCTGGATTCGACCATTTGGGCATATTGCTTGCCCATGCGGATCTCGCCTTCGATGGAGTACCAGTTGCCCAGGCCGCGCCCTCCGATTTTGCGGTTGCCGATGGCATCAACGTCGTCGAGGCCGCCGTCGTGCTTAACTTTGCTGGGATCGGCTTCATCGACCGGGGCGGATTCGACACTCTGCTTGCCTTGCGCCTTGGCATCGGTACCGGGGGCAGGGGCGTTTTGATCAGAAGGCGCGCTCGTGCCCTGGCTGGCGGTGCCGGGAGCTTTGGAATCAGCCGAGGGTGTGCCGCTCTGAGCCGAACCGGTGGAACCGTCTTGAGCGGCGGGAGCGGTGGTTGCCGGAGCAGGCTGGCTGCTCGGACTGGCGTTACCCTGATTCTGTGAGAATCCGCGCGGTGCGACGTAGCTAAATGCGAGCAGCGCGACCGCCGCGAACAAGAGTCTGATCCTCATAACTGTACCCCGCAATTCTGCCCGGCTGGGCCTCTGTAAGCCGATTATACTCCGGCGGGCAGACACTTCCGCCCCCGCAATTCCCTATACAGTTGGACGCAACTGAGGTAAGGAAAGTTATCCAAGGCATAAAGCGGATTAAGCTTCACATCCAGGGGTGTTTGTCCGGCAGGGGGTTGCAGCTTGCGGGGTGGCCTGCCGAGTCGTAAGATGACGCCTGTTCTTGCTGGTCCGGGGGAGGTGCAACTTGCTCGATCGCCGCCGCTTTCTGTTTGGCGCCAGTGGCTTAGCCGCTGCTGTGAGGCTTCATCATGAACTCTTCGCCCAGTTAGAGAAACTGCCGCCATCGCTTCCCGACTCGGCGAAGTACGGCAACAACGAAGAGCCTTATTGGGCCGAACTGCGCAAGCAGTTCCTGATTCCTGCCGATGAAATTTACCTGAACAACGGCACCGTAGGCTCCAGCCCGGCACCCGTGCTGCGCGCCATCTTCGACGCCTACACCACTACCGAGAAGATGGACCAGCAGGACCCCGAAGATTATCCGATTTGGGGATATGCCGCGTGGAACGAGTTTCGCGATCCACTGGCTGAATTTGTGGGATGCAAGCACGACGAAATCGCCTTGCTTCGCAATGCCACCGAGGCCAACAGCTACATCGCAAACGGCGTGGATATGAAGGCCGGCGATGAAGTGCTGATGACCGATCAGGAGCATCCCGGAGGCGAACATCCGTGGGATCTCAAGGCCAAGCGCTACGGCATCGTGGTGAAAAAGGTTACGCTGCCCAGGCCGGTGAAGAATGCGGCGCAGGTGCTGAATCTTTTTGCTGATGCCGTGACGCCGCGCACACGCGTGATTTTCTTTAGTCACATCACGACGTATAGCGGCGTGGTGCTTCCGGCGAAAGAGTTGTGCGCTCTGGCGCGGTCGAAGAGCATTCTCTCGGCAGTGGACGGCGCTCACGTGCCGGGCATGATGCGGCTCAACCTGAATGAGATTGGGTGCGATATGTACTCCTCCAGCCCGCACAAATGGCTGCAAGCGCCCAAAGGCTCCGGATTTCTTTATGTGCGCGACGAGGTGATTGACCGGCTGTGGAACACGATTGCCACCGAAGGCTGGGACGACGTCAAACTGCGCGCCGAACGTTTCCAGCGCATCGGATCGTCGAATGTACCAGCGCTGTGGGGGCTGCGCGCGGCGATCAGGTTTGCGAACGATATTGGTATGGAGCGAATCGAGCGGCGGCATCGAGAGCTGTGCGATTACATGCTGGCTGAGATGATCAGGCGCCATGCGGAGTCGTGGACTTCTCCCGACCCCGCGCTGCGCTGCGGGATTTCGACGGTGAATGTTCCGGGCATCCAACGCATGGATCTTGAAAACTGGCTGTGGAAGACGCACAAGATACGGATTCGAGGCGGGGATCCGTCAAAGCTTCGGTTGTCCACTCCGTATTATCTGCAGAAAAAAGATATCGACCGGTTTCTGGAGAAGTTCGACGATTACAAGCGGGAGAAGGGGCTAGGCTGACTCTTTAGCGTGTGCTAATAAATAATAGTGACTATGTGGGCTACAATCTACCAATAAAGAAGATCTCCGCTACTGACTTCAAGGCCCACTGCCTCGCTCTCATCGACGAGATGCAGAATTGCCGCGAGCCGGTGATAGTCACCAAGCGCGGCAAACCTTGGGCGAAGCTAGTGCCTGTCGGGAGCGGACGCGCTTTCTTTGGCCGACTAAAAGGGGTTATCCGCGTTGTCGGCGACATCGAATCCCCGATGGAACCCTAGGTGCCTCGCTACTACACCACAAAAT
>Ga0187817_10000321_pt1 | contig 19838 bp, 18 predicted proteins | sample NC_wetland_sal_i_17_FD_132431 | JGI IMG/M metagenome (GOLD analysis project Ga0187817, IMG submission 132431) | Wetland sediment microbial communities from Neuse River Estuary, North Carolina, USA - SO4_2 | ecosystem: Environmental > Aquatic > Freshwater > Wetlands > Sediment | place: USA... | reverse complement strand
GGCCGAACTTTGAGGACCTCGATTTCGAAATTCTGCCGAAGAAGGGGCTTTTGGCCAACCAGCAGGCTTGCGACTTCGTCAATGTTCATACCCATGACGCAACGAGCTGGGTCGCGACGGCCTTTTGCGATGAGGGAGGCTATACCTATCCAGATCTGTTCTCGATCAAGCAAAGGCTGACGGCAGGTTAGACGTCACCAGGTTCACCGATCTCACCAATCAAGGCTCGAACGATAGCTCGGCCGAGTCCGACACAGAGGATTCGGAGTCTTCAAATGAACCGAAGGCGTCCGGGGATAGCAAGAGCGGCCAGGCACCCGAAGACGAGCAAGCCGCCGAGTCCAACAGTACCTTCGCCAAGTGCCAAAACGTCAAGCCGTAGAGCGGAAGCCCTCAGCGACGCGCGTTTGTAATGGCAAGAGCAACCACGATGATGTTCGCGGCTATCACCGCGAACAACGTCCAAAAAAGGATGGGGTCACCCATAATGTTCCCTCCGGCCTTCCTCTGCTTTTTGAGAGTTTCAGGCAGGCCCTGTATGTTTTTCCGCATGGTCGAGCCAATTGGTTAAATTGCCATTAACCAGTTTCGGTTCCCGCGCCGCAGGACAGCTTTTGATTAGCTGGAGGCGCGCCCGGCCACTCCAACCCACCAAACTGCCCGCCCAGCCGTCAATGGGGCCCTCTTGTGGGCCGGGCAGCCAATAATGCGTCCAGGTCAAGGAAATCAAGGGTACTCAACGGAGACCCTCTCCAGCAAAGTGCAGGCAAGCGTTGTCTAGCAGAGCAGTGCGCCGGGCTCAAATCTTGGGGCAAGCCGTCAGGCGCGGATGGTTTTCGGCCCCCGCGGCCCGAAGATCGCAAGATAGAGCGCGGCCGCGAGCATCAGTCCCGCATAGGCCGGGCGTGGCGGCACCAGCATGAACAGGACGAAGGAATAGAAGTCGCTGAGCGACGACCAATACAGGCCGGAGAGGGACCAATCCAATTGGTTGGGATAGGCCACCATCAGATACAGGACCCTGAGCAGGCCGCCGAAGCTGCAAAAGGCCACGATGAAGACGAAGAGCGCAAACAGGAAGCGGACGACAAAGCCGCGGGTCGCGGCGAATTGCTGAACCCACCAGGCCACGAGCGCGGCAAGACCTCCGGCATAACCGACGATTTGCAGGGTGTGCCGGGTCTGTTCGTTCATCACACTGTTCGGCTGCATGTAGTCGCCGACGAGAACCGCCCACATGCAGATCGCCATGACGATGCCGAACGCCACGGCAAGCAGGAAGCCGACAATGCTGTTGAAGGTCACCTTTTCCATCGTCGTCCCTCTAAAGACCCGTCGCCCGCCAGCGACTATGCCGGGGAAATGGCCGGGCAGCAATGAGGGCAGGGGGGCTTCGTTCGGCGCAACGCGCCTTGCCGCACAGGCCGGTTTATGGTCCGATCCGGACGACGTAAGCCCCCGAGGAGCCCGCGCCAATGGCATTTGAAGATTTGAAGGCGGAACTCGCCCTGCTCATCAACCAAATGGAGAACCAACCCGAGGACCCGCATGAGCTTTATCTGCAGATCCGCGAGAAGCTGAACGAGATGCGCGCCTTTGGCATGCCGCTGCCTGAGGACCTCGTCGAGTTCGAAAAGGACCTCGAGGCGCAGTTCGCCAAGACCAAGCGCGCGGCGAAGAAGGACTAGGGCAAGGAGCGCCGGGGATCGAGTTACTCTTTTGCGCTTGTTTTTGAGGCGTGTAGCCAAAAGATCCATGCCCAGGGGGAAGATCCACGCCCAGGGGAATGTACCGATCAGCGTGTCGCTCGCCGAGTGTGAACGACCGTCGACGGCGACGAACACCCACGCGATAAGCAAAGCAACGATGAATGTCAGCACCCCGCCGACCGCGCTGACGGGCCGATAGACCCAACCCCAGCGTTTGAACCGGGCCTTCTGCAAAAACCTCTTCCCCTCCAGATTGTGATTGGGGACCGGGAGCGGCCTCTATCGAGCTGCCGTCGAGGCGAGCGAATCGATCTGCTCGTAGGTTCCATTCGACCAGCGATAAACCGAATAGGGCGGCAGGTTCGGGTCGCCCTTTTCGTTGAACTTGAATTTGCCGATCACCGTGTCGAACTCGGTGTCGTTCATCGCTTTGACGACGTCGGCCGATTCGGTCGACTTCGCCTTCTCCACTGCCTGCTTCCAGGCCTGGATCGCGGCATAGGTATAGAGCACGTAGCCTTCAGGCTCGATGCCCTTAACCTTGAAGCGCTTCACCACCTCGGCGGCGGCAGGGTTCTTGCGCGGGTCAGGCGAGAAGGTCATCAGTGTGCCTTCGCCGGCATCGCCGGTAATCGACCAGAATTCCTGGGTGATGAGCGCGTCGCCGCCCATGAGGATCGTGTGCATGCCTTGGTCGCGCATCTGGCGGATGATCAACCCCGCCTCGGTGTGATAGCCGCCGAAATAGACGACATCGACATCGGCCTGCTTGAGCTTGGAGACGAGCGCGGAATAGTCCTTCTCGCCGGCAGTGATTGCCTCATACATCACCTCCTGGTTGCCGGCCTCGTTCATCGCCTTCTTGGTTTCGTCGGCGAGGCCCTTGCCATAGGCCGTCTTGTCGTGGACGAAGGCGATCTTTTTGTCGCCGAGGTGACTGGCGAGATATTTCCCAGCGACGCCGCCCTGCTGGTCGTCGCGGCCGCAGACCCGGTATATATTCGGTCCGGCGCGGTCGTCGGTGAAGGTGGGGTTTGTGGAGGCCGGTGAAATCTGCACCATGTCGCCTTCGGCGTAGACCTTCGACGCCGGGATCGAGGATCCGGAGCAATAATGCCCGGCCACGAACTTCACGCCAGCGCCGGTCATCTGGTTGGCGACCGCCACGGCCTGCTTCGGATCGCAGGCGTCATCGCCGATGGAGAGGTCGAGCTTCTTGCCGAGCACGCCGCCTGCGGCATTGATGTCCGCGACGGCCATTTCGCCACCATTCTTCATCTGGGCGCCGAAGGAGGCGTATTGACCGGTGATCGGGCCGACGATCGCGATCGGGGTGTCGTTGTCCCCGTCGCCTTTGCCACAGCCCGAAATGGCTATTGCTGCGGCCAAAGCGATGAGCAGCCCGGCAATTCGTTGCATTGTCACCTCCCTCATGGATCCCGCGCACATTCTACGGCATCCGGAAAAAGCGCAAGCGCCAGGGGTTGTGGCTCTAGGTCCGGTCCCGCCAGGTCAAGGGACTCGTGCGCTCATAGAGCCAGCGATATTGCGTCACCATCTGCGTGGTGCGCATGGCGCGGAAGCCAAGACAGGCGCCAATGACCAGGATCGCATAGGTGACGAGGTAGTAGTAGAGCGAGATCAGCGTGCCGTTGAAAAGGGCGTAGTTGAAGAAGCGCACGGCGCCCGCAAGCAGCGCCATATAGAAGAAGACCCGCCAGAACGGCTTCCAGCTTCGCGCAAGTCCGCGCCCGGCGAGAAAGGCCGCGCCGCCGGCCAGGATGCAGGTGAGGACGAGAAAGACCCAAGCCCCGTCGTCGGAGAGATAGGTCAATGTGAGGCTCCTTGCTGCTCCTTGCGGCGCCCACCATCGAGATAGGCGGTCTGCACCTCCTCGCTGGTCAACAGCTCAGCACCGCTGCCAGAGAGCGTGATCCTGCCATTGACCATGACATAGCCGCGGTGGGCGAGCTTCAGCGCGTGATAGGCGTTCTGCTCTACGATGAAGAGGGTTAGCCCTTGGCTGTTGAGCTCTTTGATCACCGCGAAGATATGACCGACGATGAGTGGCGCGAGCCCCAAGGACGGCTCGTCTAGAAGCAGAAGCTTCGGCCGTCCCATCAGCGCGCGGGCAATGGCAAGCATCTGCTGCTCGCCGCCGGACAGCGTGCCGCCCCGCTGATCGCGCCTTGCCTTCAATACCGGGAAGAGCGTGCAGATCCTGTCGAGGTCCTTGTCGAAGGCTTCCGGATCATTGGCGATGATCGCCCCCATCTGCAGATTTTCCGTCACGGTCATTCGCGGGAAGATGCGCCGCCCTTCCGGCGATTGCGCGATGCCGAGTCTGGCTATGGCGTGAGCCGGAAGCTCGGTGATGTTCCGTCCTTCGAATACGATGCGGCCTTGGCTGGGGCGCGGGCGGCCGAAGATGGTCATCATCAGGGTGGTCTTGCCCGCGCCGTTGGCGCCAATCAGCGCTACGATCTCGCGCGGGTGAATATCGAGGCTCACATCGTGCAGCACGGGCAGCACGCCGTAGCGCGCGGTCACTTGCTGCACCTGAAGCAAGGGCGCGGCGCTCATAAGCCCACCTTGCGCTCGACCTGCGCAAGCTCCTCATCGGGCACGCCGAGATAGGCCGCGATCACACGCGGGTCGTTCCGCACCTCCTCCGGCGTGCCGTCGGCAATCACCTTGCCATAGTCGAGAACCACGATGTGGTCGGAAATGCGCATGACCACGCTCATATCGTGCTCAATGAGAAGGAGCGCGATGCCCTCCTTGGCGCGGATCGAATAAAGCAGCTCATTCAGGCCTTCGCTCTCGCGCGCATTGAGTCCGGCCGCGGGCTCATCGAGGCAGAGCAGCAAAGGCCGCGTGCACATGGCGCGCGCGATCTCGAGCTTGCGTTGCTCGCCATAGGAAAGCTCGGCCGCCGCCACGTCGGCCCGCGCCGTGAGGCCGACGCGGTCAAGCCAATGCTTCGCATGGTCGACGGCGCGCTTCTCCGCCTGATTGAAAGAGCCGAGCCCGAGAATTGCGGCAAGGGGAAAGCGCGATAATTGGGTCAGCGCCTTATGCTGCGCCACCATCAGGTTTTCGAGAACGGTCATGCCACCGAACAGCCTGATGTTTTGGAAGGTGCGGGCGACGCGGGCATCGGCGTTGATGTCGTGGTCGTCGAGGCGCTCCAGCCGATAGCTTTCCCCGAGCGGATGGTCGAGCTCCATCGTCCCCTCCGTCGGCTTGTAGAAGCCCGTGATGCAGTTGAACACCGTGGTCTTACCGGCGCCGTTCGGTCCGATCAGCGCGGTGATGTCCTCGCGTCCCACGTCGAAGGAGACGTCATCGACCGCGGTGAGCCCTCCGAAGCGCATTGTGAGGTGTTCGACCTTGAGTAGCGGGTCGCTCAGCCACCGCCTCATGCGTGACCTTCTTTGACAAGGCGGCCACTCACGGCGCGCCGTTCGTGGAGCATGATGGACGGCACGCGCGAGGCGATGATGCCGCGCGGGCGCCACAGCATGATTCCCACCATGGCGACGCCGAACAGGAGCATGCGGTAGAGCGACGGGTCGAAGTCCGGGCCGAAGACGACCTTGAGCCACTGCATGTTCCGCAACAGCTCGAAACCACCGATCATCACGATTGCCGCCAGCGCCACGCCGATCTGGCTGCCCATACCGCCAAGCACCACGATGGCGAGGATGATGGCGGACTCCATGAAGGTAAAGGATTCCGGGCTGATGAAGCCTTGCCGCGTGGCGAAGAAGGAGCCAGCAATGCCGCCAAACATGGCGCCGGTGGCAAAGGCGGTGAGCTTGGCGACGGTGGTGTTGATGCCGAGCGAGCGGCAGGCGATCTCATCTTCGCGCATCGCTTCCCAGGCGCGCCCGATCGGCAGGCGGCGCAAGCGGAGCGTGACAAGGCTCGTGATCAGCGCAAGCCCGAGGATCACGTAATAGAGAAAGATGATGGCGTGGAGCGGATCGTAGCGGAGGCCGAAAAAGCTCGCGAAGGTCTCAGGTCCGTTCGGCGAGAAGGGAAGGCCGAAGAAGGTGGGCTTGGGGATGCCGGAGATGCCGTTCGGTCCGTTGGTCACCCTCGTCCAGTTCAACAGCACGATGCGGACAATCTCTCCGAAGGCGAGCGTCACGATGGCGAGATAGTCGCCGCGCAAGCGAAGGACAGGAAAACCGAGAATCACTCCCCACAGCGCGGCAAGGAGCCCGGCGAGCGGCAGACACATCCAGAAGCCGAAGCCGAAATGCGCGGCGAGCAGCGCAAAGGTATAGGCACCGACGGCATAGAAGGCGACATAGCCGAGATCAAGAAGGCCGGCGAGCCCGACCACGACATTGAGGCCGAAGCCGAGCATCACATAGGTGAGGACCAGGATAGAGAGGTCGAACAGGTAACGAAGCGGCAGCCCCACATGGAAGGTCTTCTCGGCGGTGTAGGTAAGGATGGGAAACAGCACTGCGGCAATGACGAGCAGCAACGCGCCATGATCTGCACCGTAGCGGCCTACCGCGGGGATGGGCCAGGTTGGGCGCCAAGGCAGCCGCGGCAGCTTCCAGGCACCGTTCCACCAGAAGAGATTGAGGAGAAGCCGGCCGACAAAGACGCCGCCGACCGCCACGGCAAGCAGCAGCGGCCGCGCCTTGAGCGTGAGGCCACCGACGCTGTCGACGGTTTTGAAGCCGAGCGTCAGGCAGAACAGGGCGAAGGCGACATAGGCCGCGAGCAGTGCGTCGGCAAGCGCCGCTTGGAGCCGGTGGCTCAGCGATGTGGCCGGCGCGCTCAAGGCCTAGACCTTTTCTATCTCTGGTCGGCCGAGCAGCCCCGTAGGGAAGAAGATGAGCACGATGGCAAGCATCGAGAAGGCCGCCACGTCCTTGTATTCGATGGTGAAGTAGGCCGACCAGAAGGTCTCGATCAGGCCGATGACGAGGCCGCCGAGCATGGCACCTGGCAGCGAGCCGATGCCGCCGAACACAGCAGCGGTGAAGGCCTTGATGCCGGCGACGAAACCGATGAAGAAATCGATCACGCCGTAATAGAGGAGGTAAAGGAGGCCGGCCACGGCGGCGAGCGCTGCGCCCATGACGAAAGTAAGCGAGATGGTGCGGTCGACATTCACGCCCGACAGCGCGGCCATGAGCCTGTCCTGCTCGCAGGCGCGTTGCGCGCGGCCGAGCGCGGTGCGCGTGATGATGAGCCAGAACACGCCCATGAGCGCCACGGTCGTCACCACGATGAGGATCTGGATATTGGAGAGGTTTACGGCGAATCCGCCCTCGTTGAAGATCTGATACCCGCCGGTGATTACAGGCTGCAGCGGCTTCACGCGCGCGCCTTGCGCCACCTGAATAAAATTCTGCAGCACGATGGACATGCCGATCGCGGTGATGAGCGGTGCGAGCCGGAACGACTCGCGCAAGGGGCGGTAGGCGATCCGCTCCACGGTCCAGCCCCACATGGCGGTAAGTAGCATGGCAATTATCAGCACGAGCACGAGCGCGAGCGGGATGAGCGTCAGCCCGAGGCTCATGATCAGCAGGAAGGCGATCAGCGCGATGAAGGCGGCCACCATGAAGATGTCGCCATGGGCGAAATTGATCATGCCGATGATTCCATAGACCATGGTATAGCCGATGGCGATCAGGCCGTAGATCGAGCCGAGCGCGATCCCGTTGACCAGCTGTTGCAGGAAGTAAGCCATTGACGCCGCTGCCCTCCTTCCCCCCGAACCGGGGCTAGCGTATCGACCCCACGGCTATGGCCCCCGCCTTGGGCGCCCTTCATAGCAATAAGGGCGAGGGGCGCACAACGTGAAGGGAATTTTCAAGGCATGCTCAAGATTACAGCAGCAAATGCGAGCCGTCGCAGTAGGGTGGACCGCCCGTGTCCTTGCAGCCGCACAGAAGCGCCGCCTCGGTCCGCTCCGCGGTGAACATCAACGGCTCGATGCCAGTCCCGGCATGCGACCCGTCGCAGAAGGGCTGCTTCTTGCTCCGTCCGCAGCGGCACCAAGCGTAGCGCTTTCCCGCTTCGAGCTCGACCTGATAGGGGCTGAGTTGCGCCCGTTCCGGCTCTGTCATGGTTTCGCTCCCGGGTCTTTAAGGGTGCCGTAGGAGGCCTCCTTAGCCAATTCGCCCCCGCCGCACAAGGAAGCGCCAGCGAGGCCCGGGACAATTGGGTCTTTCAGACCTTGGGTTTGGCGCGGTCTAGCGCGGCGGCACTTCAGCGCGAACGGCTTCAACCACTTGCCTGATCGCGTCGATCACCAATTGCGGCTCTTCGATCTGCACGTAGTGGCTGCTCTTGGCCGCAATTCGGTGGGGCGTGTTCGGGAGCAGCTGAACGAGCTCATCCTGCCCTGCGGTCCAGGCTTGTTCCAATGTTGCGGGCAGCCAGTCGAGAAGGCCTGGCGGAAGCTCGACGGGACGGCCCTTGGAGATGACGATGAGGGGCATAGGGGGGAGCGGCGTCTCTTTCGCCGCGCGGCGCATCTGATCGAAGCTCACATCGAAGTCGATGGTCTCGAGGTCCTTATAGGCGGCGAGCTCTTTCGGCGGGTCGACAAGCAGAAGACGGTCGTAGACCGTCCAGTGGTCCGGAGTCATCGCCGTCTGCACTCCCTCCGGAATAGCATCCACGAGCACGAGACCCGCGATCTCCTTCGGATAGATGCTCGCGTAGAGTCTCGCGATCAACCCGCCGGTCGAATGTCCGACAAGCACGTAAGGTGACGGTATGGCGGCGGTACCGAGCAGCGCGTGCAGGTCTCCGAGCGCATCCTTCGCCGTGCGCGGCATGGGGTACAGGATTGCTGTGGCTGAATTGGTCGGTGCCGAGGGTCGTGCCAGGGCGATCGTAAGCACAGACCCTGGTGAAAGTAGCGACCTCCGGAAAAACCGCTTGGCCGGTTTCGGGCTTCACGCTCCAGATATCGGCGCGGTTGCGCAAGCCAGCTTCAAGAATGACAACCGGCCCGCCGGTTCCCTGGCACTCCAGATAGAGCCCGCGGCCGCCACCAATGTCGATGGGACCAGCGAAGTCACCGCTGATCGCAACGGGCGCGACAGCTCGGGCGCTCCAAGACGCCGCCAAACCTGCGGCGGCGAAGGCGAGAGCCAAGATCCGCCAAGGCATGGGCCTCAGCCTTTGCCAACGACCTCGGCCCAGGGAGCGAGCTTGTCGGCGTGATGGGCGATCATCTTCCAGACGCCGTCTTCTTTGCGGAACACGCTCGATTCCCGCGCTGAGGTGTCGCGCGTTTGGGCGTCCTGCATCTTCACTGTGCCCTTGGTGTTCACGTAACAGGTGGCCCAGTCGCGGCCGACAATGATGTGCATGTCGACAGGCTCGACGCTGCCGCCGAGGCTTTTTGCCGCTTGCGCCTTCCAGTCGGCGTCGGCCCAGCCAACCCGCAAGCCGCCTTCCGCGCCCATATAGGTCACATCATCGGCGTGGGAATAGACCCCCGCGAAAGGTTCGGGATCGCCATGCAGCATGGCGTTCAGCGCCACGTACCACGCCAACGAGGCTTCTCTGACCGCTCTTGCATCCTCGGCCGAAGCCGCATTTTCGCCTGCCATGTAATGATCTCCGATAAATGCCGGTAACAATGAAGGACTCTCGATGAGCAACGTCACCGTTGTTTGAAGGGAGCAAGCTCAGGGAAGCGCTTTGCCGCTAGTCTCCGAACAGTCCTTGAATGGGCCCCGCCACGGTTTCCTTCTTGGCCTTCGGCTTTGCAGCCGGCGCGGCATTCGACCCCGCATCCGAATCATCATTATCGTCGGCGGTAGCGGCATAGGCGATAGCCTTGCCGAGCACGACCGAAGCGACCTTGCGATCCAGCGCATAGATGTCGGCAAAGCTCGTGACCTTGCCCTGGTCATCGACCACGGCAGTGAAATAGGTCGTGTGCACAGGGATCGGATGATCGAGCGTAACGGGTTCATCGACGCTCCTGCTCAGCAAATCCTGCACCTTCTTCGAGTCCCATCCTTTGTCTTGTTGGAGCAGGATTTCAGCCAACTGGCTCGGTTTTTCCATGCGGATACAGTTGTGGCCGATGGCGCGCACTGTCTGATTGAACAAATCCCGCTTGATGGTGTCGTGCATGTAGACGGTGTGCTTATTTGGATAGACGAATTTGAGCTTGCCGAGCACATTGGTCGGCCCCGGCGCCTGGGTGAAGGCGATACTCGCCATATTGACGCTGCTCCAGTTGATGCTGTCGGGATCGACCGTGCGGCCGTTGTACTTCACCTGCAACCCATGCTCGCGCAGGATCGAGGTGCTGCCGCCAAACCAGCCGCCGCTGCGCAAGTTGGGGAGCAGGTTCTCTCTCACGATGGTTGGCGGCACCGTCCATTCGGGATTGAACACGATCGACTGCATGTCGGCGGAGAAGATCGGCGTGGCATAATTACGCTGGCCAACGACGATCTTGTCGGAGTGGATCGTCTTTCCGTCCTTGACCACATACAGCATGAACTCCGGAACATTATCCTGGACATAGATTGTCCCGAGGTCGGCCGGCATCCAGCGCCAGCGCTCCATGTTGATGAGGAGCCGTTGGATTTCCTGCTCGTTGCGCGGCTTTTTCGCTGCATCGTCGTCGCCGACGCCACGAGCCTTTAGCAGCGCCTGGCGCAGACGTTGGAACTGCTCATGCTTCGGGTGGAGCGATTGGAGGAAGATATCGGGCGCCGGAGAAGCCGCGATCTCAGTCAGCACGACTTTCGGCTTAAGCAGAGGAGGCGCCTGATCGATCAGCTCGCTGAGGCTTGAGGGGTCGGCGCGGCCGCCGCGGGCGAAACGCGCATATTTCAGAACAGCCAGCTGGAGCTTGACTTCGGCGACCGCCTGCGCGTCCGCCGTCTTGGGCAGATCGCCCGCCGGAGGCAACTCGAAGGCGGAAGCCGCAAGTCCCCAATCGTCCGCCTTGCCGATCTCGTTGATGACCGCTTGTGCCTTGGCCGAGAACCCCATGCCGGTGATCCAGACCGGCGGACCACTGCGCTCCGCGTAGAAAGCTTCGAGCGCGGAAAGATCTTTCGGATCGGCGCCCTTGCGCAAGCCGGCATCGCCAAGCTTGCTGCGGATGCTCGCGATGACTGGGTCGGCAGCAGGTATGGGCGAGACAGTAGCATTCTGCGGCGGCGGATTGGCCGCGCCAAGTGCAGGCGAATTCGGCGGGCTCGGTGATGGCGTCGCTGTGTTAGGTGGCGATGGAGCTGCTGTACCAGGTGAGTTGGGGGTAGCGCTCGGCGGTGAATTGGCCGCGCCAGTCGACGCAGCCGGCTGCTCTGCTGTTGCTACGTTCTCGGCGGCAACGGCAACCGGGACAAGCTCCGCGAACGCCAGGGCAAGACCACCAGCAACAATGACGGCGACAAACGATCGTCCGTACATGTGCGTTTCCCCCGAACCCCAAGAGGTTAGTCCGAGATAGACGCAACTGCCACTACGATCTGCACGGAGCAGCAAACGGCCAAGTTGAAACTTTCGTGAAGCGTGCAGCGGTTAGGCACGGAAATTAACGGCTTTTTCGATTGGAGACTGATGCAGACCTGCAACAGCAAAACGCCGATCTTGCCCAATCGATCTTAGTTGTGGACAACCTCTGGCGAGCCTTGGCGGCCATACCTGCTCGGCGAAGCGAGATCCAAGAATGTGCAATAGCTGCGGTCCTCGACTAACCCGCCAGGATGTCCTGCGCGCGGCGCTTGCTCTTGCCGTAGTGCCGCTGCTACGCCGCATCCCGGTCCACGCCGCAGCGCCGGCACCAGAGTCGATTGAGGTGAGCGAGATCGCTCCCGGCGTGTTCGTGCATCAGGGCCGCTATGAGATGCAGTCGCCCGAAAATCGCGGCGACATGGCCAATGCAGGCTTCGTTGTTGGCAGCGATGCGGTTGCGGTGATCGACACGCTGGGCAGTGTCAAGGTTGGACGCGAGCTGCGCAACGCCATCCGCGCCGTGACCAACAAGCCGATTCGCTATGTAATCAACACCCACATGCATCCGGACCATGTGTTCGGCAACGCAGCGTTCAAGGAGGATGCTCCCGCTTTCGTCGCCAATCACAAGCTCGCGCGCGGGCTCGCCTCGCGCGCCGACCGCTATCTCGCCACCAACAAGCGCATGCTCGGCGACGACGTGTTTGCGGGCATCGAGGTTATCCTGCCGACGCTCGCCGTCCAAGATACAATGTCGCTTGACCTCGGCGGCCGCACGCTCCTCCTCGAAACGCAAAGAACCGCCCATACCGACAACGACCTCACCATCACCGACCAGGCGACCGGCACCTTGTTCTTCGGCGATCTTCTCTTCTCCGTGCATGTGCCGACGCTCGACGGATCTATTGTTGGCTGGCTCGCGCTGATCGATGATTTGAAGCAGCGGAACGCGCCGCGCGTCGTCCCCGGCCACGGCCCCCACGCCATGGAGCTCCCTGAGGCGCTTGAGCCGGAGCAGCGCTACCTCGCCACTATCGCCGCCGACGTCCGCAAACTGATCAAGGAGGGCAAGACGTTGGAGGAGGCGACTAAGACGGCCGGCTTCGAGGAACGCGACGCCTGGAAGCTGTTCGATGACTATCACGTGAGGAACGTCACCGCGGCCTTCGCCGAACTTGAATGGGAATGATATATTTGGAAAACGACCGACCGAGGAGGACGCCATGACCTGGAAGTCCCATCGCGCGAGCTGGACAATCGCGCTTGCCGCACTTGCCGCTTCGCTGTTCGCTGTGGCGCCAGTGCGCGCCGAAGAGGACGTCTGGCCGACGCTCAAGCAGGCGACATTCGGCGACCGGGCGATCCAGGCGGAAGACGGCACGATCATTCTCGATGCGCCCGTCACCGCCGAGGATGCATCTCTTGTCCCCATCACCATGCGCGTGCCGGCTGAGGTGAAGGGCGACCTCAAGTCGCTCACCCTGATCATCGACAAGAATCCGAACCCGGTGGTGGCCACCTTTAGCTTCGGCCCTGCTGCCGGTACGGGCGGCGAGCGGTCGATCTCGACCCGCGTCCGCATCGATGATTTCTCCCATGTGCGCGCGATTTTAGAGACCGAGGACGATAAGCTGCATATGGCGACCAAATTCGTGCAAGCCGCCGGCGGCTGCGCCGCCATGCAGGCCAAGGATCCCGACAAGGAAAATGTCGATCTCGGCAAGATGCTGGTTAAGACCTTCCCGCCGGCGCTCTCCACCGCGCCCTTGTTCGAAGGTCAGGTGATGCTCAAGCACCCGAACTCTAACGGCATGCAGCTCGACATCGGCACCGGCGGCTATATCCCTGCCCGCTTCGTCAAGGAGATCACCGTGAAGCGGGGCAACGATCTTGTGTTCCGCATGGAGAGCACCTTCTCGATTTCGACCAACCCCAATTTCCGCTTCACCTTCGGCCGTGGTGGGGACAACGAGCTCGACGTCGCCATTGTCGACACGGACGGCACAGTATTCACGGCGAAGTCGCAGCCAAGCGGGTCATAGTTTTCCCAAGTCAACGTTCAGCGTGAGTACGTAAAGAGAATGCCTGGCGCGTACGAAGCCATCGTGATCGGCGCCAGGCACAACGGGCTGACCTGCGCCTGCTACCTCGCGCGAGCCGGCCTCAAGGTCCTGGTGCTCGAGCGCTACGAGACCTATGGCGGCATGACGATCTCCGAGGAGATCGCGGCACCTGGCTTCCTCTCCGATGTTCATGCGAGCGGCTATCTCGTCGCCAAGCTTACGCCCGCGCCGGAGGAACTTGGGCTTGCGCGCCACGGCCTTACACTGATCACGCCGGACCCCAACTGGGCCCAGGTGTTTCCCGACGGGCGCGCGTTCACTATCGGCCGCGACGTTAAGGAGACGGCCCGCAGCATGGCGCTTTTCTCGCGCGCCGATGCCGATACTTGGCGCGCGCTATATCAGCGCTATCTCATCGTCAAGCCGGAAATTGTCGCGGGCCTCACCTCCACACCGCCGCCCTTATCGAAGGAGTTCGCCGGCAAGGACGCCATCGACAGATACCGCTTCCAGTTCCAGAGCGCCCGGTCCTGGGTGGATGAGTCGTTTCAATCCTTTGAGATGCGATACTTCTTTGCCTCTTGCGGCCTGCATGGCGCGTTTGCCCCAGACGATGCGCTCGGCGCCAACTTTGCCTGGCTGTTTGCCGCCGCCGTGCAGGACGTAGGCGTCAGCATTGTCAAGGGTGGCATGCATCATGTTTTCCCGCGCGCTTGCCGAAGAGCTTAAGGCCCAAGGCGGCGAGATCCGCGTCAACGCCGGCGTGAAAGCATTGCGGTGGGGAAGGGCAAGGCGACCGGCGTCAGGCTTGAGAGGGGAGAGGTCGTCGCGCTTGACGGCGTGCTTGCCTCAAATGTCGATCCCCACCATCTCGTGTTTGATCTTTTGGACGAGGCACAAGTCGGCGATAGCGTAGCAGGCAAGATCAAGCGTTACGCTTGGGGCCAATGCTTCTTTGGCATCTATGTGGCGCTCGACCGTCCGGTGCATTATCGCGCCGGCGCGAGCGTCGACCAGGCCGCTTATGTTCATATCGGTGGGCCGCAGATCAACGATCTCGCCGAGACCTTCGCGCAAGCCCGCGCCGGCCTTCTGCCGAGCCGCCCCATGATCGGGGCCATCAACGAGGCGGGACTCGATCCGAGCCGGGCGCCGGCCGGAAAGGCACTAATGAAGTTCATCATTCACTTCGTGCCCTATCGCGTGACGGACGACGCCATGGGGCGCATCCGCGGCACGCATTGGGACGACATCAAGGACGCTTACGCCGACGCCATGATCGACAGGCTGTCCGACGAGTTTCTACCGGGCTTGCGCGATCGCATCATCGGCCGGTCGGTGCAGTCGCCGCTCGACTACGAGCGCCGCATCATCAGCGCGGTGCATGGCACCCATCAGCATGGCGCCTTCCTGCCCTATCAAATTGGCGCCTTGCGGCCGATCCCGGAGTTTGGCGCCTACCGCTCGCCAATTCCCAACCTCTATCTTTGCGGCGCCGGAAGCCACCCGGGGTCGGGCGTCACCATGGCGCCTGGGCGCAACGCGGCGAAGGTCATCTGCGGCGATCTCGGCCTCGCCTTTCCAGCCTAACCGGGCGAAGAAACCGAGTGAGTATCCGGGCTGAACCGCATGATATGACTCATGGAATGGGGGCAGGGAGAATGCAGCAACTCTATCGCATGATGGGCGCCGCGCTTGGGTGGTTCGCGATCGTCCTGCAATACACGCTCATCGTCCACTACAAGACCGACGGCGATCTCGTCACAGCGGCCATCCGTTTCTTGAGTTACTTCACCGACCTCTCCAATGTCCTCGTCGCTCTCGCTATGACACTGCCCTGGCTTGCGCCTGACACGGGGCTCGGGCGCTTATTCACGCAGCCCTCGGTGCGTACGGCGATCCTCGCCTACATTATCATCGTCGCCGTGATTTATCACTACTTGCTCGCCAAGCTCTGGAACCCACAAGGCTGGCAGCTCGTTGCCGACACGATTGAGCATGTCGTAGCGCCAGCGCTGTACGTTATCGACTGGGCTCTGTTCGTGCCGAAGGGAACGCTGAGATTCAAATCGGCCTTTGTCTCACTCGTCTTTCCCTTAGGCTACGCCGCCTATTCTTTGGTCCACGGGGCCGCCACCGGCTTCTATCCCTATCCCTTTGTTGATGTGAGCCATCTCGGCTACGACAAGGTGCTCACCAACATGGTGATGCTGCTCCTTGCCTTTGGCGGGCTCGGACTCTTGCTTATTGCGCTTGATCGCTGGCTTGGCCGTCTGAAAACACGAGCATCTAGCGCGGCAACCTAACGCTTCGAGAATCGCCCCACGTTAATCTGCTGGTATGACTTGGCCTGCGAAGAGTGACCTGGCTCGGGGCGATTCGTATCGTTCGAGACTGATGTCGCCATAAGAATATCAAAGCCAGAAAAGAGCTTGAGTCGATGACGGAGCCGGACCATAGAAGGCGCAGAGCCAAACGGACCGAATCGACGTCCGTCACAAGAACAAAGGCTTTGACGCCGTCGGGTGGTGGGCAGGCAGGGGCAAACAGTCGGTCGGAGAGTCCCCATGGCTGAGCTCATCTTTGCGCTTCTGTTGCTTGCGACCTTGTTTGCGCTCGCCATGAACCGTGCGCCGCTTTGGGCATGGGCGCTTGCCATGGCCCTTTTCACCTTGAGCCTGCAGATGGGGCTCGGCTCCGGCCATCTGCATGTGCCACTGTTCAATTTTTGGGCACTTCTTGGCTGGCTCGTCGCGGGCGGCCTCTTCGCGCTGACCTTCCCGCGTATCAAACGCGACTACGTCGTGTTGCCCGCCTATCGGGCGCTCAAGGGCGCCATGCCACCGATCTCCGAGACTGAGCGTGAGGCGCTCGAAGCCGGCACGGTCGGCTGGGACGCCGAGCTCTTCTCCGGCACTCCCGACTGGGCACGGCTCCGCCGAGTCAATCCGATCACGCTCACCGCCGAAGAACGCGCCTTCCTCGACGGGCCAACCGAGGAACTCTGCCGTAAGCTCAACGACTGGCGCATCCGCCATGAGCTGCACGACGTGCCGGAGGACATCTGGCGCTTCGTCTGCGATCAGGGCTTTCTCGGCATGCTCATCTCCAAGGAGCATGGCGGCCTTGGCTTCTCGGCGCAGGCGCAGTCGCTTGTCCTCGGCAAGATTTCCTCGCGGAGCCCTGACGGTGTCACCATCGTCATGGTGCCGAACTCGCTCGGACCGGGCGAGCTGATCGAGAAATACGGCACCGAGACGCAGAAGGCCCACTACCTGCCGCGACTCGCGCGTGGTCAGGAAATCCCGTGCTTTGCCCTAACCGGCCCCTTCTCAGGCTCCGATGCCGCCTCGATGCGCGATGTCGGCGTCGTCGCCAAGGGTTGGCATGAGGGCAAGGAGACGATTGGGATCAGGCTCACCTGGGACAAGCGCTACATTACGCTTGCGCCCAATGCCACCCTGCTCGGCCTCGCCTTCCACCTGTTCGATCCGGAGAATCATCTTGGCCGCGGCGAGGACATCGGCATCACGCTTGCGCTTATTCCTACCAATCATCTGGGCGTAGAGATCGGGCGGCGGCATCTTCCCAGCGGCGCCGCCTTCCCCAACGGTCCGACCTCCGGCAAGGACGTGTTCGTGCCGATCGATTGGATCATCGGCGGCAAGGAGCGGGCAGGGCAGGGATGGCGCATGCTGATGAGCTGCCTCGCCGCCGGCCGCTCTATCTCGCTGCCTGCGACCAGCGCCGCCGCCGCCAAATCTCTGCTTCGCACCACCACCGCCTATGCTCGTATCCGCAAGCAGTTCAATCTGCCAATTGGCTTCATGGAGGGCGTGGAAGAGCCCTTGGCGCGCATGACCGAGACGGCTTACGGGATCGAGGCCGCGCGTGCCGTCACCGCCTCCATGGTGTCTGCCGGTGAGAAGCCCGCGGTGATTTCGGCGCTGCTCAAATATGTCTCGACCGAGCGCATGCGGCAAAGCGTGAACGATGCCCTGGACATTCACGGGGGTCGCGGCATTTGCGACGGCCCTTCGAACTATATCCAAGGCGCCTATCAGATGGTCCCGGTGGTCATCACCGTGGAAGGCGCCAATATTCTTACTCGCACGCTGATCACCTTCGCGCAAGGCGCGCTCCGCAGTCATCCCTACCTCTTCACCGAGATCGAGGCGCTGCGGGACCCTGACCAGGACCATGGCGTGCCTGCCTTCGAGCGCGCGTTTGATCGCCACGTGTCTTTCACCGTGTCGAACATCTTCGGCGCTCTCTTCCACAATCTGACGTTTGGCGTCTTCGCCAACGCTCCGCCGAACGCCGGGCCGACGCGCCGCGGGTGGAAGCAACTTGCCTGCGCCTCGCGCTCCTTCGCACTTGTCGCCGATGCGACGGTGGCGCTGCTCGGCGGCGGACTTAAGGTGAGGCAGAAGATCACCGGCCGCATGGCCGACGCGCTTGCCGAGCTTTATCTGCTTTCCTGCATCTTGAAGCGCTATGAGGATGACGGCTGCCCGCGCGCGGACCTGAAGCTCGTGAACTATTGCGCCGCGAATTGCCTCTACCGCTTCGACCGGGCGCTTGTCGGCACGCTCGACAATTTTCCGCTCCCCTGGATTGGCGTTCTGATGCGCCCGCTCGTCTTCCCTTATGGCTTCGCGCGGAGCCCCGCGCCGGACAAAGACGGCAAGGCTATCGTGCGCCAGGCGTTGCAACCCGGAGAGTTCCGCGACCGTCTCACTCGCGATATCTTCACGAGTGACGATCCGAACGACCGGATCGGACTGCTCGAACACACGCTGTTGAAGGTCATCGCTGCCGAGGAGGCCGATAAGAAGCTCGAACGCGCCATTCGCAAGGGCGACGTGCATCGCTACTACAACAATGACTGGATCGCCGAAGCCGAACGCAAGGGCGTGATTACCGGGGAGGAGGCGCGTGGGCTTGCCGAAGTGCGCGACCTGACGGCACGTGTGATCGCCGTCGATCATTTCGACGCAAGCGAGGTCTCGCGCCAGCAGCCAGCCCCACACGCAACGCCCAGCGTCTTCACGCCGCCGAGAGATTCTATCGCAGCCGAATAAGGATGATCATGCCGACGCCGCTTCCCAGCCTGCATGACTGGCGCCTTTCCGTTGACTACGAGGGCATTGCCTGGGCGCTTATGGACCGCGAAGGCGAGCGCGTGAACTCGATGGGGCGCCGCCTCACCGAGGAGCTTGGCGAGATCGTCAAATGGGCGGAAGCCGCCGCCATGCGCGGCGAGATCAAGGGCCTGGTGCTGATGAGCGCCAAGTCCACGGGCTTCCTCGTCGGAGCCGACATCCGTGAATTTTCGCGCTTCGCGACCGAGCCGCAAGTCAAGGAGGTGGTGAAGGAGACGCTTGGGCTGCTCGACCGCATCGAAAAGCTGCCGGTGCCGGTGGTCGTCGCCATCCATGGCTTTTGCCTCGGCGGTGGGCTTGAGCTTGCGCTTGCCTGCCACTATCGCATCGCCGACCGCGAGGAGGGCACGCGGCTCGGCTTCCCCGAGGTGAAGCTCGGCATCTTCCCCGGGCTCAACGGCACGGTGCGGTCAATTCAGCTTGCCGGCCCCACGGACGCCATGACCGCCATGCTGACGGGGCGCATGCTGCGCCCGGCCCAGGCAAAGGCCATGGGCCTGATCGATCAGGTCGTACCCACCCATCACAATCTCCGCTGGGCGGCGCGCAAGGCCGTGCTGCAGAAGCGCCGCTCCAAGGGCGCGCCGTGGTGGAAGCAAATGATGCTGAAGCAGCCGGTGCGCGGGCTACTTGCCAAGCAGATGCGCGCCAAGACCGCAGAGAAGGTGCGCGAGGACCATTATCCCGCGCCCTACCGGCTGATCGATCTCTTTGAGCAGTATGGCGATGACCCAGCGCGCATGCGCGTCGCCGAGACGGAGATCTTCGCGCCGCTCATGGCGAGCGAGACCTCGCGCAATCTTCGTCGCGTGTTCATGCTCTCTGAGATGCTGAAGGACGAAGCGCCGAAGAACGGCTTCAAGCCCAAGCTCGTGCATGTCGTGGGCGCAGGCACGATGGGCGGTGACATCGCTGCCTGGTGCGTGGTGTGCGGCATGCAGGCGAGCCTACAGGACCTCGACGAGGGTCAACTGAAGAAGGCGCTCGTCCGCGCCAAGGGCCTGTTCAAGAAGCAGCTGCGCAGCAAGGTCGCAATCGACGCCGCCGTCGCGCGCCTCATCGACGACCCGAAAGGCAAATACATCAATCATGCCGACGTGGTGATCGAAGCGATCGTGGAGAAGCTCGAGGTCAAGCAGAAGCTGTTCCGGGACCTCGAAGCCCAAATGAAGCCTGGCGCTGTGCTCGCCACCAACACCTCCTCGCTCAAGCTCGAGGACATCGCTAGGCCGCTTAACGATCCAGGACGGCTCGTGGGGCTCCATTTCTTCAACCCCGTGGCACAGCTTCCACTGGTCGAGGTCGTGCGCGGGGAGCAGACACGGGAAGAGGAAGTGCGCAAGGCGACCGCCTTCGTCACCGCCGTCAAGAAGCTGCCGCTGATCGTGAAAAGCTGCCCAGGCTTCCTCGTCAATCGCGTGCTC
>Ga0187817_10000317_pt1 | contig 19879 bp, 18 predicted proteins | sample NC_wetland_sal_i_17_FD_132431 | JGI IMG/M metagenome (GOLD analysis project Ga0187817, IMG submission 132431) | Wetland sediment microbial communities from Neuse River Estuary, North Carolina, USA - SO4_2 | ecosystem: Environmental > Aquatic > Freshwater > Wetlands > Sediment | place: USA... | reverse complement strand
CCATGCCGTAAGGCTCGCGGATGAATTTTCGTAGCCGCTTGATTTCGCGGTCCGCCAACCCCAGAACTTCCAGCCGTAACTGGCGGAACTTTTCGTGCAGCGATTCCTTATCCAGGATGCGCAGCACCGCATCCTCGCCATGGATGGAGGGCATGATGGAAACGCGGAAATCAATCGGACGGCCACGGTAGCGGACTCGGAAACGGCCGTCCTGAGGGACGCGGCGCTCGGCAATATCCAACTCCGACATCACCTTGATGCGGGTGATGAGGTTGGATTGAAACTCTCGGGCCAAGGGGGCCATGGCTTGCTGCAGGACACCGTCCACCCTGAACTTCACCACCAAGGAGTTGTCGCGGCTTTCAATGTGGATATCACTGGCGCGCCGCTCCAGCCCCGCAAAAATGATGGAATCCACCAGCCGGATCATGGGGCTGACTTCCCGCTCCTCAACCAGGTGCTCGAGCGAAAGCCCTTCCCCGGCCGCCTCTTCCTCGCTGATGACATCCAGCCGAAACTCTTCCGTGGCCTCGTCCAGCACCCTTTGGGAAGGCTCGGTTTTCTTCAGGAAATCGCGCACCTGGCTGGGCGGGGCCACTCGAATCACCAATTGCCTGTCGAGCTTCATTTCCAGCTCATCCAGCCGGGACAAATCCGTGGGGTCGCCTACCACGATAACTAACTGGTGATCGTGCGCCTCCAGCGGCAGAAACTGGTAATGGAGCATCATGTCCAGCGGGATAGTGCGGAGCAAATCCGCGTCCGGACGGCAATCCCGCAAGTCCACAAAGTCAAAATGATAGCGGGCCGCCAGTTGACGTACTTGATCAAATTCGGCGCTCAACTCTGGAGTCGGTTGTTCCAACTACAGCCTCCGTTCAGAGTGGCACAGGCATTCTTGCCGGTGCGTGTCTAACTCATACGGGCTCCACAGCCAAGAGTGGCTGCGTTACGCCTGCCCGGCCAAGAGTGGCTATGCCACTGTTCAGTGAATCTGCGCGGCCATGGAGAACAGGGGCAGGTAGAATGCGATCAGCACAAACGCCACCACGACTGCCATGCAGGCGATCATAATCGGGTCAACTAAGGCCACCATCGTGGCCAGATCAACGCTTACGTCTTCCTCAAAGAACTCTGCCAGGGCCTCCAGCATGCTCGGCATCGCCCCGGTGGATTCCCCCACTTCTATCATATCCAGGGCCAGAGGCGGGAACAATCCGCAGGGGCGCAGGCTGGCGCTCAGCGCGCGTCCCGCGGTCACTTCCTTTACAGCTTCTCCAACCGCCTGGGCCATCAGGGGACTGGTCACCGATTCTTTCGCATTCTCCAGCGCGGCAATAATGGGGATTCCACCCTGTAACAAGGTGGAAAGCGTACGGGCAAACTCCGCCACGGAGAACTTGAGCAGAAGTTTACCTACCATCGGCATCCCGAACTTCACGCGTTCCCATGCCAACCGCACCTGCCGGGAACGCAGCACCCCGCGCGTCCCCACCACCGCCAGAACTATCCCCGCCAGAATGGGCACCGCGAAACGCTTCGCCCCCAGAGAAAAGGAGATAAAGAAAAGCGTCAAAGGTGGTAACTGCACCTCCAGTTCGGCATAAAGGCTGGCAAAGCGCGGAACCACGAAAGTGATTACAAAAGAGATCAGCCCAATCAGGAAGGTCATCAGGAAAGCAGGATAGATAAGGGCGGACAAGAATTTCTTGCGGAAGGTCCGCGTTGTCTTCTGAAAGGCGAGATAGTGGGCAAGAACCCGGTCCAGGCTGCCGCTGCGCTCCCCGGCGCGCAGCGTCGCGCTATACATCTTGGGAAACTGCCCCACCGAATCGAAGGCCTCGGAAAGCAGCGCCCCGGCCCGAACTTTCTCCTGGACTCTCATCACGGCCAGTCGCAGCGCTTCGCTCTGTGCTTGACCCGCCAACAATTCCAATGATTTTTGCAGCGGCAAGCCGGATTTGGAAAGGGTCAAGAATTGTTGATTGAAAACCAGGAAATCGTCCGCTTTGATCCGGCCAGCGCGTCGTGGAACCCACCGGGTGCCCAAGATGTCTTTGGACCGAACGGAGAAAACGTAGAACCCCTCGGTCTTCAACCGATGACGTAGTTCCGCTTCCGAGACAGCCTGCTCCGTCTGCACCAAGACCTTGCCTGTGTCCGTCCCGAGTTTGCAAACGAATTCCATGGGAAGTCTAGGAGTCGAGAAGTCAAGAAGTCGAGAGTAAGAACGTATGACCTTCGACTCTTCCTCTTAGTCTAGGAGTCGAATGTTCCCGGCTGAGTCAAGGAGTCGAGAGCAGGCTTCTGGACCGTTGACTCTCAACTTCTCGACTCCTCGACTGTTCTACCAACTGCTATACGTCGTCCCGTCCATCGCCGTCCCATCCGACCCACTGTGCACGTCCACTATTCCAGTGGCCGTCTGGCTGGAGCCCGTCGGGACCTCCTCGGTATCCGTTTGCCAAGTCTCGCTCGAGCCGGTAAAGGGGTCCACAGGAAGCCCGCCCCGCAGGTAGCCTGCCCCCACCAGATCATCCAAGGTTGTGGGTGGTTTTTGCTTATCCAGCGTGTATTCGTCGATGAGTTTGCGGAGCGTGAACAGATCATCTTTCAGTACCGCTTCCCGCGCACGCACGATGGCCGATTGAAAAATGGGCAAAGACATGGTAGCGAGCGTGAGGAGAATCGTGACGACGATCATTAGTTCGAGAAGGGTAAAACCCCAACTGTTGGATAGGGAGGCACGAAGGTGGAGAAAACCGATGCCCTGCCTGCCGATGCGGCAGGCCGAAAGCGGACCTGGTGCGGTCTCCTGCGTCTCGGTCCGCGAGGCGCAGAGCGGACCTGGACTGATGCCGCGCCAGTCAGAGCGGCAGGTCGCCTGTGCGGAATTTGCAATTTGAGATTTCAGATTTGAAATTTGTCGCGCAATCACAATCCCTCTTCTCATCTACCAGTCACCGCATCTCGTCCCATCTAAAGCCATCCCCAAGCTTCCTACCAATCACTGTATTTAGTCCCATCCAAAGCGGCCCCGTCGCTCTTCGAATAAACGTCAAAAACGTTCTGGCCTCCCCAACTCCGCGAGTCAGTATCATCCTGCATGGAGCGCATCCCCCAATCGGTTGAGTCTGTCATAGGATCGACAGGCAACCTACGAAGGAACTTGTACTTGGCCGTAGCAGCTCCTTTCAGCGTGACCCCATCGACGAGCGTTTGAAGGTCCGGAGGATAACCAAAGGTATCGGCCTTGACAGGGATCATGTTGCGGTCAGCAAAGTCCTTGTAGCGGTCGATAGCGTCGCGTAACTGCCGCAGGTCCCTCCTCAGTTCGACCTCCCTGGCTCGCTGGATCTGCAAACGAGCCAAGGGAAGCGCAATGGTAGTCAGGAGCAAAATGATAGTAACTGACGCCATCAGCTCGACAAAGGTGAAGCCTCCGGTGGATTTCTCCACACCTTCGAAGCCTTTGCGCAAATCGGGGCGGCAGAGCCGTGCCGGGCTTTCGCGTGGCCCGGAAATTTGGACAGGCCTGCACCCTGGCGTGCGTCTACTAGGGCGCTGGCAATCAGTCGTGTGCTCTCGCCCAATCATTGCGGTTCACCGGGGGGTTGTCCGGGGATTTCAGGTACGGGACTCGGCTGCGAACCTGCGGGGAGAGGTCCGCCCGTCAAGGTGGCGTTGCTTTGTCCCCCCCAGATGGGTTCAGGGAGGCGGACGACGCGAGGAGTCAACATAATCAGGATCTCCTGCTCATTCCGCTCCGCGTGCTCGGTGGAGAACAAGTAGCGCAAAACCGGAACGTCTCCCAGGAATGGCACGCCACTCACAATATGCGTCAGAGTGGTTTGAATTAAGCCACCTAGCACGCTTGTTTCGCCCTCCTTGAGGCGAATGTCGTGCTCGATCTTTCGCACACCAAATGTAGGTTCGCTCACCCCCCCAACTATGACGTTCGCGCCCACGGAAGAAATCTCGACGGAGGCGTGGATCGCCACTGAACCATCCGCCAGCAGGTGGGGTGTAAGGTCCAGGATCACGCCCACATCCTGGAATTGAAACTGCGTGCTGGCCAGCAGGCCAACCCCCGAGGTCGTCGAAGTGGCGCCCAGGGAGGGCAGGAAACTGCCCGTGGCGTAAGGAACCCGCTCGCCTATCTTTAGCGAGGCTTTTTGGCCATCCGTCGCGCGGACTTGGGGGTTCTGGAGAATATGGGTTTGGGTGTCGTTCAACACGGCGTTGGCGGCAATGCTGGGTACAACTAGGGCAAAATCATTGGTGCTCAAGTGGAACCCAGATGGAGTTGTGGGGGTCGCCGTTCCAGTCGAGGACGACACCGCCAGGGACGGCGCGTACACAGCCCCACCTTGAATTCCTGGAGTGATGGTCCCAGAGGACGTCACCGTGGCAGGATACAGCCCCAGATCCCGTGCCCGGTCGCGATCGGCTTCCACCACCGCCACCTCCATCAAGATCTCAGCTTTACCCCTGTCTAGCTGACGGACGAGCTGTTCGGCGGCCGCAATTTTCGCGGGATTGTCGCGAATCACGATGGCATTTGAATCCGGGTTATCGATAATTCTCGTCAGGTTCAAAACTTGCTTCAAAGCGGTGGTGATGGCGGTGCGGTCTGCCGCCGCTAAGGGGTTGGAGAGATAAATCGTCTTGAGTTCTTCCTCATCATAGTCCCGGCGATCCGTAGGCGTGTCCGGAACCACCAGGATGGTGTTGGACGTGATGGGTCTCCAAAAGCTGTGAGTTTGCAGGGCAACAATGTTCAGCGCGTCCTGAATGGTCACGTCGGAAAGATCCACAGAAAATTGCGGAGTGGGGCGAAAGGTAGACGTAAACGCAACATTCAGTTGCGCAAGTTTGCCCAAGGCCTCGAAGACTTTGCGGCTATCGGCAGTGATGCGGAAGTGAGCCAAGTGCTCTTTCGGGAAAGGTTTTAGCTTTATTTCGGGCTCATTCGTCGCTTCCTGGTTGGCCTTCAGCGCCTGCTTGAGCGCCGACTCGCGGGCCTGCCTCGCCGCCGCTTGGGTGGCCAAAACCTTGGCAAGCTCCGAAGCCGCGGTCTCATTGGTGGGGTCAATGCTGACGGCTCTCTGCAATTCGGCGGCCGCTTCGTCCGGGTGCCCCTCCTTCAATAGGCGCTCCCCTTGTTTGAGGTGTAGGGTTGAGGCTTGGACACGAACCAGCTTCGTGTGGATGATAATCTTGGCATTTTCCGGTTGGTCCCGGCCGGCTTTTTCATATTCGACCAGCGCGGTATCCCAGTCCTTGCGAAGCTCCGCTTTTCGCGCTTCACGGTATGCCACGTTGCCGGGGTTACAGCCCACAAGCCACACCATAAAGAGACAGGAAGCCAATATGCGCCATTCCTTAGTCATCATTCCCTACTCCCGCACCCCACAATCACCGCCTTACAGTCGCCATTATGAATGACGGTAAGCAATAAAACAAGCATACGAATAGTACTTTGGTCCGCCAGAGATTAGCCGAACACTATCGGGAAGTTAGACGCAAAAAGAGTCCCAAGTGGTTAGCTGACCAGTAAATTTTCTCGAGTCACCCAGGGGAAGAAATGTCCGAAGAAACCTGAGAGGCACTTCCCGTTCCGAAAATGTGCCTGCGGAGGGAATTTGGTGCTGAATTGTCCAGAAACCGCTACTATTCACCGCTCTCGGCAATTATCACAGTAACCGCCAGCTTCCACCCGAACAACCTTGATATTGAAGCGGCGCTGGCGTTCGATCTGTCCTTTAAGCTTCTCGAAAAGCGAACTTTCGAATTCCTGAATACGACCACACTTGAGGCATGCCAAGTGAATATGATCCCGACTGGCCCTGGCCTCGTAATAGTGCTTTCCACCCTCCAAATGCATGAGGTCAAGCTCGTCCACCAAGCCGAGTTTCTTCAACATGGCTAAGGTTCGATAAACAGTCACCTTATTCAGGGTAGGGTCTTGACCCCTGGCACGCTCCCAAAGAGCTATAGCATCCAGATGGCTTTCGGCACTCTGGATGATCTCGATCAGAAGACGCCGCTGATGCGTCATCCGCAAACCGCGCGAAATCAATTCCTGCTCAAGAGAAACTGTGTGGATCCCGACTCCTCCGCCTTCGCGGAGGGCATCCTTTGCGGGAATGACTGGTGCTGCGTGTCGCGCAACCTTCGATTCACCTGGCATGGCTCCCGACCACCTTTGATTTGCCAAGACCGCTAACAGGATAGTTTCGCTTCCGGGAGAGGAACTGTCAACCGGTTTAGCCCCTTCGAAGGCAGAGGTCATTACTTAGGAATGACTATGTCCAGATATGCGCGCTCCGTCGCCCGTAGGTACGCCTTTGTTTTCAGAGGCATTCCCACTTCGTTCGCGCAATTCTGAAGTATTCTCTTCTTGCCACAAAAAAGCAAAGCCCCCACCCTTGCAGGCGGGGGCTTGTGAGCTACAGTCTGAACTTTTGCCCAGACCGGAAGAAAAAAGTAGCGAGGCTTACTGTGTTGGACTAGAAGCTGTCGTCTTCGCGGCCTTGGTCTTCTTCGTCTTCGCGGCCTTGGTCTTCTTCGTCTTCGTCGCCTTAGTAGTCTCCTGTCCGCCGGTATCTTGCGCGAACACCGGCATAGCCAGTGAGGTGGCGATCATCGCTGTAAAGAGCAACGTCAGAAGTTTCTTCATGCTAGGTCTAGACCTCCTTAGGAATTACTTCATCTTTTGTCGGAGCAAGGCGCGTGCCATTTTTCCATAAATCCAGTGAGAGTTGCCAAGTACTTCAGATACAAAGAGTTATTTCAATTCTGGACAAGCAATAGCAGGATGGCCCTGGGCTTCGATCAATCGTCATACACGAACTCGTATGGCGCGTGCACGAAATGGAGTAAAAGGCGGAAGGACAAAGTGCCCCATTTGGTGTCCTAGGGCCGGCTCTCATGGACGCCTTGGGCGAGACCCGAACCTGCCGGCCCCACGAGGCGAAGGGTCGCCCCGCCCCCCGGTCAATCCTTCTGGTTTCTCTCCCTGCAGCCGGCCGGCCACAAAGGTCGTTCCTATAGGACGAGTCGTGCCCTCCAAGAGTCGGCAATCTCTTGCAGAATAATCGGTAGAGACTTGGTAATTTCCCAGCTTGGGAAATGCGATTTTAACTTCCTTAGATCGCTGTAATAACAGATGTGGTCTCCCACCCGGTTTTGGTCGACGTAGCAGTACTTCTGCTCTTTGCCGGTGATTTGCTCGATCATCTGAAAGCTCTCCAGGATCGAGCAGGAGTTGTCCTTGCCTCCACCCAGATTGTAGACCTCACCGCAGCGGGGATGGCGATAGAATTCGTGCATCAAGCCGGCCACATCTTCGGAGTGAATGTTGTCGCGGACCTGCTTCCCCTTATAGCCGAAAACCTTGTACTCCTTCTGCTCGACGTTGCAGCGCACCAGGTAGCTGAGAAAACCGTGCAACTCCACCCCGGAATGATTGGGGCCGGTCAAGCAGCCCCCGCGCAGGCAGCAGGTCGGCATGCCGAAATACCTTCCATACTCCTGCGCCATGACATCGGAGGCCACCTTCGAAGCGCCGAAAAGCGAGTGTTTAGATTGGTCAATGGGAAAGGACTCGGGGATGCCGTGGGCGTACGACGGATCATCATATTCCCAGCGTGTTTCCAACTCACGCAGCGGAATGGAGTTGGGAAGATCGCCGTACACTTTATTAGTCGACATGTGAATGAAGGGCGATTCCGGGCAGGCGCGCCGCGCCCCTTCCAGAAGATTCAGCGTGCCCACAGCATTGACATCAAAGTCATCGAAGGGAATGGCCGCCGCCCGGTCGTGAGAAGGCTGAGCCGCCGTATGGATGATGACGCTTGGTTCGAGCTCCGCCACCAACCGCAGAATTGCGGCGCGGTCGCGAATGTCGATGGAGTGGTGCTGATAACGGGGAATCGAAGCTCGAAGCCGCTCCAGGACCCAGCTTGTATCTCCCGCCGGACCGAAGAAGACTGCCCGCTGATTGTTATCCAGCCCGGCAATGCGGAAACCCTGACGGCTGAAGTAGAGGCTCACCTCCGAGCCGATGAGGCCGCAGGATCCGGTGATGAACGCAAGAGGTGTGGGCATGGCCAAAAGCAATTCAAATGGCAAATGGCAAATGGCAAATTTCAAATGGTTTGGGATTTGCCATTTGCCATTTCCTTTGCAGCATCTGAAATTCCCTCCATAATCCAACTGGCAATTCCGTTCAATAGTCTACCTTAAGTTTTCGAAATCCGTGAAAACACATCCGCAGCATTGTCAGGCCATGCTTGAACACCTTGGTCATCTTGGTGGCGCCGAAGATTCTCTCCTGGTAATGGACAGGTTGATCCAAAATGCGCAGATTTAACTTGGCGGCGCCGAAGAGAAGTTCGTAATCGCCCCAGCGGTCCAGAGTGCCCCAGGTGCCGATCATCGGGCGAATCCTCTCCCAATCGGTTCGCCAGAGCACCTTGGTGCCGCACAGGGTGTCTTTGATCCTCTGACCGAGCAGGTAGGAGAACAAGGCACTGAAGAACTTGTTCCCAAGCACGTTGGCGCCCTTCATCGCCGCTTTGGGAATCGGGTACACCAATCGCGACCCATTGACGAATTCAGCGCCGCCACGAGTAATCGCATGGATAAAGTAAGGTAGCTCCTCGGGCATCACCGTAAGGTCAGCATCGAGGATCAGCAAGATGTCCCCCGTCGCGGCCGCAAACCCCTTCCAGACGTTCTTCGACTTGCAGATGCCCGGCCCATCGACCAGCCGGATGTTGCGCTCCGGATACAACTGTTGCATGCGCCGAACTTCGCCCGCCGTTCCATCTGTCGATTTGTCGTCGCAGAATATTAATTCCGTCGAGCGGCCGAGTTCGGGCATCCGCGTGACGGCGCTCTCAATGTTTCCGCGCTCGTCCTTGCAGGGCACAATCACAGAAACGGTGACATCGGCAGCATCGACCGGCTTCGGTGTTGCCCTGGCGACCAGCACCTCAATCATGCACAGGCGCCCAATGAAAGGAAGTTTCGCGACGACCCGGTTCATGAACGCCGAAAGCAAAGGAAGGTATTTCGGAAACAACGCGCTGCGATAGGTCTTGAGCCACTCAAATCCGCTCAGAGTCAGCAGGCCGATCAAATCGTGCTCGGAAAGCCAGTTCTGTTCAGTTTGGGGAATCTTCAGGTGGAGCCGCTGAGCCAAAGCGATCAGGGGTTCCCAGAGATGATTGTAAGTGTAGATGATTAGGCGCGTGTGGCGCTCGCAAGCGGTTTGAAGCCGCAGCAGCGTCTTCTGTACATCGGCGATATCTCCCACGTCACAGAGCAGAATGTAGTCGAACTTCTCCTGCCAGGCGAAATCTTCGGGAAACGACTCGTGGTATGTAAACTGCGGGTGCGCAGCCCGCGCAACTGTGACCATTTCGGGGCTGATTTCCAAGCCCACGCCGTAACCGGGCTGGAGAGCATCGAGGAGAAATCCTGTCTGGCAGCGAATATTCAGGACGCGCTTGCCCGGCTCAACCAAGTGCTGAAGCAAACGTTTAAGGCACTCGTAGTAATACCTGTTTCGCCGAATCCATTTGGCCCTTGTCGCGGCCCACACCGACTGGTGCTGCCGGTTACGCTCATTCTGAATTTGGAGGGCTTTGGGGCCCCAGGCAGGCCCCGAGTCCGACTCGGCCGGCATGGGTGTCTTAGCGGCACTGAGTGGACTGTCCGTTGGACCTAAGATTCCGTTCAGCATTCTGGCCTGAAACTCCGAAGCTGCGGCCGACAGTGCTGGGTAGCGCAGCCCCCTGGTCTTGGGCTCGGCGGCTTCTCCACGAGCCTAAGAAAAAGCCGCGGGCCCCAAAACCGGCCCGCCGCCCGAAGGCTTTAGGCCGCAGGACGGTGTCCGCGCCACCCGCTTGCCTTCAAACCTGTCATTTCGAGCAAAGCGAGAAATCTCGCCCTGCCCTCTTTCCGAAGACGTCACGCGAACGTGCAGTTATCACAACTGCTTTTCCAGCACCACCAGCATCCTCGAAGCAAGACTAGGGAACCTGGAGAGGAAAGAGTCGACCCGATTGAGCAGGGGAAGGGCGGCCATCGGGTAGAGTTGAGGCCCTCGAAATCCCCCGCTTCCCAGATAGGCGAGCCCGGAAAAGTATTTGACCTCCGCTACACGCCAGGAGCGAAGCTGTTCTCGGTAGGCGTTCGAGCCGAACACGCGACTGGCATTGCCCTGTGCAGCATAGTAACCAAAGCCCTCGCGAAGCATACTCGTTGGGGCTTCCCACTGAATCTCGTCGCCTAAACCCAGCGGTTCGTGGTGAAAGTTGCCGAACACAAACCGGCCCAGCACACCCATCGCCGGATCGAAGATAATCACCTTCCCATTCCCGGTCAATACCCGAGAGAATTCGCGCAGGGCGGTGCCAGGGTACTGCAAATGATGCCAGACGTCAAAGAGAATCAAATGGCCGATGGTGCCCTGTACGAAAGTGAGATTGTAGGCGTCCTCGACACGGTCAAGCCACGGGTTGGGAAACATGTCGGAGGTGATGCAGTCCGGCAAGTGCTCTTTGATATGGCCCATTCCAGAGCCGAGCTCAACAACCAGCCCTGGCTGCGTGTGGTCAACCCGCATGGCGATTTCGTGGGCGAATTGCCAATACACTTTGCGGAGCAGCGGCTTTCTTTCCCAGTGCCGGCGGTTCTCATGAATTTCCACATTGTGGCGTTCGCGGCTGACCCTCATCCATTCTCCGGACTTGAAGTCTGTCCCCGACAGCCTCCTAGAGTAATGGGATTACCCGGTTTCTGCAACTAAGCATCGGCGCACTTGGAGTGTAGGGCAAGCCTTACTGCGACAACTTCTTCTCTTACAAGCTTGTAAAAAACGGGTTGAGCCCAGTACAATGATGCCGGGCTTGCTTAAAAGCCGGCTACAGTTTGCTAGATATGGGTTCAGAGCCGATAGCCGATTCCGAAGAGCATCGCCGAAAACAGGGCGTGCGCGCATTCTACGCCGCGTTCGCACTTATGGCGGCAGGTCTGCTGGTTTATTCACAGACCATAGCCTTTCACTGGGATGAAGGTTTTCACATTCTCACCGCGCACTTGATCGACGCCGGCAAGCGACCCTACCTCGACTTCTTCTTTCCGCAAACCCCTTTGAACGCCTATTGGAACGCGGCGTGGATGAGAATCTTCGGCCCGAGCTGGCGTGTGGTGCATGCAGTAGCGGCCCTCGCAAGCATAGGCTCCGTCCTGTTGATCGCCCAATATTTGTTCGCGCTTTTTCCCGATCGCCGCTGGCAGCCGGCCGTAGCCTTTGCCGCACTGGCGCTTTTCGGACTGCATTCGCTGGTGTGGGAGTACGGCGCAATCTCACAAGCTTATCCGCTTTGCCTGTTGCTGGTGGTGGCGGCGTTTCGAGCGGCGGTTGCGGCGGTAGGAAGGCCACGGTACGGGATGAGTGCGCTGGCCGGTATGTTGGCCGGCGCGGCGGCGACATCCACGTTGCTGACGGCGGCCGCATCCCCCGTTCTGCTGATCTGGATGTGGCTTAACAATCGGGCAGGAAGCCGCTGGTTCAAAGGAGCTGCCTTTGTGGCCGGTGCTATTCTTCCTTGCACGCCGGTGCTGATTCTGTTTGCCCGCGGACCGCACCAGGTGATCTTCGACATTTTCAAATACCACTCGATCTACCGTCGCGTCGAGTGGCCAGGAGCTACCGAGCACGATATCGGTATCGTTAGCGACTGGGTCAACGGCTCGCAAAGCCTGCTGCTGGTGTTGTTGGCCTTTGCCGGCCTGATGTTCATCAAGAAGATCGGGTTCGACCAAACCCGGCGCGCAGAGTTTCGTCTCTGCCTTTGGCTAGCTCTGGCCATCGGCGGGCAGAACCTCTTCGCACATCCAACCTTCCCCCAGTACTTCGTTTTTCTGATCCCCTTTCTCACCGTGTTGGGGGCCGTTGGGTTCTATGCCGTGGCTGTGCGCCTGGCGGACCCGGAGCGCCCTCGAGCCCCCGTAAGCTTAATGCTTTGCGTTGCGGCCCTGTGCTTGGGCAACGCTATTTATGATGATCAGGACTCCTATACCTGGCGTCAACTCGAGCGAGTAGCTGACAAGGTGAAGCAAGTAACGCCGAAGGGCGCACCGTTGCTTGCTCCCGAGCAATTGTACGTTCTCGCGCGCTGGCCTGTGCCCTCCGGCATGGAACACGACGATGCGCACAAACTTCAGTTCGGTCCGGCCGAGAGCGCGCGCCTCCACATTCTGCCCAAAGCCGAGGTGGATCGGGAAATCAAGGCGGACGCATTCCCCACTATGGTGATATGCGATGACGATCGGGCCAGCGAAGTGGAAGGATGGAACGTGTACTCGCAGAAGGCCGATTTCGGAGACTGCACAGTGTTATGGCAATTCAAGAAAAACACCGCGCAGCCGTGACCATAGCCCCCTCCCCTTGTTCTCAGTAACGTCCGCTGGTGATGCAGCGCAGCCTAGCCTTCTTGGCCGAGGTCGGATAAAATACTGGCATTGGTGCAGCTCAGGTTAGCATCCAATATTAGCTGATGCCCCAGAATAATGAATACCGATGTGCACTCCCCATCCTCACCCTGGTAATCCTCTTGGAGATGGCGTTTAGCCTTTGCGCTGCAGGGCCGCAAACTCAATCCCTAAAGGGCGAGGTGCTGGGAGACAAAAATGCTCCGATAGCCGGGGCGTCCTGCACACTTACCGGTCCCGGATTGCCCCCTGCAGGGCGACCCCGAACAACTGGTGAACTAGGTGGCTTTGAATTCACAGGGTTGACACCCGGCCACTATGATCTAACCTGCGCCGCGCTCGGTTATGAGCCTCTGATCAAGAAGGATATCGTCATCACCCAAGGCGAGGCGCCCTTCATCCAGGTTGTCTTGCCTCGCGAGGAACTCGTTCGAACAAACATTGAAGTAAAGGAAAAAGCGCCCTCCGTCGCCTTAGAGGCCACCACCGCCCCGCCCTCCACCCTTAGCTCAAGAGAAATTCGGGCGTTGCCCTTGGTGGAGCAAAAATTCCTGGCGGCATTGCCCCTGGTGCCGGGGGTAATTCGGACGCCCGACGGGAAAATCAACATCAAGGGCGTCACGGAGAGTCAAGCCATGTTGCTCATTGACTCCGCGGAGACCGTTGATCCGGTTACGGGGAGTTTCTCGATTCAAGTTCCTATCGACGCGGTGGAATCTGTGGAAGTTCAGAAGACCGCCTACCAGGCCGAGTTTGGCCGCTTCACTGGCGGGTTGACCAGCGTCCAAACCAAGGCTCCACAGGACAAATGGGGCTGGGAGCTGAACGACTTTCTCCCCAGCATGCGCTTCCGAAGCGGCCATATGGTGGGCGTCGAGGACGACTCACCGCGCCTTAGCTTTACCGGCCCCATCTATAAAGACAAATTAACTTTCTCAGAATACGCCATGTACGATCTCAATAAACAACCCGTGCGCGGGCTGGAATGGCCAAAAAACGAGATCAAGAAGCAGGGATTCAACTCCTTCACGGATGTTTACTACGCCGCTTCCCCACAAAACCTTCTGACCGGCAATTTGAAGGTCTTTCCCTTGCGCCAGCAATACTATAATATCAACTCCTTCCTACCACAGTCCGCCTCCTCCGACTATGCCCAGAGCGGATTCTCCGTCGGCGCTACGGACAGGTATATGTTCGCCAACGGCGGCGTGCTGACAACCCTCTTCCAGTACACCGACTTTGACAGCTACGCGCACGGGCAGGGTTCACAGGACATGATCCTGACCGTGGATAATTGGGATGGGAACTGGTTCGATGCCTGGACTCGCGCCGGCCGCCAGCAAGAGCTGCTCCAGAATTATCAATCCAGAAGAATAAATTGGGCCGGCCGGCACACATACAAGGTGGGAGGGGATTTTGTTCATCGTTCCTATAACGACCTCAGCAGGTCCCATCCTGTGCGGCTCGTTCGCCCGGACGGTTCACTTGCCGAACTCATAACCTTTCAGGGAGCGGGTGTTTTAGGAGCGGAGGACACGGAAATTACAGTATTCGCCCAGGACCACTGGGCCTTCAACGACAATCTCGCCCTTGATTATGGCCTACGCTATTCCGGGCAGACGCTCGGCGTGCATGCGGCATTCTCCCCACGCCTTGGCCTGGTCTATTCTCCCGGACGCAACGCCAAGACGATTATCCGATCGGGCATCGGCCTCTTCTACGATCGCCTGCCGCTGCTGGCCGGTGACTTCACCCAGAACCTCACGCGCGTGGTTACCTATTACAATACTCAGGGAATCCCCACCGGCCCGCCCATCGTCCTCGAGAACTATTACCAGGAGAAGAAGGAGAACGGCGTCGCTGTGCCTTCTCACAATCGCCTCGGCAGCACGCCTTTCAACTTAACCTGGAACGTCGAATTGGACCAGGAGATTCGACCCAACCTGATCGCGCGGGTGAATTACCTGAGCAGCCGCTCTTACGAGGAGTTCATCATCAATCCGCTTCCCAACGCCTCCCCTAGCCCCCTCATGCTCCTCAGCAACACCGGGGTCTCGCGCTATCACGAACTGGAAACTACCTTGCGCTTCAAAGTTCGCGAAAATGCCGACATCAACATTTCCTACGTCGAAAGCTTGGCGCGCGGGGACCTGAATACGCTCTCCTCCGTCTTTGTGCCTTTCGAACAACCGGTTATCCGGCCCAATTTCTTCTCCACCCTGCCCAGCAATGTTCCCAACCGTGTGGTGACTTGGGGCCGGATCAAGGTCCCCTGGGATATTACCGCCGGCCCGGTGCTTGACCTCCATACAGGTTTCCCTTATTCCGCTGTCGATGTTCTCCAGAACTATGTCGGCACGCCCAACAGCCTTCGCTTCCCAACTTATTTCTCGCTCGACCTACAACTTGCCAAAGACTTTCGCATGCGCTTGATTCCCTGGGCCAGGAATCATAAGTTTCGCGGGGCAATGCGCGTTTTCAATATCACTGACTATGGGAACTACCGCGACGTCCACAACAACGTCGACTCCGAATATTTCCGCCAATTCGCCGGCTTTCAGCACCGATTTTTTGACGTCTCGCTCGATGTCGTGTATTGAAAAACCCGCCGGAATGCTTGTTTGTCATGCTGATTCTCGACATAGGATGCGGGAAGAAAAAACAAGAACCTTCGGCGATCGGCCTGGATTGCCAACCCGGCTCGTCGGCAGATGTGCTCTGCGACCTGAGGCATTTCCCTTGGCCAATCAAAGACAATTGCGCCGGCAAGATTTACATCTCGCACTTTCTCGAACATCATCCCGACATCCTCCGTGCCATAGCCGAGGTGCATCGGATCGCGCAACCCCGCGCGGAAGTCATCATCGTGACCCCGCACTACAGCTCCCCTGACTCTTACACCGATCCCACTCATTTGTTCCACTTGGGAGTTCACAGCTTTGACTACTTCGAGCGCGACAGTTTTGAGGATTTCACCTACCACGCGGGTGGGTTTCGAATCTTGGAGCGCCGCTTGACCTTCGGCGGAAACCTGCTGCTGGATAACTTAGGGAGGTTGTTTGCCGCTCTGTCGTTAGACTTCTACGAGAAGCATTTGGCCTGGGTTTTCCCAGCCCGCAACATAATTTGCCGGCTGTCCGTTAGGAAGTGAGATGAGCAGTCGAAAAGTTGAGGAGTTGAGAAGTCAAAGCGCCAGGGCGCCCTGCCCGCGACAGCCCGGATCCACTGCGCCACTCCTCAACTTCCGGACTCCTCAACTTCTCGACTGCCTTACTGTGTGATCTGACCTTGGTCCGGTTGATCGAGCGGCGGTGGCGGCGGTACGTTCTTTCCCACCGTCGTACGATTGACGATGAAGGTCAATTCGGTCCCCTGTACGAGGATGATGTCCTTTTCGTGTTTGAGTAGACTATAAAGCAGTGCCGTCCCGGCGCCGATCGCAGCGCCGTAGCCGATGTCAGCCCCCATGCCATGGCCGCCGCACATTCCATAGTACTCGCAATCTATTTCATGGCCCAAGCCGACCTGGGCGCCTGCCCCGGCTCCAATGGCTCCGGCAATGCCTGCGCCCTCCAGGGCATCTTTCTTGCTCTTGCCGCATCCCTCGAGCGTGCCTTCCTCATCTTTGGTGTGCGCACAGGGAGCGTTATTGGAATCGTCCAAGGTACTCGGAAGCAAGAACGCCTTGTCTTCGTCCGGTGTCACTACCTTATCGATGACCAGTCGCATCAGGGCTTTGCCCTTTACACGTTGCGAGGGTTTCACGAAGGAAACATGCCCAATCACTTGGCTGAATTTGGGGACTATCTCCTTTCCATCCACAAGGATCGGCTGAGAAACCTCACCCGTAAACGGGTCGCCTGACTTATTGGTTTTGGAGGTAAGCGTGGTCGTGAGCTTCATGTGAAGCACGCTGCCCGCCGGGATTGAATCTGCTGCTGCTTTTGGGGGTGGGGTCTTGGTGTCTTCAGCTAGGGCACAAGTAAAGACAAAAACCATTGCCGCAAGCACTCCCACTACCCTTAATGTCCGGCTTAGCATAATCTACTCCTTCCTACGTCGCTTCGCTCCTGCCGCCTACTCGCAAGCCACGTTACCAACTTCCCATACTCCTAGAATAAAGTATACCACCAGTTTTGATGCCAAATCCGTGTATTTCGATTCCCAAAGTATTTCCGCGGTTGCCCGAATGTTGGCTACAGATGACCCCCCGCAAGGCTGTACGTGAGTATTGCGAGCACGATGAGCGTGACCACGACGTAAAGCCGGTCGCGCTGGATTGCAAAAGCAGCAACCGAAAAGGCCACCCGGGCAACTGGAGTCGCGATTAAGAGGAGGAGTCCGAACTGGATCAAGCCGCGTCCCCGAAAAGCCAGGACCTCTTTCATGATTCCTGACATGGTGCGCAAGTCAGAAGGCTCGCCCACGAAAACGTGGTATTGAGGCATCTCATGGCCGTGGCGCGCCAGGTAAACACATGCTCCAAAAAGAACCTCGGCCGCAGCCAGGGTTACCCCCCAGCGGAGGAGTGCGCCAATCCATTCCTCAACTCTCTGGTCCGTCCATCGTCTCGTCTCGTCTGCCACCCTAGAGCCTCCCCGTAAGTCCGTGATAAATCATCTCGATCGCCATAATGGAAATGACGAGACCGAACACAAGCCGCAACCACTTTGTCTTGGCTTGAGTCAAAATCCGCGCTCCCACCAGCGAGCCGGCCACCACCCCCAGCATCACTGGCATGGCGAGCCCAGGATCAATGTACCCACGGGAAAGATAGACGCCGGCACTTGCCGCCGCCGTTACACCGATCATGAAATTACTGGTGGTGGTCGAAACCTTAAAAGGAATCCCCATGGCTTGGTCCATCGCAATCACCTTGACGGCGCCTGACCCTATCCCGAGCAAACCGGAGAGAATCCCCGCCCCGAACATCATGCTGAACCCGGCGGGCACGCCTTGGGGGCAATAACCCTTCGGCCCATCCGGCGTCGGATAGCTGCCATTCATTTTCAGCCGGGTGGCGAGCGGGTTCGGCCGGCAATCGCCCACTCGCTCGTGTCGCGGACGGCTCGAGGCGTAGGCCGAATACATCAGAACCAACCCAAAGACGATGGAGATTGCGCCCGTCGATATCTTGGTAGCCAGTACAGCCCCTCCAACCGCCCCCAAAGTGGTTGCAATCTCGAGGAACATCCCGATTCTGATATTGGAGAATCCCTCGCGAACGTAGGCGGCGGCCGCGCCCGAGGAGGTCGCGATGACGGAAACAAGCGTTGCCCCGATGGCGTATCGAATATCCACGCCGAGGGCCAGAGTCAATAAGGGGGTAATGATGATCCCTCCCCCCAAACCCGTCAGCGATCCGACGAATCCGGCGAGCAGCCCTGCCACCCAAACCAGAAGCGTGAATTCAAGAATGTTCACTGGTACTTCCCCGTGAAGGCACGCCAGCGGATGGCGATCAAATCAAGGAACATTCGTGTCGAGTCGCGAAGAAACCGCACCTTGGTGGCCGGGTTGTTGTTCCATCTTACCGGCACCTCGACGATCCTTCCACCGTTTCTCTCAATGAGGAACAAGAGTTCGGGATCAAAACCGAAACCCTCGATGCCCATCTGCTCAAACGCCCTGCGAGTAGAACTGGACTTGAAAAGCTTGAATCCGCACTGAGTGTCGCGCAGCCTGAGGCCCGTGAAGATCCTCACCAGTAGATTGAAAAACCGCCCGCCCAGGTCACGAAATAACGGCTGCCGAATTCCGATAAGTTCACGCTTTAGAGCGCGAGAACCCACCGCAGCATCGGCGGCGGAGGATTGCAAAGCCGAAAGCAGTTTGTCTACCTCTTCGATGGGGGCGGAAAGGTCGGCGTCGGTGAAAAGTACGAACTCACCCCGCGCTTCCAACGCTCCGTGGCGAACTGTGAAGCCTTTGCCGTGGTTGCGGTCATTTCGAACCAGACGGATGCCGGGAAACTCCGATACGATCTCGACCGTCTGGTCTGCTGAGCCATCATCGACCACTATCAACTCGACCTGGTAAGGACTCAACTCCTTCAGATGGCTTACCTTGCTTAGAGTATCACGGATGCGTGGTGCCTCGTTATACGCGGGAACCACAATGCTGAGGAAAGGGTCGGGCATCGAAGTCGAGGAGTCGAGAGTTGAAAGTCTAAGGTCAAAAGCTATAGAGTCAAGACGAGACTATAGTACGGGCGGATTCGGAAATGCAAACAGGGCCTGGTTTTCCCAAAGATCATCGTCCTGGTCAAGTCGCGGGTGGCGCATAAGTGGCGACGACTGGCTGGCGCAGACGTTCGCTCTTTAACGTCTGCGATGTGCCGAAGGCAGTCGCCCGTCGGCTGACGGGTGCCTTGAAACCAAAATACCATCCCCCTCTTTTACCTGCTTGTAGGGAGACGGCTTACCGTCCCCTAATAAAGGGGGTAGGTCAAGCCCTAGCCCTACACCTTTTCAGAGCAGTCGCTCATGTCCCTCGGATGACAGGTACCCAGAAACCATGAAGAGCCTGTCATTCTGAGCGAAGCGAAGAATCTCGCCCTGATCTTTTCGTTTTCGCTCCATTATGGACCAGAGCGAGATTCTTCGCTTCACTCAGAATGCCAGCGTGTTTCGCCATCCCCTAGGCGCTCGCGGAGGAAGTAACCAACTTCGCGCCCGTCAATCCCAAGTGCCGGTCGGTAGACCAACAGGCGGAGATGCGCCGCTCATTGATGATCACCAGTCCGTGAGCATCAGCCAGGGTCAGCGACTGGTCGCCGAACTTCTTGAGAAGCATGGCGGTTTTAGTCAACTGCTGCTGATGGAAAGGCTGAATGGCAAGGACCGAGAGCGCGTCAATGAAGTTGAGAAACTGAATGGCCCGGCTCCGGTCATATCGCCGCAGAAACCAGCCATGTCCCTCGGCGATGACCAGCGCAGAGGTGACTAGCGTGGGCGGACTGGAGAATAGTCTGCGAAAAAGCGCGTGGTAACTGTCCGAGCGATCCAGAAAGGCAATTAGGGAGGAAGTGTCGACGTAAGCCTCAGTCTTTGTCGCCATAAACGATCTCATCAATCAATTGGCTCGACAGCGGGTTTCCCGACTCAACTAGTCCGGCGTAGCGCATCCATTTCGGCTGGCGCCGTAATGGCGCGTCGGGCAGTGCGTTTCGGATCGCCCGGCGGACATATTCAGCCACCGAAATTCCCAGCGCTGCCGCCTCCCTCTTCGCTGACCTGTAGTCCTGTTCATCGAGACTGACCTGCGTGCGCAGCATGTTATCACGCTCCCAGATTATGATAACACAATTGGGATATGTCGGGTAGCGCAGACCTGGTCGTTAGGTCTGCGGCTCTTCCGGTTCGGGGGT
>Ga0187817_10000316_pt1 | contig 19888 bp, 22 predicted proteins | sample NC_wetland_sal_i_17_FD_132431 | JGI IMG/M metagenome (GOLD analysis project Ga0187817, IMG submission 132431) | Wetland sediment microbial communities from Neuse River Estuary, North Carolina, USA - SO4_2 | ecosystem: Environmental > Aquatic > Freshwater > Wetlands > Sediment | place: USA... | reverse complement strand
GGCCGTAGTCCCTGACCTTGTGACGGACAATCATCATTCCCATAGCATCCTCCCTCTGCTTCCCAGCTAATCCTATAGTGAATGGCAGGATATGGACATTTTCAATGGCTATACGCTCCAAGATCGGGACGAGGAATTACACGTATCGGTTCATGCTGCGCAGAGAGACACTTGCGATGAGTGAGAACCAACTGAAGAGGCTGTTGGTAGTTCTTTGTGCTCTCACGGTCGTCCTGACGCTTGTGAGTGCGATCAACGCTTTCGAACCTCTAAGGGCGGGTTTTATCTGGACTGTCGAACGTGTACATGCTGCTTTTAACTGGGCTGTCCAACATAAGCCCGTACAAAAGGCGTGGTATTGGGTGGTCGCAAATGATTTGCCGCAAGGTTGGGCCATTCTCATCGGAGTAATCATCGGACTAGGCATCATAGCTTGGCAGCTGCGGATCGGCTTCCGCAACTTGATGCTTTCGCATGCCAATCAGGCCGAGCTCGATCGCCAAGCTTCACGAGAGGAAGCGTTGTTGGACAGAGAGGCGCGAGAGCACCAAGCCGAGCTCCAAGCGCAGGCACAGGAAGCCCTTCAACGCAAAGAAGCCATTGTGTTCTCTGCGGCCCTCCGAGGTGAACTGATGGCGGCCGCATATCAGATAAGAAGCAGGCTAATTTGGCTAGAGGGCGTGCAAGAGATTCTAGACGAGCTTGCGAAGGACCCTACCAACCGATTTCCAACACCTTTCGAAATTGAGCGAGTAGCAACTCCGATCTATGACGCGAACGCCCCTCGATTAGCTACGCTTGATGCATCGCTTGCGGCTGACGTCGCACAAGTCTACGCTTTTCTCTCTGCGGAGCATAAGTGGAACGAACCCGGAGGCCGCGACCCAAAAGTTTTTAAATCGCTTATCGAGAAAATCCAAACCGCCAACTCCGTTCACCTAAAAGACATCGTTCATGTTTGTAAGCGGCTGATCGCACACGAGCTAAGGAGGCCAGACGACGATCCGGGCTCTCTAACTGAGGCCCGCAAAGAATGGTGTGACCCTTTGAGCGAACCGACAGAGTAAATATGCAGCGGTGTTCGCGAGGACTTTGCACTCGGCCTTGCAGCAGGTGCGTAGCCTCGCTGATGATTGGCCCAAGAACGACTTCTGGTCGGTCATCGTGTACGACAACCAGACGTGCTCGATGCTACAGACCGATCAGCAGTTCCCAAGTGTCAGCAGCCAGACCAAGGGACTTCTGGTCAATGCCGACGGCCCGGTGGATGTCTATTTTGGATCCAAAGCTCCGGTCGGAAAAGAGAACAACTGGGTGCAGACGATTCCCGATAAGGGTTGGATCATGATCCTTCGCCTCTACGGCCTCTTGGAACCGTGGTTCAACAAGACGTGGCGGCGGGGAGATCGAACTCCAGCCGTGACCTGGCGATCACGCGAGCGCTGGTGAGCACGACCGCTATTCGTACGAAGCGGACGAACTCGGTCGGCGTCGTGACGTCAGCAAATGACCCAAAGCGGACTCGCTGACCGTTGCGGCAGGCCACTGTCCCTGGGTTGCGAGCAGAGGCAATTCGGGCTTTCGTTGACCTAGATTACTTCGCGCCAGCTTGGCTTAGCTGGTCTGCGCCGCAGCACGCCGGAAGCGGAGAAGCGCAGCAACGAAGAACATTCCACCCATCGTGGCGACCGCGAGGAATTGCGGCCAGACCACGTCAAAGCCTGCGCCCCGATAGAGGATCGCCTGCGCGAAGGACACGAAATGCGCCGAGGGCGACGCTTGCATAATGGTGGCCAGCCATGGCGGCATGCTTTCGAGCGGCGTATTGCTGCCGGAGAGCAGGGCCATGGGCAGGTACACGAGTAGGTAGAGCAGCCCGAGCTGGGGCATCGAACGTGCGATGGTGCCGAGGAAAATGCCGACGGCAGTCGCAAAAAACAGGTAAATCGCCACGCCGAGCATGAACAGCGGTATCGACCCGGCAATCGGAATGGCGAGCATCGCGCGCACGACGAGATAAAGCGAGAGGCCGACCGCCACGATGATGACGAGGCCGTTCGCCCAGACCTTGGACATCGCGATCTCGAACGGTGTCACCGGCATGGCCAGGAGATGGTCCATCGTCCCGTGCTCCCGCTCCCGGATGATGGCGGCGCCCGCCAAGACGATGGCCAGCATGGTGACGCTGTTGATGATCCCCATCACGCTGGTGAACCACGCTGTCGTCACATTCGGGTTGAAGGCGATGCGCACGACGAGATTGACCAGCGGCAACGGGGTCCCCTGCGCACGGGACAGAAAGTCGTTGATTTCGGTCGTGATGATCTGCTGGGCATAGCCGGAGCCAAGGCCTGCCTGCACCATCGTGGTCGCATCGACGTTCAGCTGCATCGCGGGCTGGCGCCCGCCGAGAACGTCCCGCTGAAAATTCGGCGGAATGTCGACCACGAAGGTGTATTTTCCACTATTCATGAAGGGGACGATGTCCCGCTCGGCGATCGGCTGCGGCGGTTGAAAGTAGGGCGGGAGGAACGCGTGCCCGATCCGGCGCGAGAGCTCCGAATGATCTTCGTCAACGATGGCGATCGATGCATTGTACACTTCCTGCGAACGGCTCTGCGCCTGCGCGATGACGGCAAGGGAGAAGGTGTAGATGACCAGCCCCAGAAGCACAAAATCGTGCGTGAAGCTGCGCAGTTCCTTGGTGCCAAGCCAGAAGATGTTGCTGAATGTTTGCATTGAGGCGCGTTGGCTTAGCGCTCCTGCTTGCGTAGGAGGAGAAGGCTTAGCAACGTCAGGATTGGGATGAACGCAGTCAGCGCTACCAAATTGGTCCAGAGGTCCTGAAAACCGAGGCCCTTCGTGAAGGTGCCGACGCTAACCGGGAGGAAGTAGGTCATCGGGAAGCCGCGGCCCATGATCCGTGCCATCCCCGAGAGCGAGGAAACCGGGACTTGCATGCCGGCAAACATCGTCGCCGGCAAAACGGTCAGAATGGCCGTGCCGAACAGTGCGGCGATCTGGGTGCGCGCGAAGGCCGAGATCAGCATGCCGTAGGCAGTGGTCGTGGTGACGTAGATCAGCGTCCCCAGGAGCAGGGTCACAAAGCTTCCCTTGATTGGCACATTGAAGACAAATAGCGCCATCAGGAACATCAATGAAAAATCGACCATGGCGACTGCGATATAGGGAAGCTGCTTTCCGAGCAGAAACTCGATGCGCGTGAGGGGGGTCACATAAAGGTTGGTGATCGAACCGAGTTCCTTTTCCCGTACGACGGCAAGCGCCATCAGGATCGCCGGGAATAGAGCAAGCAACAGGGCTATTTGCGCCGGCACCATCGCATAGATGCTGTCGAAATCCTGGTTGTACTTGAATCGGACCTCAATGTCGGCAGGCGGAGGCGTCGCCGGCCGTGTCGTCTTCACCGCAGGATCCGCCAGATACAACTGGTGCATATCCTTTAGATAGCCGCGGATCGTCTGGGCAATGAACGGCCTCGCGCCATCAATCCAGGCAGCGACCCAGGTGGGCCGGCCGCGCGCAATGTCACGCCCGAAGCCCGGCGGGATTTCGATGCCGGCGCTGATGTCTCCGTTCTGGAGCCGCCTCTCGAGATCGGCATAATCGGCGAGCGGGGCCTTCTCGACAAAATAGGACGAGCCCCGCAACTCTTCGAGATAGGCCCGACTTTCATGGCTCTGATCGTGGTCGAGGACGGCAAAGGTGAGATTGTTGACGTCGGTCGAGATGCCGAAGCCAAAGACGAGCATCAGGAAGGTCGTACCGAACAGGGCGAAGCCGAGCCGGATCGGATCGCGCAGGAGTTCCAGCGTCTCGCGGATTGTGCAGGCAAACAGGCGTCGCAGACTGAGCGGCGACCGGGCCCTCGTCTGTCGCTCTACCACCTTGGCTCCCAATCTCTGCCGCGCTTGTCTTGAGGCATCTGCCTCCGTCGTGCTAGCCGCACGTGCTCCCGAAGCCTCTTCGAGGTAGCTGACGAATGCATCTTCGAGCGTGGCAACGCCGCGAGCCTTGACGAGGCCCGCGGGCGTATCGGTGGCCAGCACGCGTCCCGAATCCATCAGTGAAATCCGGTCGCAGCGCTCGGCTTCGTTCATAAAATGGGTCGAGACAAAAATTGTCACGCCCTGATTGCGCGAGAGATCGATCAGCAATTCCCAGAACCGGTCGCGCTCCAACGGGTCGACGCCCGAAGTCGGCTCGTCCAGGATCAGCATCTCCGGCTCGTGCACGATGGCGACGGCGAGCGAGAGCCGCTGGCGGATGCCGAGCGGTAGATCCAGGGTGCGCTGATCGAGATAATCAGTTAGGCCGAAGCGTTCGACCAGCTCGGCAATGCGCGCCTTCGCCTTGTGTGACGGCAGGTGAAACAGGTGCGCATGAAGATCGAGGTTCTGCCGGACGGTCAGCTCGGTGTAGAGCGAGAACGATTGCGACATATAGCCGACACGATTGCGCGAGCTTAGGTCGCGAGCATCAACGGGCCGGCCGAAAAGCAGCGCCTCGCCTTCGCTGGCCGGCAGCAACCCGGTCAACATCTTCATCGTCGTCGTCTTGCCGCAGCCATTCGACCCGACGAATCCGAAGATCTCGCCGCGTTCGATCGTGAAACTGACGTGGTCGACCGCTGTGAAATCGCCGAACCGGCAGGTGAGACCGCGCGCGACGATGACCGGCTCGGTATCGGCGGTTCGGCGGGGCGGTATGTGCAGCGCCTTGTGACCGGCGCGTTGATGTTCCGGAAGGAGCGCAACGAAGGCATCCTCGACGGTCCGCGCACTGCTGGCGGACTTGAGTTCCGCCGGCGATCCGGCCGCCAGAATTCTCCCGGCGTTCATTGCGACGAGCCAATCGAACCGCTCGGCTTCTTCCATATACCCGGTCGCGACCACGACGCTCATACCTTGGCGACGCGAACGGATGCGCTTGATCAGCTCCCAGAACTGGCGGCGTGACAGCGGATCGACGCCGGTCGTGGGCTCGTCGAGGATCAAGAGATCGGGATCGTGGATCAGGGCGCAGCACAGGCCGAGCTTTTGCCGCATCCCGCCCGACAATTTCTTCGCCGGGCGGGCGGCAAACGGCGCGAGCCCGGTATTGTCGAGAAGTTCGGCGATGCGCAACTCCCGTTCGGCACGGGATTGCCCGAATAGGCGCCCGAAGAACTCGATGGTCTCGCGAACGCTGAGATCCGGATAGAGGTTCTTGCCGAGGCCTTGCGGCATATAGGCGATGCGGGGACATACGGCCGCGCGCTGGGAGGGATCGGCCATGTCGGCGTCGAGCACGAAAACGTTGCCGGATTGGATCTGCCGAGCCCCGGCAACGATGCTCAGCAATGACGACTTGCCGACCCCATCGGGCCCGATGAGCCCGACTAGGCAGCCGCGGGGCAGCGTGAGCGTGACAGCATCGAGGGCGACTGCCTTTCCGTAGCGCTGGGTAACGTCATGGAGACGCGCGACAGACCCGCCGACCCCGATCATGGCGGCGCGCTCGCTTGCAGCTGAGGCGGCCACGCCGCATGCGGATTCGTGTGCACATAGGCGACCCCTGGCAGCCCGCTTCTCACAATCTCGGCGTGGCCAAGCAGCCGATCGGGATCGATCTTCACCCTGATCCTGAACATCAGCTTGTCACGCTCTTCTTTGGTTTCAACTTCCTTGGGCGTGAACTGCGCCTGGCTGGCAATAAACACCACCTTGGCTGGGATCACGTGAGTGGGATAGGCATCGAGAATGATGCGGGCGTCCGACCCGAGCCTGATCCGGCCTGCCTCCGCCGTCGGCAGGTAGATGTCCATGTAGACATAGGAGGTATCGAGCATGGTAAAGACTTTGCCGCCTGCGGGGAGAACCTCACCGACATTAGCGACCCGGTACTGGATACGCCCCTCGCGCGGCGCGAACAGAGCGTTGTCGGCGATATTGACCTTGTAGAGCTCGACATCGTGCGTTGCGGCTTCGAGCGCCCGCTGCGCCTCGCCGATCTTGTCAGTCGCCGCATTTTCCGCGGCGACAGCTCCAGCCATCTGTTGCCGGCGCTGATCCAGCAACTCTAGGGTGGCGTAGCCCTTCAGGACTAGCGCGCTGGTGCGGTCGAGCTCCTGCTTTGTGAGGGTGACCTGGGTCTGCTGTTGCACGAGGTTCGCCTTCGCCTCATCGAGCGTCCGCTGCGCCTGGAGCACCAGCGCCTCGGACTTCTTCAGCGAAGCCTCGAGATCCCGCGTATCCATCAGCGCGACCACTTGGTCCGCCTTCAATATGTCGCCTTCATCGGCGAAGAGCTTCGCGATGCGGCCGGCGAATTTGGTGTCGATATCGATCTCGTCGGCTTCGAGTCTGCCATTGCCTGAGGCGAATCCTGGCGGCAAGGATGGCTCGGAATATTTTAGCCAATAAATCGCACCACCGGCGCCTCCGAGCGCGATGAGAAGCAGCAAGATAAGCATCCTGCGCCATCGGCGCCGGTAGCGGACCGACGGAGGCGGCAAAGGAACCGGAAGCTTGGGACTGACTGCCGGTACCATGTCGTGCGGAATGAGCACGGCACTAGCGGCGACATCAGGTTGCCCATCTTGCTCCGTTACCTTTTGATCCGGTTCGGATGTTCCGTTCATACGCGCTCGGCGATCATTCCGCTCAGCCGCCTCCTCGTTATCGGCCATCGGACGCAGCTGGTCTGTTTTGGGCAGCCCCCGAAAGAAGCATACGTCCGTGGCTGGCTTATGGAACGACTATCACAATGCAGGGAGCGAGACTTGCGACCTTCTGTGACACACTTCCGAGCAGCAAGCCGGCAAGCTGCCCTCGGCCACGTTCGGCCGACCACGATAGCATCCTCCTGCTCGCGTCGGGCGGTTTCGATGATCCCCTCCGCCGGATCGCCCCAAGCAACTTCGACTTTGATAGTGGGTGCCCCGATCTGTCGTGCTCGCTCTTTGGACTGCAAGAGAATTTGGTTCGAGATGGCATCAAGCGCATCGTCGAGATCTCTCTCGGCGCCGGCAAGCGGCCGCATCTCATCGCTCGAAAGGTTTCCCCCGACGGTTGGAATGGAGAGCTCGCCTCCCAAGGTCTTTGCAAGCTGGGCGGCGACGTCGAGCGCGCGGTCTGCTCCTTGGGAACCGTCTGTGGCTACCATGATGTGCGGCACTAACTGGACTCCTTTGCCGCCGCCGGATTTTCGTCCGATTCCTTCCCGCTCTTGGCCTGATTTCCTCCAAGCTTTACCAAAGGGCAAGCAAATCACTGCACCTTTGTTGCAGGAGGAGGGCACATGCACACGCAAGTAACTCGGGCCCAGTTCAAGATCAAAGACGCTACGGTCGTACATAGCCCTACCGGAGCAGAATTCATTCCGCAGGCCGGTGATTCAGTCGTTGTGTGGACGGGGGACATCGGTCGGAAGCTGCCCAGCGGAGACGTCTATCGGTACGGCGACGTGCTCGATATGATGAGAATAGTGTGGCGTGAGAGCTGCTCTCGTATTCGTCCCCGCCTGGAGCCGATGGGCGCGGCATAACTGGCGGAGAGGGTGGCCGCCAAATCGCACGGAAATAGTTAGCGATTTCGGCTTATCTCCTTATCAACCCCGGTTCAACTCCGCTCACAGCTTAGTCGGTCCGAAGAGACCGGAAAGCTGCCGAGGTAAACTCACTTCTTACCAGGGTAGCGGCAACCAGGGCAGCCGCCGCCACCAGGACAGTTTCGTTTGCGGCTCCTGCACTGCCTGCGGCTCCTGCGCAGCAGGCTTCGGCTTCGGCTTTGGCTTCGGTGTCACGGCACAAGGCGTCACGGCTGTAGTGGTCGCGGCCGCAGCGGGCGCCATAGACGAAAGCCTCGTCATCAGCATCATGCTCTGGACGTTCTCGCCGGAGAGCGACAATGGCTCCGAGCTCGCCGAGGTCATGACGATATCAAGGCCTAAGGGGGCGTACTCAGACGCAACCGGTGGTGCCGACCTCGGCATCTTGGGCATCACGGACACCCTCGTCTCGGCGACCGCGGCCGGGATGATCTCCGTTTTGGCCGAAACCTCATCATGAGGAAAAATGTCTGAAGCGTAGGGTACGGAGGCTTGAGAGCCTATCTCTGCAGCGACGAGAGCGGCGGCCAGAAGTCCGAGAGTCTTGACGACGCGCGATCTGCCCTGGGCCGAATGTGCCTTGAGCATCTCAATGAATCTACTCCACCAAAACCGATTCACCGAGTAAGGCGGATTTTCCGCAGGTTTCGTCATGGCTACTGATTCGCAGCCTGCAAGTTTAAAATTTAATTAAAAACTGCGCGGGGCGCCCTCCATAGTCTCGTTTAACTCAGTCCCAAGTGGTTGCACGGTGACGAATCAAGATAAGATTGGCGCACACTCCTCCCACTACTCCCACATGGCGGAGCCAAACTGAGTGAGTAAGCCATAGAAAATCTTCGTCGCCAGGTCTTCCGGTCCCGAGGAGCGAGCTCGTAGATCGCTAGAGAACACGAGCGCCGGCGCCCAAGTTGAAGGTCGTCGTTTGATCTGTTTGTTCGTACATCGCCGCTTTGAGTTGTGAGCCAATCGAAGACCGCTTTCCTTGGTACTCAGTCCTTGGGCACCACGGGAGGTGGCGTCCATCGCCCCTTGGCAATAGGCGCCTCCGGCCAATAAGCGCGAAGATAGAGGGAAAAATCCTCCACAGGCGCGGGCAGCCAGTTCACTATCCTCTCCTCGCTTGGGCGCTCGTGCTGCACATAGAGGGTAAGCGAGCCATCGGCGGCGAAGCCGAGCTCTTGGCTCTTGGTGCCGACCGAGTAGCGGGCGAGTTCGTTCGGCGCGAAGAAGTGCTCCTTGTTGTAGAGGGTGAGCGACCAGAAGCCCTTGACCGGCGGGAACTCGCCTTTGCGGAAGGTCAAGGTGTAGCGCTTGGCTCCGTTGAGCCGCGCGCCGGTGCGGTCGAGGTCCTGGTAGAAGTAGCGCGTCTCGCGCGGCCGGTTGATGAAGGTGTTGGAGTGGGCGACGGCGGTGCGGGTGAAATAGTCCGTCCCGAACTCCGCGCTGTTCACGACCGTCGTCCAATGATATTTGAGTGGAATGCCGAAGCTGCGGAACTCAAGCAACGGCGCTACGAGCGTCGCGTCGGCTTCCGCGGCAGCCTCTTGCAGCGCCTTGCGCAAGGTCCGGTCGGCGTGGGTTGCGGCAAGAACCGAGCGGATGAGCGTGTAGAGTGCCTCCTCGCCAGGCAGCGGCGGGGTTGCCGCGAGAACCTCTGACAACAGTCCGAAGAAGCGCTGGGGCTTCACCCATTGCCATTCGCCGGCGCCAAGCTTCACCCAAGGAATGCTTCCAACGCTCGACCAGTCCGTGGTCTTTATCCTTCCATCGAACTCCGATAGCGGATAGGCCGTGATCTGCTGCAGTAGGGGTTGGAGGCGAGCGTTGTCTTCGCGATCGTCTTCTTGGAACACGCGCGGGATTACAGTGCCGATATTGGTGCGCGCGCGAAACGCCGCCGTGATCCCATTTGGGACCACGCCGCTCCATTCGGGCCCGGCCAAAAGATAGAAGCCCGGCTTCGTGCCGTACATGGATCCGAGATCGGCAAAGCTATCGGTCCTGATATCGGTCGCCTGGAACACCCAGAACCTTGCGCCAAAGTCGGGAACCTGCACGACCACCGGCTCGCGCCCAAGTTCGAGCATGCCGAAGCCATAAACGAGATCCTGGCTCGGGCAGGTGACGTAGCGCTGCCGCGGGTCGATATAGTCGGTGAGCATGCAGAGGTGATTGATCGGCGCGATGGGAACGATGCCACCGATCAGGCAAGGGCGGAACACCGGCTTGAAAGCGGTATAGCGGTTGAAAATGTTCACCATGGGCCAGGCGAAGAGGTAGGCGAAGCGGCCAACCTCACGCACGAAGGCGGGCGTGAGCCGCGCGCCGGGTGGTGGCCCAAGTGGGAAAGCTGGCTTTGTTCGCTCCAGCGGGGCGCCATCAGCAACTGGCGTCGCCGGCGCGGCGCGGGGCACAACTCCAAGCCGCTTGAGGAAGCTGAGCGCGAACATATGCTTTGCTGCGAGATTGAGCCCTATTTGCAGAAATCAGTGATCGCCTTTGCCGCTATCTTACGCCCTGGCGGCCCCGCAAATCTATTCGCGGGCGATAAGCGGATGGTCGGCTTCTGGCGCAAACCATCCAACTCTATCGTCGCTGTGATGTCCGCAAACGCCTAAGGCGGACTTAGACAGCAGAATGAAGAGCAGCTCCAAGAGGCCGCCGCGGGCGATCAAGAGCGGAATCCAATCGACCGCCTCGAGAAGGATCGTGTTCATAACCGTGGCGATCAATCCCCCGAGCAGAGTCGCGCCGAGCCTGCGACGTGTGTCGATTTCGTTCGGCAGGCGCAGGTTCCCCTCAGTGCCCGCTCTTTGACGCGATTACGATAGAAAGTCCCGGCGCAAACTCGCCGGTTGTAACCGCGCCGTGAAACTACGCTGACCGAACGAGACATGCCGCGAGATATGCCAAATGTCTGGCGGCTGTTGCCGCGCTGCCTCATCGACCCGGGTTCGTAAACCTGCGTCCAAATAGCGCTTGCATACACCCCATTTTGCGGTGCAGCATTGCATTTGCGAAGGGCTGATTCCTTAGGGATGAGCCATTAGCCAATGCGAGAGCGAAACCTAGAATGGCACAAAAGATCGGACATTATAGGCTTCTAGCCGCGACAGTTCCGGCTTTAGTGCAGCTTGGGTCGAGCTCGATGGGGCATGCAACCGGATTGTGTATTTCGCGTTGCAACATAACCGGCCGCATCAAAGAAGAATTCCAGCGGTCATGGCTAGGGAGAGATGCCTGTCAGGAGGAGGTGCTGATCGCGCGACTCAAATAGAGGATATTGCCTATGCCGACTAAGCTCTCCCTCGCCGCTCCGGCGAGCCCGCTGCTTCCCGATCAGACGTTGGCTCAGGCGCCAAGCGCAACGCCACAGAAGCGCAACACTATCCTCTGCAAGACCGAGACCCACTCGGTTGTGATCGTTGGCGGTCAAGCCAAGCTCGAGCTGGGGACATAGCCATGATCGTCCCCATGCCAGCAGCAGTGGTGCTGATCGTGTGCAAGACCGTCGTTAGCGGAGCGCCAGACCCCAACGCTGCTTTCACCGGATGGGAAGACCGCGAATGGGCCACCGAGCACGCGATGATGGTTTGCCGGCGTGAAGAAGTCCAGATGCTCGACAAAGCGGAAGGGGACGGCGCAGACCCTCAGCCCTTCAACGAGCAACGATGCCAGCGCTCGGCGATGATGCTCGGACCCCAATGGGATGCAGACCATAGGTCCTCGCCCTATCGCTTTTGGCGCGTGGCTTGTCCCGTTCCTATTGTCCGCAAGAATCAGGACGGAACTGAAGACATCGTTGCCTGGAAACTCCCCGACTGCGGACACCGAGACACGGTGGTCTGCGAGGTCGATACAGCGATCTAAGAAAGGCTGAGCAGCCCTCGGCGAGGGCGTGATCGCCCCAAATCTCCGTTGCGGGGTTAAGGCGTCCTCGGCCGGCTCTCGGCATGCCATTAGCGCGTCAGTCAATAATCTGATTGGGGTTGCCAGGGGGCTTGGCCGGGGCGCAATATTTGCCTCTGAGGGTGAGCTTGAGCCTTGGCGTCTCGGCGAGAGGCGGCGCGCCGTTTCGCATTCCATCGCTCCTGGATTGGGCTCCCCCCGGGGAGGATGTGACCATGCCCGTCTGGCTCAAGATCGCCGCCGGCGTCGCCCTTGGCGTCACGCTGATCGGATTGGCCGGATTGCAGGGCGCCTCGAGGAAGCTCGGCCCCCTCGTTCAGGAGTACGGTACGACCTATTACAGCAATGATGGTCCGGTCTCGCCGCCGGTGATCTGCAAGCCGCTCAGCACGATCCTAGCCGCGATCCAGCAGGTGCACGCCAAATACGACTATCTTGCTGGCGGCGATCTCAAATCCTTCGAGGACCGCGCGCGGGATCTCAAGGGCCTGCCGCCGCTCGACGCCGACGAGCTTTACGTCATCACCGAGGATGACGAGCTGCGCAAAGGCGACATGGTGCTGTTCATCGGACTCAAAGCGAAATGCGTGAGCACCGTGTTCGGTTTTCCCGCCAAACTCTACCGTGAGATTCTCGGCAAGGCTGAGGACACTTGAGGATTGAACGCGCTTTGGAACTGCGCCCTAAGGTAGGATCGCCAGCGCGGAACACACCTCGCTCTAACGGTTTGCACGCCTTGGACCAACAATCCTTGCCGCAAGGCCAGCTTGTCTACGCCATTGGCGACATTCATGGAAGGGCTGATCTGCTTGCTTTGCTGCTCGCAGTGATCATCTCCGATGCGGCGAGAAGCAAGGGCTCGAAACGGCGGACCCTCGTCTTTCTTGGCGACTACATCGATCGTGGGCATGACAGCCGTCGCGTGGTCGATATGCTGCTCAGCGACCTACCGGAAGGATTCGACGTCCATTTCCTCAAAGGCAATCACGAGTCGATCATGCTCGATTTCCTTGAGGATCCTTCCTATCTCGGGCAGTGGCTCGCCAATGGGGCCGATGCCACGTTCCGGTCCTATGGCATGGATGTCGCCGAGCTGATCCGCAAAGGGGCTCCACCCGAGACGTGGCGTCGAGCATTCCTCGCATCTCTCCCCGAGGCCCATCGCGATTTCTTCGAGACCCTCGAGCTCGCCGTGTCCTTTGGCGACTATTTCTTCGTCCATGCCGGCGTCAGGCCGGGCGTGCCGCTGGAGGCGCAAGATCCGAAAGACTTGATCTGGATCCGAAGTCCGTTCCTTCAGTCAGACGAGGATTTCGGAAAAATTGTCGTGCACGGACATACGCCGCGCCCGACGCCGGAAATCCGCGCGAACCGCATTGGCATCGATACTGGCGCGGTCTTTACTGACAGGCTGACGGCGCTGCGACTTGAGGACGGTTCCCGGCGATTATTGCAAGTCGAGGCTTAGCAGCGGATCAGGTGTCTGGCGATTCAGCCGACAGATTTCTTAAGCGCTCGCTCAAGCTGTCGGTCCGGCGCCCTCTGCTGCCGCGGCGTCTCGCCTTGCGGGCGGACAGGAGCTTCGCGAGCGATCCGGTTGCCTCGGGTTCGCTTTCGGAATCGCGCGGCGCCGTATCCTCGACGTTGCCGGAAAGAGCGACCAAGGACTCTCGGGTCCGTCCGGCGCCAAGGGGCTTCACGGGAGGAACCGCTTCGTGCTCCCTGTCCCCACCACTGCGGCCGACGGCGACGGGCTCGCGCTCGACTTCGAGTGCGCGAGGGGTCTGCTCCGGGACAGGGGACGGCGCCCCTAAGAGGGAGAAGTCTGGCAACGTCATGCCTTGCCCCTTCGCCACGGCGAGGACTTGGCGCGCGAGCTTGCCGATCTCCTCGCGCAAGAGGCCGTTCTCGTTTCCGCCGATCCGTCCGTCCGTAAGCTCCTGCTTGAGCTTGGACAGCTCGGCGCTCAGCCTCCGATTTTCCTTGGCGAGAATCGCGTCCGATTTCGCCGAGCGTCGCGAGGAAGTCGCTTCGCCTTCCAACGCTCCGCGCAACTGGTCAATGTCCCCCCGCTGGGTGTTGAGTGTCGAGCGGGCAACCTTCAGGGCTTCGGCCTGGGAGGCCGCAGTATTGCGAAGCTCGGCATTGGCGGCTTCAAGCTCGGCCATAGCTTCCTTGGCGGCCTTGAGCCGTCCCTCCAGCTCCGGCAGCCGGCGGCGGATGGTCTGCTCGAGAACCCGGTTGGCATTGTCCTTTTCCTGCAAGCGCCCTTTGGAGCTCTCGAGCTCGGTTCTGATCTCGGCGATCTCGACCCGGCGCTTATTGGCCTCAACCAACTCACGAGCTGCCTTGTCCTTCGCCTTTTCCAATGCCACCTCGACGCGGCGAAGCTCGATGGCGAACTCGGCGCGCAGCTGGTCCTTGTCGGCCTGGATGTCGGCGGCGGACATGGGCATCGTCGCTTCGACCCGGCGCTTGGTAAGGCGCACGGCGCGCTTCCAAAAAGCTGGAGCGACCATCAGGGCAAGCAGGCTCGCAAGCAGGAAACCGAGCGCCACATACATGCCAATGTCGATCATCGGAACCTGCGCTCCTAGAGCCACGCCGACAGGCGCGGGAAGTGGCGAGGCGGGCCGTTCGGCCGGCACTCGCAGGGCAAGGCGCTCCAGGCGCGCCCTTGTTAAGACTTCCTTAGCGCCAATCTAGAACGGATTCCAGGTCGGCTCGCGGGTATATTTCAGGTAGCCGATATTGGCGCCAAGCCGCAATCCAAGGCCAGAGCGGATTGGGGCAAGAATAACGTGGCCGCGGGCCAGGAATGTGACACCCACGCCGCCGACGAGATAGGCCGAGCCGCCGACGCCCGCGAAGGTGCTGTAAATCTCCCCCGGGCTCTGCAGGTCGTAGACGAGCACCATGGTCTTGGAGCCTTCAGCGCCGAGATCGTAACCGACCGAGGGGCCCTGCCAATAGACACGCTCGTCGCCTGCATCCTTGGTATACAGCGTCCCTTCGCCGTAGCGGACGCCGGCGATGATGGCGCCGCCAGCCTCTTCGCCTAGGATGTAGCCATTCGGGCGCCCTGCGCGATGGAACGCGTATTCGATCGCTTCGGCCAGGCCCATGGACACGCTGCCGAAGAACCGGTGGCCGGCATCCTTGATTTCCTCTACGCCAAACGTCCCGCCCTTCCGGGCCTCCGGCGGCACATAGGCCTCACCGCCAGGTGGTAGAGCCGATGCGCTGGGGACGGGTTCGTAGGGGACGCCCGGCCCACCCGAATCGGCGGGCGGAGGCACCTGCTGCCCGTTCTGAGGATGGGGCGTGATCACCATAGGCGCGTCATCGGCTTGGGCGAGCTTTGTTGCGCCTTGGGTTGTCGCGGTTTCGCCGGCCCAAGTAGGCGTGGCAAGAAGCAGACTCGCGGCAAGCGCGGCTCCCGACAATTTGATCTGCATGTCGAATCCCCGTGGCTTTTCGAAGCCAGGCCAAGACCCGACCCGGAAGGGGGTTTGGCTCTCAACCGCTATGATTTGCTTAAACTGTTACTAAACTGTGGCTACGGACCTTCGGTCCTTTGGCCCCAGGCGATGAAGCTCGGGTTGCGCAGGCCCGCGCTTGTCTTGCCGTAGGTGAGCGGCTTTCCCTCCGCATCCACCACGCACCCGCCGGCAGCGACCAGCACCGCATGCCCCGCCGCGGTATCCCATTCCATGGTGGGACCAAACCGGGGATAGACGTCAGCCACGCCCTGGGCGACCTCCAGAAATTTGAGCGCCGACCCCGCGCTCGACTTGCCCACTATCTTAAGCTTGGCGAGGAATACCTGTGTGGCTGGATCGAGGTGGGAGCGACTCACCACGGCGACGAGACCTTCGGGCGAGGGGGCCCGCACATGCAAAGGCCGGCAAGAGAGCTTGGCGAGGTCCCCGCCATCCTCGCTTGGCTCGAGCTTCGCCTCGACGGCTCTCCCCGCTTCGAGCGTAAGAGCAAGCAGGGATCGCGCCGGCGCATAGACGAGGCCGAAGCGCGGGTTGCCGTCCTCGATGAGGGCAATGTTCACGGTGAAGTCGGACCGCTTCTGGATGAACTCCTTAGTGCCGTCCAGCGGATCCACGAGGAAGAAGCGGCGGCCAAGATCTGCCGAGCGGTCGCCCGCCGTCTCCTCGGAGACCACCGGGATCTCAGGAGCAAGACGCTGCAAGGCTTGCAGCACGATCGCCTCGGACGCCTTGTCGGCTTGAGTGACTGGACTGGCATCAGCCTTCAGCTCAATCTTCGCACCTTCACCATAATGCCGCATGATGGCGGCGCCGGCGCGGGCAGCTGCGTCAGTCAGAAGCCTCGCCGCCAGCGCGAGGTCGAAATCGGTTCCAGCACCGCTCGACGTGCGTCCGCGTTTTTGAATTGTCTGTCGTTCTTCAGTTGTTTGTCTTGGGGCTGACAAGGCAAGATACTCTCGTGGTGCATTGATTCGTTCTTGCGCGCATCGATGCGGGCTTTGCGGCGGACCGCGCCGCTTCGATCTAGCAGATTTTGGGACATGGACCCCGCGTCATTTCCGGCGCGGGCGGATTTTATTTCGAGGGGGAGAACCATGAGCGAGCCGGCCGAGATCGGCGATCTTGAGCTTGCGGCGTTGATCTCAAGCCGCATTTGCCACGATGTGATCAGTCCGGTTGGCGCCATTGCCAATGGCCTTGAGATGCTGGGCGAAGAGCAGGATGAGGCCATGCGCGAGCAGACTTTGGCGCTCATCCGCAAGAGCGCGCATCAGGCTTCGGCCAAGCTCCAATTCGCGCGACTTGCCTTTGGTGCAGCGGGATCTGCCGGCGCCGAGATCGACCTGCGCGATGCTGAAAGGGTGGCCAGGGACTTCGTGCAAAGCGCCAAACACGTTCTGTCATGGCAAGGTCCGCCCGCAACGCTCCCAAAGAATAAGGTCAAGCTGCTGCTCAACCTAGTGGCACTCGGGGTCGTGGCGCTACCTCGGGGTGGCACGCTCAGCGTTGCGATCAGGGGCGAGGCCCCAGCCGTGACCTTCACCGTGCTTGCCCAGGGCGAACCGGCGCGATTGACCGAGCATGTGACGAGTCTGCTTGCGGGCGCCAACGGCATCGTGCTCGATGCCCATTCGATCCAGCCTTATTACGCAAATCGCGTGGCCATGGCGGCTGGGATGAGGGTGACAGTTGAGACCCGCGACAAGGCGGTCGAGCTGCGCGCGGCTTAACGCGCGCTAGGTGGCGGGTCTAGGAGATTAAAAAGCGGCGAAAAGACTTAGGCCGCTTCGGACTCATCTTCCGGGTTGCGCAGTACATAGCCGCGTCCCCAAACCGTCTCGATATAGTGCTTACCGCCGGTCGCCGCTGCGAGCTTCTTGCGCAGCTTGCAGATAAAGACGTCGATGATCTTGAGCTCTGGCTCGTCCATGCCGCCATAGAGATGGTTCAGGAACATCTCCTTGGTGAGCGTGGTGCCTTTGCGTAAGGAAAGGAGCTCCAGCATCTGATATTCCTTGCCGGTCAGATGCACGCGCTGGCCGTTTACATCCACGGTCTTGGTGTCGAGATTGACCTTCAAGCCCCCCGTCTGGATGACCGACTGCGCATGACCCTTGGAGCGGCGGACGATGGCATGAATGCGGGCGACCAGCTCGTCCTTGTGGAAGGGCTTGGTCATGTAGTCGTCGGCCCCGAAGCCAAGCCCGCGAACCTTGTCCTCGATGCCGGCGAGGCCCGAAAGGATCAGGATCGGGGTCTGTACCTTGCTTACGCGCAAGGTCTTCAGCACCTCGTAGCCGCTCATATCGGGAAGATTCAGATCGAGCAGGATAATGTCGTAGTCATAAAGCTTGCCGAGGTCGACGCCCTCTTCGCCAAGGTCGGTCGTGTAGACGTTGAAGCCCTCGGACTGGAGCATCAGCTCGATGCTTTGTGCCGTAGCGCTGTCGTCCTCGATGAGAAGCACCCGCATTCTTATTCCCCCGTCTTCCAGGCCGTTCCTACTCGTTCCCCCACGCGCGTTCGAACGCTTGACGCAAAAACGGATGGTTAATTCGAATCAACAAATTAGTGGCCAATAGTTAACAAAAGCTAAGCTTCTGGCGAGTGGTATCAAAGCTTGCGCCCGTCTTTTGGCTATCCGTCAAATGCCGATCACATGGTTTACTGCCCCTTAAGGGCTCTTGGCGAAGATCGGCAGCTAGAGGGGTGGGGGCCAGCTTCAGAGCCGGGCGCGTGGCACCGTATCGTGCAGGGATATTGAATTCCTCCGTCCTAGGTCCCAAAATGTTGAGGGTAATCGAACCATGAAGTCACGAGACGCATTGAGCCGTTTGAAGCGCTTCGACGTTGAGGAGAAGCAGCGCAAAGTTGCCGAGATAGAGACGATGATCGGCGACTTCCATCAGATGGCGAACGACCTCGACCGCCAGATCGCCATTGAGCAGGAGCGCGCCGGCGTCTCTGACACCAATCACTACGCCTATCCGACCTTCGCTAAGGCGGCGATGCAGAGGCGGGACAATTTGCTTGCCTCGGCCGCGGATCTCGAGCTGAAGCTCGCCAACGCGCGGGAAACCCTCGCCGAAGCCTTCGAGGAACTGAGGAAGATCGAGCTCCTCGAGGAGCGCGACGCCGAGCGGATGAAGATCGAGCAGGCCCGCGCCGCCGAGCTTGATGCCGTGTCCAATGTGCCTCATCGCGTCGCGAGCTGAAGGCGAGGGCCAAACGGCTCCTTTGCGTCGCGTGAGGTCCTTGTCCGGGCAGAATCCCCGGGGTGAGGGCACGGCGCGTCGGGGCTAGGTTTGGCCCTCGCACAAACGACAGAAGGAGGGACTTATGCCGTCCTTCGACATTGTGTCAAAGACTGATCTTGCCGAAATCGACAACGCGCTCGCCAACATGACGCGCGAGATGAGCCAGCGCTACGACTTCAAAGGCTCCCAGTGCCGGATCGAACGGAAGGACGCCGAGATCACGATCAATGCTGACGACGAGCTTAAGCTCAAGCAGATGCATGAGCTGCTGCAGGGGCACCTCGCCCGGCGCAAGATCGAGCCCGGCGTTCTCGACTATAAGACGGTCGAGAAGGCGGCGGGGCAGGCGGTCCGGCAAAAGGCCGTGATCCGCCAAGGGATCGACCGGGAGCTCGCCAAGCGGATCGTGAAAGAGGTCAAGGACGGGAAATTCAAGGTCCAGGTCACGGTACAGGGCGACGAACTCAGGGTTTCGGGCAAAAAGCGGGACGATTTGCAAGCGGTGATCCAGCACGTCAAGGGGCTTTCGGTGGAGTTACCGCTGCAGTATGTGAACTTCCGCGACTAGCGCTTTTTAGTGGATGCGGGGGATGCCTTGTCGCCAAGCCTTCGGTTGAGCATTGGGTTGCCGTTGATTGCTGCAATGCTGTCTGGTTGCGGCGTCAGCCTCAGCAGCTTTGGCATCGGTGCAGGCACTAGCCTCGCCGAGGAGGAAAGCACTGGCTCGACAGAAACCGCCGGGCCGACGAATGTTTCCGTCACCAGGTCGAAGCCCTTCGACGCCTATATCGTGATGGGCGGACGCATCAAGCGCTGCTGGTTCAACGCTACGGATCCGCTCCTGCCGAATCATGTCTATCGCGCAGATGTCAGCCCCGGCGGCGGCAACGTCTCGATCACCGTGCACCAGCGGGCTGACCTAGGCCGGGCAGGGCTCACCACCTACATCATTGATTTCAAGCAGGCGGGCTCGTCGACGGTCATCACCACAGAAAATCTCAAAATGCCGCCCGACCTCGCGGCCAAGATGCAGTATGACATCAACCGCTGGCAGCGTGGCCAATCGGATTGCAACAAGACCATGCCGACCACTGCCAAGGCCCCTGCGCCGAAGCCCCAGGCGCGTGCTCAGTAAGCTGTCCTTAGCATCTATAGACTTTCTCGACCTAACAAATTATCACGCCACACCACCCGAAAAGGCCCAGAAGCCCTTGCATTTTCCTCAAAACAGGCTCACTATTTCCAACGTAAGGTAACGAGGCAAAACAGCCAGGTTCCTTACCTATGCTTACCTTTGCAAGAGGGGGGTTCACATGAAAAAGGCACTCACGGTTGCGGCCGTCGAACGCCTCAGACCGCCGACCAAGGGGCAGATCGATGTCTTTGATAAGGGTTATCCGGGGCTCGCGCTCCGTCTGTCCTACGGTGGCACCAAAAGCTGGACGTACTTCTTCACCCTTGAAGGTCGAGTCCAGCGGATGACTCTTGGCACCTACCCGGCCATGAGCCTTGCTGAGGCCCGTGACGCCTGGCGTGAGGCCCGGAAGCAGGTTGATAGGGGCATTGAACCTGCTCGGGCCCAACAGAAGGCGGCGGCAGCTATGG
>Ga0187817_10000315_pt1 | contig 19888 bp, 15 predicted proteins | sample NC_wetland_sal_i_17_FD_132431 | JGI IMG/M metagenome (GOLD analysis project Ga0187817, IMG submission 132431) | Wetland sediment microbial communities from Neuse River Estuary, North Carolina, USA - SO4_2 | ecosystem: Environmental > Aquatic > Freshwater > Wetlands > Sediment | place: USA... | reverse complement strand
CTCCCTGGCCGCCTGCAAGACTGCCTCCAGTCTGCCTTGTTCCGCCGACGTCAGCGGCGCGCCAATATTTTGGCGCAGCGCAGCGGCCGCGCCAGCCAGCCGCAGCGAACGCTCTGCTTGCAGTTGAACCGCCGCCGAGCACGCGAAACACTCCAGCAGCCGCGCGACTCCGCGTTTATGCTCCAGTTCCTGGAAAATTTTCAGGCTCTCCCGGTACAGGGAATGCGCAGTGCGAAAATCCCGCTGCTCCCTTGCCAGGCTTCCCAAATCCGCCAGGGTGCCGGCAATGCCCCAGCGGTCCCCGAGTTCCCGAAATATTTCCAGGCCCTGTTCATATAATTCTCGCGCGCCGGTGGAGTCCCCTTGATCTCGTGCCATATCCCCTTGTGAGTTCAGCGACCACGCAACTCCCGTGCGATCTCCCAGCCCCTGAAAAATCGAAAGACACTCGGCGTAGAGCGCCCGCGCTCCGGCAGGATCTCCCTCCAGCGTCACCACACTCGCCAGATTACTCAGCGCACGCGCCACTGCCCTCTGGTCCCCCAATTCCCTCCACAGCGCCAGGCTCTCCTGGAACAAATCATGAGCAACGGCGGCGTTTCCCTGCTCCCGCGCAATCACCGCCAGGGCGTTTAGCGAGACGGCCACGCCCTGCTGGTCGCCCAACTCGCGCTCGATCTCCAGACTGTCCCTCAACAGCGCATTTGCCTGGACATAATCTCGCTGCTCGCTGGCCAACACCCCTGCCGCAAAAACCACGCGCGCGCGCAACCTCGTCGGCGCCCCCGCTCCCGGAATTTTCAGCAATTTCCCCAGCCTGTCGCGGCCTTCGGCGAGGTACTCGCGCGTCTCCCAGTAGCGAAATAGCGCCGCCCCCAGACGGAGTCCCCACTCCGCATCTCCCGTCTTGGTCAGCCACTCCAGGCTCGCTCGAAAATTGTCATGCTCCAACGTGAAGCGTTCCAGCCACTCCCCTGCTTCCGCGCCGCCGTGCTCTGGAGCTTCCTCTGCCAGCACCAGGCAGTACGCGGCATGGGCGCGCCTGGTCAAAGCCTCCTCCCCGCTCGCCTCCAGTTTTTCCCGAGCGTACTCGCGAATCGTTTCCAGCATCACAAACCGCGATTCACCGTTCGCTTGGTCCACCTGCTGCATTAGGCTCTTGTCCACAATTGACGCCATGCCGTCGAGCAAGTCCAAATCGAGATCGCCTTTGGTGTCGCACACGGCTTCCACGCCCTCGAGCGTGCATCCCCCCGCGAACACCGATAATCTTCGAAAAAGCTTCTGCTCCGCCGCGCTCAGCAATTCGTAGCTCCAATCAATGGTTGCGCGCAGCGTCTGCTGCCGCTCCGGCAGGTCCCGTGCGCCGCCTGTCAATAACTGCAACCGGCTCTCCAGCCGTGTGCGCATGGATGACGGCGAAAGCACTTTCACGCGCGCGGCCGCCAGCTCGATCGCCAGCGGCAGCCCATCCAACCGCGCGCAAATCTCCGCCACCGTCCGCGCATTTTCCTGGTTCAGCTCAAAATCCGGCTTGGCCGCTACCGCCCGTTGCACGAACAGATCCACGGCCGGGCACCGCGCCAGCTCTTCCAGCGCCGGCATGGACCGCGAATCCGGCAGCGCCATCGGCGGCACCGGAAATTCATGTTCTCCGTAGACGTGGAGAGCCGCCCGGCTCGTGACCAGAAATTTTAGCTGGGGAGCCAGGGTCAGCAGCTCCGCCACGGCAGGCGCCGCCTGAATCAAGTGCTCGAAATTGTCCAGCAGAATCAACACCGGCGCCCGCGAGGAATCCTGCAAATTCTTCTTCAGTATCTCGAGCGGCGACTCGCCTCCGACCTCCCGGATTCCCATGGTCTGCACGATCACCGAAGTGATCATCCCTGGATCGCTCACCGGCGAGAGTGGCACAAAATGAATCCCACCCGGAAACCGCTCGTCAAGCCCGCTGGCCACCTGCACCGCCAGCCGCGTTTTGCCGATCCCGCCCGGACCCGTCACCGTCACCAGCCGCACATCCTCGCGCAGCAGCAGTTCATTCGCGGCCGTTACTTCCTTCTCGCGCCCCACAAAGCGGGTGCGCTGCACGGGAATATTGCTCGGGCGCGCTTGCGCCCGGTTCACCGGCTTTTCCGAGAAGCGCTCGCGGATCGCTGCAAGCTCGCGCGTCAGTTCTCGTGTGGAGACGTATCTCTTGTCGGGCTCTTTCTCGAGGCACCTCTCGATGGCCCAGCACAGGGGCGCCGGGGCCTCGGGGTTTCGCGCTCCGAGCGGTTCAGCCGGCTCGCGGAGGATGGCCACGAGCGTCTCCGCTGTCGTGCTTCTGGGAAAAGGGTGCTTGCCGGCCACCATCTCGTACAGCACCAGGCCAAACGAGAACTGGTCCGACCGGAAATCCAGGTCTTCCCCGCTTGCCTGCTCCGGTGACATGTATCGCACCGTTCCCTGCACCGCTCCGGGTTGCGTCTGCCAGGCGGAATTCGTGCTCGTTTCCGACAGCTCTCCGCTGCGTGCTGCGTGTTTCGCCAGGCCAAAGTCGAGAATTTTCACCAATCCATCGCGAGTGACCATCAGGTTCTCGGGCTTCAAGTCCCGGTGCGCGATCCCCGCTTCGTGCGCCGTGGCCAACCCCTCGGCCACCTGCACCGCAATCTCGATGGCTTTTCGTATCGGGAGCAAGCCGCCGGCCATCAGCTCGCGCAGCGTCTTTCCCTCGATCAGCTCCATGGCAATGTACTGTGTCGAGCCGTCCCGCCCGAGTTCGTAGATCGTAACGATATTGGGGTGATTGAGCGCAGACGCCGAGCGCGCTTCGCGTTCGAACCGGCGCAACCGGTCACTGTCTGCGGAGAGTGCGGCGGGCAGAATCTTGATCGCCACGCTGCGCCCCAGGCGGGCATCCCGCGCCCGGTACACCTCGCCCATTCCGCCCGCGCCAATCGGGGCGAGGATCTTGTAGGGCCCCAGCTCCGTCCCCGCAGCCAGCATCATAGTCGGCGAGATTATAACCTTGACGCGACCATCGGCGGGCGGTTCATCTTCGACACTGCGCAAATGGACGTATGCAGGCCTGCACGCTAGAGGGTGGCGAACGCTTCCACGTCACTGAATTGCATTGTCTCGAATTTGAAGGTGCCCCTCGATGAGTGCGAAGGCATGGCCGCCCGACCAAAATTCAGGGGAGGAAAATGACCAGCGTATAAATTCCCAGAGTTGTGCCGAGAGGGATGTCACAGAGTGACAGGAAAGCCGCGACGAGAGAAAGGGTGCGCGCCGAGGCTCTTCCGCCGAGCAGCGCCAATCCCGCAAATATTCCGAAGAGCCCGCCGAGGACCGCGAGAATTATGGTCACCAGATAGATGAGGTGGAAAATGCTCATGAGCGTGAAAGGATTTGGGGGTGCGCGCGAGGAGAGCGCCAAACATCACCGTCGCTGTGCCGCTATATAGGAAGAGCAGAAGCGCAGCCACCGGACGAATGATCCCGTAAAGAATCCACAAGGTTCCCAAGGGGCTCCGGTTCCCGGTCGAATTCCGTGCCCCCACGGCACTTGACGACATGCGTCCCTCCTAACAGTTGCCCCGTCCAGCGGAAGTCTATCAGTCCGTAAGCCAAATACATGGGGAGAGGAGAAAGGAGGTTCTCAGGAGGCGGCGGAGGGGGAATCAACTGGCGGAGGAGGCGTTCTGGGCGTCAACGAGAGTGACGGGATGGAGAGAATTTCCTCCCTGAAGGCTGGAGCGCCAGGCAAGCCAAAGAAACTCCTTATCGTTCGTGAGGGAACGAAATTCGTCGAGGCGGGTTTTGCGCTCGGCTTCGATTTTTTCGAGCCAAGCGGCGGTGGCAGCCGGGTCGAGTTGGCCGCAGCGGCGGCGGACTTCGATGCGGAGGACGTCGAGGTCGTGGACGTCGCCGAGGAGGTCCTGCATGCGTTTTAGATCTTCGCCCCAAGCTTCGTAGCGCTTGGGGAGGAAATTTTCGACGAGATACCGGAAGCGCTTGAGGGCGATGCGCAGACGGTGCCAGGCGATGCGGCTGCGGCCTTTGCGGGCCTTGTGGTAGAGGTCGGTCGAGGCATTCAGGCTCGCGAGGGCCAGGCGCTGGAAGACGACGCTCTCGAGCGGGAAAAACTGGGCCTTGGCGGGGAGCTTGCGCGACCACTTGCGCCAGTCCTTGCGGTCGAAGCGGTCGAGCGCGCGGGCAGCTTCGGCGCGATGCTTTTTTTCCTGGTGGGTGAGGTGGCGCAGGAGGTGGCGGCGGACGGGGTCGCCGGGCGCACCGAGTTTTTTCACCCAGTCGCGTTCGACCTGGGTATCGCGCAGCACGCCCAGCGTGTGAAAGAGCGCGCGCGTGGATTTTTTGATTTTGCGCCAGCCGGGGGCGGGATTGACCTCGGTGAGGGCTTCGGCCATGGTGCGGCAGCGGCGGATGGCGACGCGGAGGTCGTGGACGGCGTCGGGATTCCAACTGCGGCGGGCCTCTTCGGAGGTCTCGAGGACGCGGTCCATCCAGACGGCGAGGCCGATGCGTTTTGTGGCAATAGCAGTAGCGAGAGGGACTGAATGTGCCATGGAATATCCAACCTGTCCGGAACAGGGAGGGAGACCGTATGTTACGCCTGTGTGAATGAAAATTCCACTCGGGGGCACTCAAATCTGTGGAAAACTCGGGCGCGGAGGCGTTCACGGTCCATTCATCTGGGAGAAACCTGGTTTCCCTAAATTCCTAGGCGGGGAGTGTGAGCTTTGGGGCTTGGAGGGGCTGCTGAAAGTCTGGGGGCGGCTGACCTCCCGCGCGATGGCAGGGGATGCTCGCCGGCGGTGACGCTAAACGTGAAAATGGGGACATTTCATAAGGTGATGCTGGGCGTGGTTTGCGCGGCGACGGGAGCGGGCTGCGCGAGGGCGCAGGCGGCGGGCGGGGAGGCGTGTCCGCGGCCGGCGACGGGGAGCGTGATTGAGGAGCCGGAGGACTTGCGCAGCGTGGGCGGGGTGCTGCGGGTGGACGTGGCGTATCGCAACGAATTGGATGTGGGCGGGCACATGCGGTATTGCTACGTGTTTGGGGATGGCAGCGAATCTCCTAATTTGAGGGTGCACCCGGGGGACCTGTTGATACTGGAATTGAAGAATGAGCTGACGGTGGCGCCGGGGGGGATGTCCATAGCCATGCCGATGGGCGGGCATGGGGGGGCTGGCGAGGACCCCTGCTCAGGCGGGAAGATGACGGCGGCTTCGACGAACCTGCACCTTCACGGGCTGAATATTCCGCCGATATGCCATGAGGACGACGTGCTGAAGACTTCGATCCAGCCGGGGGATCCGCCGTTTGAGTACAAGGTGCGGATTCCGGCGGGCCAGCCTCCGGGGCTCTATTGGTACCACCCGCATATGCACGGGTTTACAAAGGTGCAGGTGCTCGGGGGGGCGTCGGGGGCGCTGATTATTGAGGGCGTCGAGCGGGCGAACAAGGAGCTGAGCGGGATGCCGGAGCGTGTGCTGGTGATTCGCGATCAGGACTTGCTCAACCCGAATGCGGCGCCGAATCCGGGAGCGGAAGCTCCGCCGGTGGTGCTCGATAGCGACGGCGACGTGATGAATACGGGGACCGGGACGGGAAAGCCCGCGAAGGACCTCTCGGTGAATTTTGTCCCCGTGCCGTACCCGAATTACGAGCCTGCGACGATTAAGATGAAGCCGCGAGAACGGCAGCTCTGGCGCGTTTTGAACGCTTCCGCGATTACCTATCTGAACTTGCAGATTTTGTGGAACGCCGTGCCGCAGTGGATGGCGGTGGTCGGGCTCGACGGCGTGCCGCTGAATTATATCGGGCGCGGGGGAGGAGGGGTGGCGTGGCAGACGCATGTGGGCATTGCGCCGGGCGGCCGGGCGGAATTCGTCTTTGCGGCACCGGCGGAGGGCATGGCGACGCTTGAGACGTTGAGCGTAGATACAGGGTCAGGCGGGGAAAACGACCCGGTGCGGCCGCTTGCGAGAATAGTGGTTTCCGGGGATGCGCCGGAACCGCGCGCGAAGCTGGCAAGTTCGCCGGAGGCACTGCCGCGGCCGGCGCTGCCGTGGCTGGGGGATGTGGCTCCGGTGCGCACGCGCAAGCTATATTTTTCCGAGATTTTGCAGGACCCGAAAGATCCGAACAGCCCGACGACTTTTTTTATCACCGTGGACGGGCAGCCGCCGAAGGCGTTCGATCCGGCTTCGAACGTGCCGAATATAGTGGCGCGACAGGGAGACGTGGAAGACTGGATCATCGAAAATCGCTCGCTGGAACTGCATGCCTTTCACATCCATCAGCTACACTTTCTATTGCTGGAACGATTCGGAAGCGCGGTGAATGAGCCGTTTTTGCGCGACACGATCAACGTGCCTTTCTGGGATGGCAAGACCAGCCGGTACCCCAGCGTGAAACTGCGGATGGATTTCCGGGACTCGAATACCGTTGGGCTCTTTCCATATCATTGCCATCTGCTGGAGCACGAAGACGGCGGGATGATGGGTTTGGTTCGGGTGGAACCGCAAACGGGAGCGCCTGTGGAAAATTTGCCGGAGAAGGCATCCGGGGCGGTCGCGTTGAAACGGAAGTGACCGCAAGAGTGCGATTTGTGACGGGCGTCACCGAATTGGGTTGAGAGCTACTTTTCACTGAGCTGTCACGCGGCAATAATAATCGCCACGTAGGGTCTCTCTCCAGCGTCTGGTTCCGAAGAAACTCAAATGACCTCGTTGTGCGGCAGTTCGTGATGGTGTGAGTGGCCGCGGATTCGGACCTGACAAATCACAATTTAGGAGAGCTCATGATTTCCAAGCATTTCCGTTGGGCGCTGGCTACGCTGCTCGCCACGAACATGGCGATCTTCACGCCGAATAGCCTTCTAGCCGGCCAGAATGAATCGAAGCCGTCACCGGATTCGCAAACGACAACGCCGATCAAGCATGTGGTCGTAATTTTCCAGGAGAACGTCTCGTTCGACCACTATTTCGGGACCTACCCACACGCGCAGAACAATCCCGGGGAAATTTCATTTCACGCGAAGGACGATACGCCGCGCGTGAACAATCTCGAAAGCGCCGGGCTGCTGACGAACAATTACAACACGGAAAGCGGCGGGACGCGCATCAACCCCTTCCGCATTCCGCCAAGCGTTCCGGTGACCTGCGACAACGATCATGACTACAACGACGAGCAGTTTGCGTTTCACGGCGGCTTGATGGACCAATGGCTGACGCCGCTGACGTCATTGGGCGAGACGGGCACGGTGAGCTGCTCCGATCCGGTCCTCGGGCCGAACGCCGCGATGGGCTACTACGACGGAAACACAGTAACGGCCATGTGGAATTACGCCCAGCACTTCGCCATGGACGACAACTCTTTTGGTACCACCTTCGGGCCCTCGGCACCTGGAGCGATCAACTTGATTTCCGGGAACACCTTTGAGGCCGTGCTGTTTCCAACGACGAAAGGCGCTCTAAAACCAGGGGGAAATATTGCCGGTGGCAACGAAACCCCGCCAGCCACGATGGGCGCTTTGATCGGCGATGCCCGGCCACACTTGGATGATTGCACGCAGACTACCCCGGGACTTGCTAATTCCGCCCAAGTCACGATGACCGGCAAGAACATCGGCGACTTGCTCAACGCCAAGGGCATCACCTGGGGCTGGTTCCAGGGCGGCTTTGCCCCCACGGGCGTGACCGCAGGCGGGTTGGCCATTTGCGGGCAGCACCATGTGGGACTCGCCGGCGACGACGCGCTCACACAATCGAGCGACGGCGACTATATCCCTCACCACTCGCCTTTCCAATACTACCCTTCAACCGCCAATCCGCATCACACCCGGCCCAGCGACGCCCGATTGATCGGGACATCGCTTGACGGAGCGAATCACAACTATGACACCAGTGATTTCATGACCGCTTTGGACGAAGGGAAATTGCCCGCCGTCAGCTTTATCAAGGCGCCCGCGTATCAGGACGGCCATCCGGGATATTCGGATCCGATCGACGAACAGTTTTTCGTCGTCAACCTCATCAACTCGATCATGCAAACCAAAGAGTGGGATAGCACGCTGATCATCATCAATTACGACGATTCCGACGGCTGGTACGACCACCAGTTGGGCCCGATCGTAAACCAGTCGAACAGCACGGGCGACGACAACCTCGAGGGACCGGGCAGCTGCGGCGTGGCGCAAACCATTGCCGGGTTGACGGCGGTTCAGAACGGCCGCTGCGGATATGGTCCGCGGATTCCCTATATCGTGATTTCGCCCTTCGCGAAGGAGAATTTCGTTGACAACCGCGTGACCGACCAGTCGTCCAGCATTCGCTTCATCGAGGACAACTGGAACCTGGGCAGGATTGGCAACGGGTCCGCCGACGCAATCGCCAGTTCGATCTTCGGAATGTTGGACTTCAACCGGCGCACGTCGAAACTCATTCTCGATCCTACAACCGGAAAAATTCTGGGCGAGTAAAACTCATGTGCACAGTCGCGTCCGATCGTGGACGTAACTAAACAAAACAAGAGCTCCGTAATACCTCACACCACGTATAGCCCCCTGGCTCGCCCTGACCCCCGTCAGGGCGAGCCAGCCCCGTTTTTGGAGCCATATTTTCGATTTCAGCGGTACCCTTGACGCGCTGCCCAAGGGGCATGATCTCGAGAAACCGGAGCCGCGCGCTTGCCAAATAAATCTCGCAATGTTGATTTGACGCAAGTATCCGAATGGGACGACGGGAAGGTGCGCCGGAAGGACGATTTTCTGGCCGCAGAAGAGCCGCTGGAAATTCGCGTGGGCGAACATCCACTGAGCGTGACGATGCGGACGCCGGGGCACGATCTGGAGCTGGCGGCCGGGTTTCTATTTACGGAGGGGCTGGTGCAGCGGCGCGAACAGATTATCGCGCTCGAGAGCGTTGAGCGGAGCGGCGGTGCGAATCGCGGGAACGTGGTGCAGGCGGAGCTTTCCGCTGACGCAGCGCCGGATTTCGAAAAGATGCGGCGGCATTTCTTTGCGGCATCGAGCTGCGGGATTTGCGGCAAGGCGTCAATAGAGGCGGTGCGGTCTCGATTGCTGCAACCGCCAAATCCAGATTTCCGGCTCGATCCGGAACTGCTGGTGCGGCTGCCGGAGGAGCTTAAATCGTCGCAGGACGTCTTCCGGCGCACGGGAGGACTGCACGCGGCGGCGCTCTTCGATGCGCGAGGGTCGTTGCTGGTTCTGCGCGAGGACATCGGGCGGCACAACGCAGTGGACAAAGTGATAGGGTGGGCGCTGCGGGAGGGGCGGGTGCCGCTCGGGGATTCGGTGTTGCTGGTGAGCGGTCGCGGCGGATTTGAGATTGTGCAGAAAGCGATTGTTGCGGGAGTGCCCGTGGTGGCCTCGGTATCCGCGCCATCGAGCCTGGCGGTGCAGCTCGCGCGCGAATTGCGGCAGACACTCGTGGGATTCCTGCGCGGGCGGCGCTTCGTGGTGTATGCGGGAGAAGAACGCCTTGCAAAGGCGTAGGGAAGCCGGCGGATTTATTTGTTGGCGGTTCTATGGATCGGCGCGGGGGCGGCTGCCGGGCGGGTCTCCCGGATCATCTCGCGGAAGCGATCGAACAATTCCTGGTCCCACCATCCGAGTTTGGCTTCGTCGTCCATGATTTGCAGGGCCTGTTCGGAAGGAATTGCCGTGCGGTAGGGGCGGTCGGTTGTGAGCGCGTCGTAAACATCCGCAAGCTGAAGGATGCGCGCGGTGAGGGGAATTTCCTCGCCGCGCAAACGATCGGGGTAGCCGGAGCCGTCGCGCTTTTCATGATGGTGGCGAATGATGGGAGTGACGAGGCGGAAGGTGCGGAGGGGCGCGCAGATGCGTTCGCCGACCACGGAATGCTTGCGCATCACGGCCATTTCTTCCGGCGTCAAGGGGCCCGGCTTCAGGAGAATGGCATCGGGAACCACGACTTTTCCGATGTCGTGGACGGTGCCGGCCCAGCGCAAGGCCTTGATGTGCTCTTCAGGAATCGCGAGGCGCGCACCGAGGCGCGAGGACATCGCCGCGAGGCGTTCGCAATGGCCGCTGGTGCAGGGATCGCGCGCTTCGATGCTCTGCGCGAGGGTGAAGAGCACCGTTTCGGCGTTTTCGAGCTCGTCCGTGAATTGTTTCAGCTTGAGCAGGGAGCGCGCGCGGGCGAGGAGTTCGTTGAAGTCGATCGGCTTGCTCAGGAAATCTTCGGCGCCCGCGTTGATGCCCTCGATGCGGTCCTCGGTGGCTGAAAGGCCGGTGATGAGAACGACGGGAGTAAGGCGCGTCTCGGGCGTGGCCTTGATGCGGCGGCAGACCTCAAAGCCGTTCATGCCGGGCATGAGGATATCGAGAAGAATCAGGTCAGGACGGAAATTCGCGCACTCGACGAGCGCGGATGCGCCATCGCTGGCGTCGCGGACTTCAAAGCCCTCGCGGCGCAGCAAGGTTTCGAGAGCGGCACGGGCCGCCGATTCGTCGTCCACGATTAGAATTTTTCCGGTCATTCAATTCGCTCAAGCGTGCTATAGGCGCAACCGATTCGCCAATTGCCGGATGCTGCCAATGGGTTGCTGATTCTATCGGGCGGAGAGGCTTGCCCGACGGACTTCGCACTGCCACTTTACAAATGTATCCTGTCCGGTATTTTCGGACAACCCCGAATCGAAGTCTGAAGCGGCGCTGGAAATGACGATAACCATCATTCCTTGCGCAGGGTGGCTTCGATCAGGCCGTGCGGCTCATCCGTGGGGAGGAAAACCTCGGCGGGATTGTCCATGCCGAAGGGGGAGAGATCGACCGCGGTGAAATGCTTGTTCGGAAGCGAGAGGTGAATTTCACGAACGCGGTCGAAGCTCGAGAGGACGGCTTCGCCCATGGCATAGAGAGTGTGCTGAAGCGAGCGGCTATCATGTTCGGCGAAAGTTTCGAGCAGGGCCTGGCGGACGCCGTGCCAGATGGGGCTGAATTCAGATTCCGTGCCTTCGTAGAGCCAGTGGGCGCGGATGATTGTCGCCAGGATGCGATTGCGGTCTTCTTTTAGAGTCGTGTAGGGGTCGCGCAGGAAACCGTCGAAGGCGGACTTGGTGGTCTTCATCACAGTCAAGTCTTCGATGCCGGCGCCGATGGTGTTTCCCTCCCGGGTGCCTTCCAAATTGGCGGTGCGTTTTTCCCGGCCCGCGCGGGTGAAAGCGCTGGCGTGGGGTTTGCCGCCGAATTGCAAACGCGTCCAGAGATTTTCTTCTGCTTCGATTCCCACGCAGGAGACTTGCGGGTTATAGGTGAGGAAATGCTCGATGAGGTGGAGGCAGAAATCCTCGAGGGCTTCGACGGGATATTGGCGCGCCAGGGCATACACGGTGTTTTTCATGGTGTCGGTGGGGAGGATTTTGCGGTTGTCGCCTTTGGTGTGCGCGGCCTCGAAATCGCCTTCGAAGCGAATGTCGATCGAGAATTCCTTGACGTCGTGGCGGCCTTCCTGGCGGAGAACGCGGAGGAGGCGGACGCGCGATTTGCCGTAATTATTTTCGGCGAGCTTGATGGGCATTGGTCAGTCAGCTCCCGCGATAGGTGGAGTATCCGAAGGGGCTGAGGAGCAGCGGGATATGGTGAGGCTGCTTCGCGTCCCGGACTTGAAACACAACGATCACAATCGGGTAAAGAGCCTCCATTTTGCGCGAATGAAAATAGGAATGCGTTTCGAATGTGAGGCGATAGGTTCCTTCGACGAGGGAGCCGGGGGCGAGAAGATGGCGGAGGCGGCCATCGCCATCGGTGGCGCCGCGGCTGAGCTCTTTCCATCCGCCGGTGGGTTTTTCGATTTCAAGGATGACCGGAATGCCGGGGGCGGGGCGGCCGATGGACGTGTCGAGCACGTGCGTGGTGATTTCGCTCATGATGCGAGCAGCTTTTCCAGGCGCAGGCGCGTGATCTTGCGCTGCTCTTCGGCGGCGTTGCGCAATTCGACTTCGGGATCGTTGGAGAGGCGCTGCTGCAAATTTTTCAGGATTTCCTCGCTGGTTTTTCCCTGCGCGGAGATCAAGAAGACGTGCCCGAACGCGGCGTGATAGGCCTGATTCGCGGCTGCCAGGACGGCGAGCGTTTCCGGCGAGGCCTTTTGCGCGACGGACTGTTCGCTGGCAGACCAGCGGCGCGCGGCGTCGGATTGCTTTTGCTTCGTCTGCGTGGCCCCGATGGGAGGGTGATGGCGGAACGCGGCGAGCCATTCCTTGCGGCTGAGCGAGGACCAGGTCTTGTCGGAAGCGTCGAGCAAGTGCGCGGCGGTGGAGAAAGGCCTGTGGGCGAGGATTTGCTCGACCCATTTTTTTGAGCCGCAGCAATCGAAGAGCGCTTTACGGGTGTGCGCGAGAGAATCCTGATTGAAGCGCTCGATTCCCGTGAGGCGATCATCGGGGCGTTCGGCGCGGCCAAAAATGCGGAGACGGCTGACGCCGCCGTCGGGATAGATATTGAAGCGCACGTGAGTGCATGGAACGGTCTCCTGGAGTTGCTGCTGAAAAATGTGGCGGCGATTCGGCTTGAGTTTGGTTTGCGGCAGGACCAGCTTCCATGGAGGCCAGGCGGCATCCGGAGCTCGCGCGGCGGAGTGCTCGACGTAGCAGGATTCGAGCGAGCAACTGTCCGGATAATTGCCCTTGAAATGGGTCGTGTCCACCATGACTCGCTTGATGACGCCGGGGACCGCGAGTTTCAGGATCACCCAATCGTGGCCGGGGCCGCGCCTGCGGCGAGTTTCCCAGCCGTCGCTCATATCCTTGGCGCTGCCGGGCATGAGGAGATTCAGCGGAGCGCTGAAAAATTGGTCGCTGGAAGCGACGACATGGCCGCCATTCTCCGTGGCGGCGAGATCGAATTCACCGCGCGAGACGCGGGCTTTTTCGGGGACGGCTTCGCCGTGGACGCGCAGCCGGGCGACGCCGCCATCAGGGTAGATTTTAAGGCGCAGGTGGGTGAAGCGGCCGGGATGATCGATAGGAAATGGATTTTCGGAATCGCCCGCGAGCGGCGTCTGAGGCAACAGCTCGACCCAGCGCGTGGCGGAAGCTTTCAGGCGATTTTTTTCGTTTTTATAGGGCGGCGCGGCGCCGAGTTCGCAGGCTTCGAGCGAGAAATGCGAAGGGAAATTTCCCTTGAAATGGGCCGTGTCCACAACGACGCCGCGAACGATTCCGGCGAGGCCCAGGCGGATGACGCACCAGTCGTAGCCGGGGGTGCGGCGGCGGCGCGTCTCCCAGCCGTCCATCCATTTGCCGCGCGGCGTGTATTTCCCCTCGATAAAGATTGGCTTGGAGGGCTTGAGGAGATTTTCCTTGGGGGCGAAGAATTCGTCGTTGGCTTCGAGCACTTCGCCGCCGAGTCGCTCCGATGCGAGATCCGCGAGCTGGAGGAAATCCTTCATGAGGCGCCTCGATGGAGCACGCGGCCGAGCGGGCCGGGGCAGAATTCGCCGCGGTTGAAGATTTTTCGGCCGCGAAGAAAGGTTGTTTCCACCACGCCTGTCAATGGGCGGCCGGTGTAGGGCGTGATTTTGTGGCGGTGGTGGAGCTGCGCCGGGTCGACGGCAAATTCTGCAGCCGAATTCCAGATTACGAGGTCGGCATCGTTGCCCACGGCAATCGTTCCCTTTCGTTTTTCAAGACCTGCGAGGCGCGCCGGATTCCGGCATAACCACACAGCCATGTGATGCGTAGCATAGCCGCGGAGGGCCGCCTGCGTCCAGACTGCCGGGAGGCTGAGCTGGAGGGAGGCGATGCCGCCCCAGGCGCGGAGAAAATCTCGCTCGGCGGGGAGCTTCATCGCGGGGGGACAGGGGGAATGATCGGTGGCAATCAAGTCGATCGAGCCATCGGCGAGCGCGGCCCAGAGCTTTTCTTGATTTTCCCGCTCGCGGAGGGGAGGGGCGCATTTGAATTCGGTGGCGCCATCGGGAATTTCCTCGGAGGTGAACGTCAAATAGTGCGGGCATGTTTCGACGGTGATGGGGAGCGCGTCCGATTTTGCGCGGCGGAGGTGCGAGAGCGCATCAGAGGAAGAGAGATGGACGATGTGCGTGGGCACGCGAAATTCTCGGCAGAGGCGGATGAGGAGCGCGATGGCTTCATTTTCTGCCTCGCGAGGGCGCGAGGCCAGCCAGGTGGCGTAGGAGCGGGGATTCATGGTGGAAATGTTTTTTTCTGCTTGGGCGATGGGGCCCGGGAGTTCGGCGTGGACAAGCAACGGCGCTGCGAGGAGCGCGAGTTCAGGGAGCGCGGCTCGAAGATCGGATTCCGTCACGTGCGAGAATTCATCGACGCCGCTTGGGACGAGAAAACACTTGAAGCCGAATACGCCGGCCTCCCAGAGCGGGCGGAGTTCGGCGGCGTTTCCCGGGACGACGCCGCCCCAGAAACCGACGTCCACCCAAAGCTTTCCCGCAGCGGCTGCCAGCTTTTCGCGATACGCCGCGGCGGAGGTGGTGGCGCGGATGCTATTGAGCGGCATCTCGACGAGCGTCGTGATGCCGCCTGCTGCGGCAGCGCGTGTGGCAGTCGAGAACCCTTCCCAGTCGGTGCGGCCCGGCTCGTTGATGTGGACGTGCGTGTCCACGAGGCCTGGCATCACGACGGAATCCTCGGCGTCGTGAATAGGAGAGCCAGCAGGGATATCGCCGGGAGCGGTGATGGCTGCGATTTGGCCGGCGCGAATATGGATTGCGGCGGGGCGCTCGCCTTCCGGGAGAACCACTCGCTTTCCGCGAACGATTAGGTCGGGGATGGTGGAAGGATTCGCGGTTGGATTATCGGCGGCGGGCATGGGAGCTCAATGTGCCACTGTTTCCAAGAATTCGGCGAGAAGATTTTGGGCCACGCGGAGACGGTACCGCGCGGTCGAGCGGATATCGTCAATGGGGGCGATTTCCCGCGCGAGAATTTCTTGAGCAGCCTTGAGAACGGCCGGTGACGGTGATTCGCCACGGAGCAGATTTTCGGTTTCGGTGGCACGGAGGACCATGGGCGCGACGCTTCCGAGCGCGATCCGTACGTCCGCGATGCGGCCGTTTTCCACGCGCGCGGCTGCCGCGAAACAAACTTTTGAGATGGCTTGGGCGCGGCGCGTTCCCACTTTTCGGAAGAACTGGGAAGTCCAGATTCTGGCGCGCGGGAGGCGAATCCGGCGAATAAGCTCATCGGGTTGCAAGCGGAGCTGCTTATAGCCGGTGTGAAAATCGTGGTACGGGAGCCAGCGGGTGTCGCTGGCGGAGACGAGCTCGAGATCCGCGCCGTAGACGAGCAGCGCGGGCGGCGAATCCGCCGCGGGGGAAGCATTGGCGATATTTCCGCCGAGGGTGCCGCGATTTTGGGTGGCAATGCCGCCGGTTTCTGCAGCGGCACGGATGAGCAGGGGAAATTCACGGCCCAGGATTTCGTGGCGTTGGATCTCAGAGTAGGTTGTGAGCGCGCCGACCGATACGTGTTCCAGTGTGACTTCAATTCCGCGCAGCTCCGGCAGATTCCAAATGCTCAAGAAGCGGCGGTGGGGGAGTTTCCCGGCTTCGAGGAGGACCATCAAGTCGGTTCCGCCCGCAAAGGGCTGCCAAGCACCCGGCTCGCGCGCGATAATCTCGAGCGCCGCCGCGAGATTGCCGGGTGCTTGCATCTCGTACGACGGAAGGTAGGACCTCACTCGGCGCGCTCCGAAATGCGGCAGGCTTCGACGACCGACTCGAAAATCTTTATGTAGCCGGTGCAGCGGCAGAGATTTCCGGCGAGGCCTTCACGGATTTGCGCGGCGGTCGGGCGAGGATGGCGCGCGAGGAGATTCACGGCAGCGAGAATCATTCCGGGAGTGCAGATGCCGCATTGCGAGCCGCCATGAGTGATGAAGGCTTGCTGGACGGTATGGAGGCAATCGCCATTCGCCACGCCTTCAATTGTGCGGATTTTCGTGCCTTCGGCATGCAGCGCGGGAACAAGGCAACTGTTTACGAGCGCGCCATCCATTTCGACCGCGCAGGCGCCGCATTCTCCCTCGCCGCAGCCTTCTTTTGTGCCGGTCAACGCGAGCTCTTCGCGCAGAACGTCGAGGAGACGAGCCATGGGATAAGCTTCGAGCGCGACAGGCTGGCCATTCACTTCGCATCGGATGGGTATTTTGCGCGCGCGCTCAGGCATGCACAGCCTCGAGCATTTCCAATAGGATTTCGGGCGTGATAGGGATGCGAGTAATATCCGCGCCGGTGGCGTGGGCGATGGCGTTGGCAATCGCGGGGGCGGTGCCATCGAGCGGGAGTTCGCCGATTCCTTTAGCGCCGGCGGGGCCTCCGCCATAGGGAATTTCCTCGAAGAAAACGCGGATGGGCGGGAGATCCATCGACGTGGGCATGATGTAATTCGTCATTTGGCCGTTGGCCATGCGGCCTTCCTGCCAGACGATATTTTCATAGAGCGCGAAACCGATTCCCTGCGCGACGCCGCCCTCGATTTGTCCGGCAGCAAGCACGGGATTGATGACCTTGCCGACCTCTTGCACGGCGACGAAATCCTCGATGCGAGCTTCGGCAGTGCGCATATCGACCGAAACTTCAGCGACGTAGACAGCCCAGGCGTAGGCGCCGTAGGCGTCGCCCCGGTAGCGCTCGTCATCCCAGTGGAGATCGCGCGGGTGTTGGTACTTAATGAAGGAATTTAGCGGGCCGCTTCGCTCGATGAATTGGCGAGCGGCCTCGGCGAATTCCATTGGACTGTATCCGGGCTGCAAGAGGCTGCTCTGGATTAGCTTTTGCTGGATTTCGCGGGCGGCGGATTCGACGAGCTTGCCGACGATCATGGAAGTGCGCGAAGCCACCGTCGGCCCGCTGTTGGGAACATTTCCCGTGTCCGGCTGAACGATTTCGATCTGATCGGGATTGAGTGCAAGAGTCTCGGCAGCGATCTGAGAGAAAATCGTGTTGGTTCCCTGCCCCATTTCGGTGCTGGCTGCCAGGATTCGCACCTGGCCATCGCGCGTGGCTTCGGCGGCGACCTCGGAGGCCAGATATTCCTCGCCCGAACCGGTAAAGCCGGCGCCATGGAGGAACGAAGCGAAGCCGATGCCTTTACGGATCGAGCTATCGCGATTCTGCGCATCGAAGAGTTTGCGTTTCGCGTGATAGCCGCTCAGCTCGAAAGCACGGTCCATCAAACGGGCCACATCCACTTTTTCGCGAACGACCTGGCTTACCGCCAGTGTCTGACCTTCCTGAATGAAATTGCGGCGGCGCAATTCTTCGGGGCTGAGGCCGATCGCTTTTGCAACACGATCGAGATGGCGTTCGAGCGCGAAGACGCTCTGGGGGGCGCCGAATCCCCGAAAGGCTCCGTGGGGCGGAGCGTTCGTGGCTACGGCGCGGCTGCGGATTCGGACGTTCGGGCAATTGTAAGGCCCGGCGGCGTGGATCGTGCCGCGCGAGAGGACCACGGGCGAAAGCGTTTCGTAGGCGCCGCCGTCAATCGTGAAATCAATCTCCATGGCGAGCAATTTGCCGTCGCGGGTCACGGCGGTGCGATGGTGCGTGCGGGATGGGTGGCGCTTTGTCGTGGCGGCCATGTCTTCGGCGCGGTCGTAGATTATTTTTACGGGCTTGCCGGACTTCCACGCGAGGAGCGCCGCATGCGCGGCAATCATTGAGGGGTATTCTTCCTTGCCGCCAAAGCCGCCGCCGGTCTCGGTTTGCACCACGCGGATGCGATCTTTCGGGAGGCCGAAGAGGATGGTGAGAGCCTTGTGGACGTAATAGGGGCACTGAAGCGAGCCCCAGACGGTGACGCCGTCTTGCGCGCTTGCGCGCGCGATCATTCCCTGCGGCTCGATGTAGAGTTGCTCCTGCGCGCCGGTTTCGAAGGTGCCCTCGATAACGTAATCCGCCGTGAGCCAGGCCGCGTCCACGTTTCCCTTTTCGACGAGGAAGGATTTGAAGATGTTATCGCTTCCCCAGATGACCTGTTTGCGCGCGAGCGATTCTTCCATCGTGAAAATGGGCGGAAGTGGATCGAGCTCGACGCGGACGGCGCGGCGGGCCTCTTCGAGCAAGTATTTGTCATGGTGCGCGAGAAGAACGATGGCCTCTTCGGGATGATTGACAAATCCAGCGGCGAGGCAAGGCTGGTCTTCGATGAGGAGCGCGATGCCATTTTTCCCGGGGATATCCTTGGCGGTGACGATGGTGAATTCGTTCCAGGGAATATCACCCTCGAAATGGATGGCGCCGATGCGCGCGCGGGGGGCCTGGCCGCGAACCGTGACGCCGTGAAGCATGCCGGGAAAGGTGATGTCGTCAACATAGCGGGCGCGGCCGGTGACTTTTTCGCGGCCTTCTTTCCGCGGTACGGATTTCCCGATGATGCGAGTTTCCATCGCCGGCGGCCTCAGTAGTCGATTTTGTCCTGCTTTTTTTCCCAGACGCGGAAGGCGGCGAGGGCTTCTTCGCGCATCATGGTGAGCATGGGAATCTTGCGCTGCGCGTGCGGGCGGGGGATTTCCTGGTAAATGAAGGTATCGTCGAAGCCGGCCTTAGTGGCGTCGGCCGCGGTGCAGGCGAAAAAGACGCGCGCAGGACGCGCCCAATAGATGGCGCCGAGGCACATGGGGCAGGGCTCGCAGGTGGTGTAGATATCGCAGCCGGAAAGCTCGAAGCTTTTGAGTTTCTTGCAGGCTTCGCGGATGGCGACGACCTCAGCGTGGGCGGTCGGGTCGTTTGTGGATGTGACGCGATTGGCGCCTTCGGACAGAATCTTCCCGTCTCTAACGATCACGGCAGCGAAAGGACCTCCGCGGCCGGACTCGACATTTTCGAGCGAGAGCGCGATGGCGCGAGCCATGAATGAATTTTGCATGATCCGAGGTGCGTCCAACGCATGAAGCGGCGACGAGCCGCCACCGGTGCGCGGAAAAGTTCGGAAGCGATTGTAGCGCAGGCAGTTCCATTCGGCCCGCGAATGTCCGCGAAGGTGCGGGAAGATGAGCGGGCGGTGACTTAGCCTAATGTACGGCGAGGGGGATTTTCTTTGCCGAGAAATCCATGGTGGAAAAGGAGCGCTCCTTGCGCCGCCAGAAGTAGAGCAGGGCGATGCCGATGAGGATGAGCGCGACACAAAGGCCGGTCCAAAGTCCTGCGGCGCCCCAGCCAAGATGGAAGCAGAGATAGTAACCGAGCGGGAGGCCGAGAGCCCAATAGAAGAGCAAGTGGCAGATCATGGCCGTGCGAGTGTCGCCCGCGCCCCGCAAGGCGCCGGTGGCGACTGTTTGCATGCCGTCGAAGAGCTGGAAAAAAGCGGCGACGAAGAGAAGCGTGCCAGCGGCGTGGATCACGACTGTGTCAGGAGTATAAATGCGCACAATATATTGCGGGGCCACAAAAAACGCGATGCCCATCAGGGTCATGAATCCGGTACCGAGGGCCATCGCAGTCCATCCGGCGCGGCTCGCGGCATGCGCGTCGTGGCGGCCGAGCGCCTGGCCAACGCGTACAGCGGCGGCGGAGGCAATTCCGAGCGGGACCATATACGTCAGGCTCACGGTATTAAGAGCAACCTGATGGCTGGCCAGCGCGACGGCGCCGAGCCTGCCGATTAATGTGGTGGCGGCGGCGAAAACGCCGACTTCCATGCCGAATTGCATAGCGGCTGGGAAACCGAGCTGGACAAGGCGCCACATGCGGTAGAAATTCGGGAGGCGCCGCGTCTGGCGCAGGCCGGTCTTGTAGCGATGGTCGTAATAAAGCGAATAGGCGAGCAGGACGCTCATCATGTAGATGCGCGCGATGCACGTGGACCAGCCGGAGCCGACCGTGCCCATGGCCGGAAGTCCTAGATGGCCATAGAT
>Ga0187817_10000314_pt1 | contig 19916 bp, 19 predicted proteins | sample NC_wetland_sal_i_17_FD_132431 | JGI IMG/M metagenome (GOLD analysis project Ga0187817, IMG submission 132431) | Wetland sediment microbial communities from Neuse River Estuary, North Carolina, USA - SO4_2 | ecosystem: Environmental > Aquatic > Freshwater > Wetlands > Sediment | place: USA... | reverse complement strand
GGTCAAAGGCCATTGTCCCTTTGATCGCACCTGAGCCTGTCCCCTTGCCGGAAAGTGCAAGCGTCAGCGACTCGGATTTGGTCACTCCGCGTATCGTAAAATCGCCCTGTACGTCAAAAGTGTCGGGACCTGTCTGTACAATTTTCTTTGAGACGAACGTAATAAAGGGATCCTCCTTGACATTAAAAAAATCTTTGCTTTTTAGCTTGCCGTCCTTCATTCCGCTCCCTGTGTTCACACTGTCCGCCTGAATCTTGACGGCCAGGACGGCAGTCGAAACATCAGGAGAAGTGAGTGTGAGAGTGGCGTCCCACTTTTCGAAAGTACCTTCGAGAGCCACCGAGGCTTTCACAGAGAATTTAATCGAGCTGTCTTCCGTCGTAACCACGAATACAGGAGCTTGCGCTCGACTTACAGACGGAAACACAGCGAGTGCTAAGAGGCAGAGCAAAGCTATTCGCATGGGAATTCTCCTTAAACTTTAGGCATTACGACACGGAACATACTCACTTGGCTGCTCGCTTCGATATCGTGGAAAGGTAGGCAATCGAAGCCGCTGCAGTGAGCTTTACCTCAACTTTTCCGTCCTGCAGCCCAGAAGTCAGGTCCGGCAATATTGCGGGATCGCCACGCCGCGCCAAAGCGTCGAAGGCGGCCGTCCTTACCACCCATTCCTTGTCACTGGTTGCGGCAACTAACGCCTTCCCCGTGCGTGGATCCGGATCATTCGCCAGGATCTTGATGGAAGTTGCTTTCAGCATCGGTTCTTTCGACTCACTTTTATGAATGGTCTCCATAGCATCGAGACCGATTCCTCCGAATGGCACGAACCCCATCCCTTGTTCGAACGCCATGGTTTCCATTTCTTTGGGATTTCCAAGTAACTGGTGCAGTTCTTGTTCTTGGCTTCCAATGAGGCCTTCACCCGTCTTGCGTTGTCCTGTGAGCACTGCGTAGTAGACCTCGTACCCCTTTTCGTTCCCAAGGGCGATCAAGGATTTGGCCGCGGCCATTACCACAGCTCCTTCCGGGTCGCTTTTTGCGGTTGCAGTCAATGGTATAATTGCACTTTGAGATTTCATTTCACCAAGTGACAATGCAGCCGCGCCTCGCACTTGCGGGTCCTTATCCTGCAAGCCTTCCTCAGCCATTCCCAAAGCTTTGGCATCGCCAGGAATGAGTTGAAGGACTCTCATGGTCGCCACCCGCTGCTCGCTGCTTTTGTCGACGGCGCCAGCCTGCAGAATGCTCCAGGCTTGGTCGAATGGCGTTTGGGCGAACAGGGAGCATGGGGCGAGCACCCAAATGATACAAAGGAATGCTGCTACCATTAGTGCGCGAGACATCCTATTTGAATTGTTAGACGCCTTCATATTCCCATCCTTTAGCGTGACGTTAGCGCTTGCCCCAACCAACGCAAGTTGTGGCAGTTTGCATGCCAACCGGGGCTCGGATTTCGCGCCTCTTAATTCCATGAATATGAAGCCATTCATGCAGAAGTCGACCTTAAATAGGTAGCAAAACACCTGACATTTCGGAGGAACTACGAAATATCGTAGCTAAGCGTGCCGATTAGGATTGGCGGAACTCATCACACAGCCTCGAGAAAAGCTCCAGAATCACAGGGCGCGGGCATTGACGAAGGAGCGATTGGTTAGAAAGCTTCGCCCACTCCCATTCCGAATGTGTGACCGTCTCTGCCCTGCGCGATGTCGGCACGAAGATTGACATGATATTTTTTGCTTAGCAGGAACCGCAGGCCGCCTCCTCCGCTGGGAAGGAATGCACGGTTTACGAGCAGTTGAGTTCCTCCGGGGATAACCTCGCCAACCCCGCCGAATGCGACCACCCCAAACCTCTTCGGCAAGACCAGGCGATATTCCAGCTGCGTTGCGACCATATAACGAGTGAAATAGCGACCAGCAGTGTACCCTCGTAATTCATTGTTCGTACCATAGATGCAATTCCCGTAAAAGGGCGGAGTCCCACCAGTCGCGCAGAAAAAGCCGTTGTAGGCAAGGACCTGTTCCTTGCTCAGGCCCCAATATTTATCGAATGTGGTCTCGTACGATTGGAAGGAGTATTTGCTGCCTAATGCTTGAGAGAAGAAGTCTGATGTGAAGGAGAAATAAGTGCCACTGGTCGGGTAGAAACGGTTGGGGCTGGTATCCCGGAGCAGTCGCGCGCCGAGGGCGGTGAGGTTTGTGTGGAGTCCAACCTCAGGCGGTATCGGGAAGGAATTATTTCCATTTGGACCAATCGTAATAAATGAGTGCCCCGTCACGAATCGAGGGCCTGCGAAAAATTTCCACCCAATACGGCGAAGGAACTCACCAAAAAATATCTGCCCGGTTTGAATCAGGGGTAACTTCAGACCTTCAGCGACTCCGTTGCCATAGATGTCGTAGTTTATGTTACCCCGTCCGAAGAAAGACGTAATTCGATACGTATCTCGTTTCAGGTAGAGTTGTCCCCCTACAACGAAGGCGCGGCTCCCGTTGTTTGTAATTAGACCAGCCCCCCCAACAAACGAAGGGGGAGAAACCTTGTCCTTGGCACTAATGGAGAAGATGTATCCAACTACTGGAATAATTCCAGAACCGATGGCTGGGCTCGAAATCGGGAGTGGCGCAAGCAAAATCCCGTCCGGTATATGAAATTTCTTCTTTTCCGGATTAGCTTCTGCCTGAGCAGAAGTCATGGACTGCACCGAATCATCGGCCGCATCATTTGCAGATGCCTTGTTTTCTTGATCTGAATCAGATTCGTGGTCCTCGACTTGTAGTTGCGGTTGTGCGACCACGGGAGCACTCAAGAAAATGAATAAGCCCCCGAGCCGCACCATATATGACAAGGCCGAAATCCAGCCTTTTGCTTTGTGACCACTTTGATGCGGTCTCATGCTACAAACGTCCCCCGCCGGCAGAATGCCTGCACAATACACATCAGCATGCAAGCGGCCAGTGATGCGGCCTGCGAAGTTAAAGGGCCAATTGGCAAGAGCCTAAGCAACGAAGTAGGCGACGAGGCGGCGTAAGGCAGTGCTTGTAGTCAAGAATTTCCACAGAAACCTGCAAATCTAGCACGTCTATCGATCCTGACTCTGTCGTCCTCCTTTGTGGAAATCATCGCTGCACATGAAGTGACCCGTTCCTAAGTCACTAGCAGCGACTATGTAGACCTGGAAGTCTCCGAAATATCGGAGCCGCTCCGAAATCTCGGACGGAGCAATCCTTTGATGCCACGCGCATGGCATGACCACAACTTCACAATCGAAACAAGAATAAGAGTTTAAAAATGAATACGAAAAAGACTCTGTAGGGAATTCGATGTGCTTGATTGAGAGAGGGACTCCCACTCCCGACAAGAGGGGATATTTCCTTTGAGGGTGTTGCGCCTAGGCGTCAAAAGCGATCAGAAGTGCATCGGCGACCTTTGTGTCGCGGCGAAGAGAGCGACCACTGGGCTGGTGCACTCTTTTTAGTGGGAGAACTCATGTAAGAGAGCGGACGAAAGGAAAACATGACCGCACTTAAACGCTTTCTGGCTTTTGTTTTGTCATGGAGTTTGTTGCTCGGAACTTCCAGTTTCGGTGCCGCTGCGGCGTCCGCCCAGACACCCCGCCCCGCCAGTTCCTCATCGGATCAGCAGGCGATGGACAAATTGCTGGCGCCCATTGCTCTCTACCCGGATGCGTTGTTGGCACAAGTTCTGGCTGCCGCCAGCAGTCCGCAACAGGTCACGGAGGTTAATAAGTGGCTGCAGCAGAACACTCAACTGCAAGGTACCGATCTCCAGCAGGCCGCCGAACAGGCCGGCTTTGATGCCGCGTTCATTGCTTTGGTGCTGTTTCCGGACGTGCTCGACTTGATGCAGCAAAATCTGGATTGGACCACAGAACTCGGCAAGGCGTTCACCAGTGATCAAAAGGCGGTACTGGATTCCGTCCAACGACTTCGCGCCCAAGCCCAGGCGGCTGGTAACCTGAAGACCACTCCGCAGCAGGAAGTGACGACACAGACGCAGGGCGGCCAGCAGGTGATTGTGATCCAGCCGGCTAATCCTCAAATCGTATACGTGCCGCAATATAACCCACAAATTGTGTATACGAGCCTGCCACCCAGTTCTGGAGATGTAGCCGCTGCGGCCTTGATTGGTTTTGGACTCGGGATCGCCTTGGGTGCGGCGATGAGCAACAGCTACTACGGATATTACGGCTGGGGCGCATGGGGCATGCGTTGGAATAGCAGCGTAGTTATGGTGCACGGTGGAGTGTGGCGCGTTCCTCCTTATCACCGGTATCCCTACGCGCGGCCCGTGCCGTACTACCGGCCAAATGTAAATGTTTATGCGCCCCGCTATAGCAGCGTCAACGTAAACATCAACAACACCAATGTGAATCGCAATAATGTGAACGTGAATCGCAACAACCTTAACGTGAATCAAAACAACGGCACCGCTTATGGCCGGACTCCGCGGCCCACCACGCTACCATCCTCATCGTCGTCGACGCGTCCTAACACCACTTCAAGCACTTCCGTGCTGAATCGCGGCAATTACACCTCAAATCCGACTTCGCCCAATCGCGGCGCTACCAATTCAGCTTCATCCATGCCCAATCGCGGGAACAACACATCAACTGCTACTTCTCCGATCCGTGGAAATGCCACTCGGCCGCCCGAGGCGAGCACAAACTCCAACAACCCATCTGGAAGTCGTGCCCAGAACTATTCAAGAGCAGTGCCTTCGACGCCGTCTCGCACTTCGACTCCGGCGCGGCAAATGGAAACTGGCGCGTCCACCAGCGCGTTCTCCGGCTACCAGAAGGGAAACGGAGCACAAGCGGCCAGCGCCCGCGGTCGTACCAGCACCACCAGCAGCACTAACGGTGGCGCGGCACGTCGCAACAATTAGAAGGAGCGGAGCGAATTTATGAAGAATTCGGCTGGCAAAGCATCGAATGCGCTGCAAAAAATCATGGTTTTTCCCATTATCATAGTCCTCTTGGCGCTTTTCAGCTGCGGGCAGAAGAAGGCTGCGGAAAAAACATTCCCCACACCGGATGATGCTGTAGTAGCTCTTGTGGATGCAGTCAAGACAAATGACACTGCTGAGATGAGCGCCATTCTGGGCCCAGAGGCCAGAAGCGCCCTTGCCTCTGGCGACGACGTCGCTGACCGCAATGGCCGCGACCTATTTGTGGCTGCCTACTTTCAAAAGGCCTCTCTCTCTGGTGATGAAACGACCAAAACGCTCTATGTCGGCAGCGATGAATGGCCTTTCCCAATTCCCGTCGTGAAGGATATGAACGGCTGGCGCTTCGATACTACTTCGGGTATCGACGAACTCCGCTACCGCCGCATCGGACAAAACGAACTTGGGACCATGGACGCCTGCTTCAGCATTTATGACGCGCAGAAAGAATATGCACAGAAGGCGCACGATGGCAATCCCGCCGGAACCTACGCTCAGAAGTTCATGAGCGGACCCGGCAAGCAGGACGGTCTTTTCTGGAGTGTGAAGGAGGGTGAGGATCCAAGCCCTCTGGGAGAGTTGGCGGCAGATGCCGCGGCGGAGGGCTACACCGGTTCCGCAGCCAACCACGCCCCTTTTCGCGGCTACTACTTTCGCATCCTCACCGCACAGGGAGCCAATGCAGTCGGGGGCGAACGGAACTATATCGAAAATGGCTTAATGCAAAACGGCTTTGGGCTAATTGCGTTTCCTGCCGAATACGGCAAGGGCGGGGTCATGACATTCGTAATGAATCAGGAGGGAATTCTGTATGAGAAGGATCTCGGCCCGAACACTTCGACGATCGCTGCCCAAATTGCACAATTCGACCCAGATCACAGCTGGCGGCAGAATGTCGAGTAGACCATGAAATCAGTCAAGTGAAGCGACAAAACAAATCGAAAATTAAATGGAAAATCTGTTGACCAAGGCTCAAAGGCTTATCGTCGTCACGCTAGCGGTCCTGATGGCCATCGTTGTTGCGCTGTCAACCTTGCATCTCGTTTCGCTGGTCGCGATCGAAATCTGGAAGCCTCCGAGGTTTCTTATCCCGGTGCAAGGGCTGCTCAATATATTTGCCTATTTTTTGCTGGTCCTGATCGGCGTCGAATTGCTCGAGACGCTGAAGGCCTATATCAAGAAAGATGTTATTCATGTTCGGGTCGTCATTGAAGTTGCACTGATTGCGATGGCGAGAAAGGTCATTGTCGAGGAACCCGACAATGTTTCCAGTCTGACGCTTTTTGGCATAGCGTCTCTTATTTTGGCCCTCGGTTTAGCTTTCTACTTTGAGAGGCAAGCGCAGAGGGGCGAACCGCTGGTGAGAGAAAATGGTCGTGCCCAGTCAGGGTGAGTGCTCATCTTGTTTCAAAAGCAAAACATGCTCGTGCGGACGTATCTCCGAATTCGACATCGACCTGATTGCAAGGCTCCGTCAATCCGTCGAAGCTTTGCAATTGAAACGAGCTTGAGAAAAACGTCCGTATTCCTTTTTGCCGCCTTCGCTAGCCTGACTTTGATCGCAGCCGGTTCACCGAAACTGGAGTTGAGCTGGAAGAATCCGAGCTATACAGGCGGTACTTTCAAAAATATTTTGGTGCTGGCCTTAAATGGCAAAGCAGCGAACCGAGCGGATTTCGAAGACGCATTGGTCGCGGCAATTTCCCGGCCAGGCGGACAGGCTGAACCCAGTTATGAATTTATGCCGCGGCCCGACGTGACTCCAATCGACATGAATGATTTGAGGGAACTGGTGCGAGAACAGAAATTTGATGCCATCGTGGTGGCACGGTTGACAAAGAGGGAGAGCAACACAACCTATGTCCCGGGCCAGGTCTATACTCCGCTTCCTTATTACGGAACTTTTTACGGCTACTATGGAGCGTTGTATCCGACGATCTACTCCCCCGGATATATGAAAACCGTGAAAGTTGCACAAGTGGAGGTGAATTTCTATTCCACTGCAAAGCCCGATGGAGAACTCGCGTGGACTGGAACCACCAATACGTTTGATGCCGCTTCCGCCATGAAGGCAATTAAGGGGCTCGTCAAGATTGTAGCCAAGGAAGCAGAAGATCAAAATTTGATCGAGCGGGAGTCCAGATAAATATTCAACGAGGATTTCCAGCGTGAGCCAGGAGGCAATTCAACCATGCAAGGCACTCGCAAACTGCTCGTCTCGGCTGCTGCGCTGCTCCTCCTTTCGGCTGGGGCATTTTCCTTCGCCGCGCAGCAGATCAATTCGCTCATCATCGCGGGGCAATCGGGCTCCGCCAGGGTCTCCCAGGCCGATGGCTACAATTGTGTCGACGTTGAGGGTCTTGCTAGACTAACGAATAGTTCAATCAGCTTCCGCGGGAATCAAATTGTCATGGCCCTGCCCGGTACAGCGGCAAACGTTCCCGCTCCCGCCACTCCGGTGCCTGGCTTTTCCAAGGACTTCGTCACCGCGGGCATCGAAGCGATGTCACAGATACGAGAATGGCGTGCCGCTTTGAAGAACGCCATCCAACGCAATTTCCCCCTGAGCGGAGGCTGGCTCGCCACCCAAGCGGCTCAGGCACAACAGGCGCTGCGATTGGCTTCGCTCGCCGTTAGTACAACTTCTGACAAGAGCGTTTTTCCATTTCTCACCAACGAGTTCAACAACATGAGTGCGTTGAGCAACAAATATCTTCAGATGAGTACGTCCATGACTTATATCGATCCTAAATCAATTGACTCCGATCCTCTTGATCAGAAAATTGCAACCTGCGCGCATTCTCTGGCCTCGATGGCGACGGCCAACCAATTTATCGACGACGGCTCCTGCCATTAGTCTCGTAAATTTCCTAGCTACGGTCACTCAAAGCCACTGCGAAATCTCCGGCAAATTCGTTCCTGACTAAATCGCGGGATTCCAACTGTCGTCAGGATTGTACTCCGCCATAGCTACAGCGATCTCCGCAGTCTTTTCACCCAGATCCTTTTGGTACAAGATGCCGTCCTTTGACATGATGAACGTCATAATTCCAGAATTCCTGTATTCCGCCGGATAAGCGAGAATAGCGAACCCACCTGTCATTCTTCCGTTCACAAGATAGTCTTTTGCGCCGCCCTTGGCCTTTTCGCCTTGCTTGTTGAGTATGCGGAAGTAGTAGCCATTGAACGGTTGGGGTGCGGTGCCGGAATTGGTGTAGCCAACGGCTTTCGCGAAGTCACCCAGCTGACCAAGAGGGCTTGGGCTCTGTCCCTCCTGCACAGACCAATACAGCCCGTTTTGCTTTCCCGCGTCGCTGACGAACTCTTGGGCGTATTGCCTCACCGTGTCGCCAATATGAGTCTCATCAAAATATTGTTCTTGCGCATCGGCGACGGCGATGGTCGCGGCGATTGCCGTCAACTCGTCTTTGCCAATCCGGCGCGCAAGAATTTCGTCCTTGCCCGCCGCGGTGTCAAAATACCACTGGCCTGAGGGGTTCTGCCCGAGAGGAATTGGAAATGGATAATTGTCTGCCCCAATGTAGAGTATCTGGCCGCCCGCTTTGATTTCGCGCCAGCGATGCATTTGGTTGTACGCGCTGACGAAGTCTTGCAGGGCGTCTTTGTCCTTCACCGCATCTCCCGAAAATAGGGCATCTTTGCCGTCCGGACCAAAGATCGCTAGCAGTGAACCCTGATCGCCAGATTTGGCCGCCTCCAAGAAAGCCGCACTTGCGTCGCTCGGCGATGTGAATGTTTTTTGAACCGCTGCCTTTTCAGGGGCGGAGCCTACTGACTTGTTGCAGGCCGCCATGGAAATAATCAATGCAAGAATCGCAATGGACACCGCGAGCCGTGTAACTTGAATATTTTGGTTGCGAACTGATTGCCACATGCGCGTTCCTCCAAACCTTCAATTCATTTTTCTTGGTAATACGACTTCGGTGGATTTCAGCGGCGAAAACCACCGCCGCCACGGAATCCCCCGCCGCCAAACCCGCCTCCCCCGCCGCCAAATCGGCCTCCACTGAACCCGGTGGATCTCATGCTTCCCCAGCCGCGGCTACTCTCGGCCCTCGAAGACCAGCCGCCACCGCCAGAATCTCCAAAGCCTCCCGAATGCCCACTCATGCCGTTAAATGCGTTCGAACTGTCATGAGAATGCTGGGCCCAAGAATTCGAGGATGACGACCGATCGGCGCTGAAGTTTTGAGCGTTCTGCTTGTTGACGTTGACCGCGTTTCCACTCACATTTCTGTTGTAGGTGTTGCCGTTATTCCTATAGTTGTTCGCGACATTTGTGTGGTTGTAGGCGTTGTTGTAGCCGTACCCATTATGGTAGCCGCCGTTGTAATAGCCGCCGTGCCAGGCAGAATTTCCGTAATACGCTCCGCCGTGATATACAACGGCGGTTCCGTGCCAGCCGCAATTCCAACTGCTATAGCCCCAACTGCAGCAACCGCCGCTCATCAGGGCCCCTACGGCGATTCCTGCGCCAAAACCAATGATTCCAGCCACGGCGACGTCGCCTGCGCTATACCCTGGAGTCACGTACGGGGTACCATAGATCAAGGCGGGGTTGTATTCCGGAACGTAAACAATCTGTGGATTTGCGAGTTGAATGACGATCACCTGGGGTGACTGCTGCACGACCGTGATCTGAGAGCTGGACTTCAGGTTGCCTTTTGCTTTTGCTTCCGCGCGCAGGGTTTGCACGGCTGTCATCACTTCAGCCTGCTGATTGTGATAGGCCTCTCCCAGCGAAGAAGTCCATGTGAGATTCTTCGCCATGTTGCCCAGCACGGAAGGAAATTCCGTGAGCGCTTTCACGCTTGGATCCCACGATTGTTTGTCCACGGCTTGCATCAGGGCATTTCCGGTCAAACTTGTGTTTTGCTGGAGCCAGTATTCGGCAACCGCGACCTGATCCGGGAACGTCGACGCGGCGAGGATTTGCGCCACCAGCGAGTCGGGATAAAGCGCGATGGGAGCCACCAGTGCTTGAAGTTCGGTTGCGCTGCTCGGAGCAACTTCCGTCGGATTTCCTGTATCCGCCGCAGGAGTTGAAGAGGAAGCCTGGTATCCATAAAGCATTTGTGATGAAGCGGTAGCGAAAACAAAGCTAAGTACTGTTGAAAGTATCTTCTTCTTCATATTTTTCCGGATCATCGGAATCACCCCACGCAGATATCTCTACGCTCCTCTATGCTTGCGAGTAATTGTAGAATCGCTTGAGTCGCCATCACGTTCACGCGCCCAGCGGATGGATTTATGCCAGTATTGCCATGCCCGCTGGCAACGCACCTAAACCGAACCCTCAATCTGCCCCGCGGCAATGCGAAATCAGACATGCAGACATCCATTGCAAAGAATTTTCCGCTTTTGCACTAGTTGACGCCCTGCGTTCCCTTCCAATCCAGAACATCGGCCAGTTTCTATGCATTTTGATTGAGCTCGATTTGCAATTGCCCCTGCTTATCGATCGCAAGCTGAGCTAAGGGATACAGAACGCCCGTGTTCTTGCTTTTGTCAGAGTCGTTTATCTCGAATTCTCCGCCCGTCAAGTTGTAGCTTTGGGACTGCGAGTCCGTCCATGCTTCAGCAAAGGTAATTGGGCGGTTCGTGGCGAAAACGATTTTACGACCCGTCGGAGTTGGAATCATTCGGATGTAGCTGAGGTCGAAGCCGAGGGTACCAGTGATCGCTATATGCCCCGCTGCTCTCATCTTGCTGAGGGCGTTGACCAATCCCTGATTCTTACCTTTGTCAAACGCTTGGATTAGGACCTGACGATCCTCCGGCGTCGAGAACTCGTAGATTTGCACAGTGATCCCAAACATTTGTCCCATCTGAGTTCCCGTCCCCATCGAACTGGCCTCGATGGTCTCCGCCTTTTCCCGCTCCGCAGAAAAACCGGGAGCGGCGCCCAAGATGAGGGCACCAGAAATCATTAAGAGACCTACAACGGCTAGCCATGAGAATTTTGCAGACACGATCTTGATTTTTCGCATATTGGCTTTCCTTTCTCTGGCGCATCAGGACTCCATCTAGCTCCCAATGCCCGTGGCTTTATGTTTAGTTGTAGTGCTCCAAGTTTTCGTCCATTGAATGATCTTGCGAGAAAAGCCTTGCAAGTCTTTCGTTCCTAATGCAGTACATCCGCCAAGGATAGCGTGATGCCATATGGAAAAGAGTGGTGTGCCCCGAGATTTCGGAGAAACTCCGAAATGTCCGATTTCACAAGGCGTACTGTGACCGACGAGCGGATATCGGCTTGAAATGCATCCAACATGGCCGCTAGGAGGGCTTCCACACGGAGTAGATTATTCCACTGGTCCACGGCAGTGAGCAGAGCTGGTAGGGATCAAGAGGGTAGACGCTGAGTTGAGTACAAACTATTTCGAAGATCGCCTCGGGGATGTAATGCACCGCGGCCCAAGGTCCCTGAGCATTTGCAGACGAAAGCCATACATCTTCCATGTTTAGGTAAAAGGCGTTGCCGATCTTGATGACCACTTGGGGTGTGTTTGTAGCGTAGGAGATCGATGTCCTTGCGATAGGAACAAATCGCGGCGACCCGTTGTAGAGCACGGTCGCATGGGCCGCAAGGTAGTTCGCTTTTTTCGAAACCTTCTGTTTAATTTCCTGGCTCGTTTGCTGTTGTGCGGCGCGGATTGGCACAGCAAGGATTACGGCGCCAAGCAAGAAACCTGCAGCTACCATTACCTTAAAGGACCCACTCGTCATTTGGCTCTCCCATCTGCTTCCGCCGCCTTTATTTGCCCGGGGCATGGAATATGCCACCACAAGATCCACGGGGTTAGAGACAGCAACCGGGTGTCCAAACCATCCGTCCTACTTTGAACTCTCGTAAACTCTTGTTGTTCTTTCCTTGGTAACTAATTTGTGATTTCTCCGGGATGCCGGTGCGGGCTTGCATTCCCCGACATTTCGGAGAGCCTCCGAAATGTCGGGCGCGTTTGCGATTATCAAGATTTGAAGCGCTCGCAAGTCGTTGTGTGATCTGCGTATTGGGACTTCGAAGGGTTCTTAAAAGTGGTGCTGCGCTTGCGATGACCATACGCGGACGGGTTTGGTCAAATCGCCGATTCTCTGTCGTTCGAGTCCATACGAGGTTCGGGAACAAAAGGAGCCCAACAGTGCGATTTCTATTCAGGCTCGAATCTGCTGTCCTTGCTTGCGTGCTGTTGGGAGGGGCCGCATCGGCGTTGGCTCAACAGAAGGGCCAATGGGTCCCGGGACAGTTTGGTCTGAACGCCGGGGTGATTCCTGATCCAGGCATTACCTATGCCAACTTGGCGCTCAATTACTCCGCAGGACAACTGAATGATCCCAGTGGAAACCACGTGGCTGGTATCACTGGGAACTATTCGTTCTGGGTGGATGAGAACATCATCTACTACGTCCCGAACCACAAAATCCTCGGCGGATATTTCATGCCCTATATTGCGCTGAACTATGCCAGCGGCTCCCTGGTCGCCGACATAACCGGAACTAACCTCAGCGCCGGCGTAGGCGGATCTGGTTTTGCCGATATGTACGTCCAGCCATTGAATATGGGTTGGCACTTTGGGAAACGCGTCGACTTCAACGCTGGATACGCTTTCACCGCGCCCACCGGCCGATTCACTCAAGGAGCCAGCAACAACGTGGGCTCCGGATATTGGGGCAACGACATCACCAGTGGCACCACGTTTTACATCACCAAGAATCAGGGAACCACCGCGAACTTGGCGACCGCCTGGGAAATCCACGGGCAAAAGAGCGGCACAAACATAACACCGGGTCAGACGTTTACTGATGAATGGGGAATTGGGCAGGTGCTTCCCCTGAAGAAAGATCAAAGCGTGCTACTACAACTAGGCTTGGTCGGGTATGACCAATGGCAAGTTTCACACAGTAGCGGAACGCTGACCGTTGCAGGTGTGCCCATTCCTGAGAGTCTGATTCCTTACTATTCGGTTCATGCAATCGGATTTCAATCCAATTTTATTCTCCCCAAAAGGGATTTTCTGGCTTTCTTTAAGTACTACGACGAGTACCGCGCATTGGCCCGGCCCGAGGGCAGAACGATTGTGTTCGGACTCTCCTACACGTTCAAGATTCCGAAGACGGCGGCTGCAAAGCAGTGAGGAAGGATCATTCATCCGAGGTCTCGAATATGTAATACAAAGGAGATTGAAATTGCTGAACAACAAGCCAAACATTGTATTTATCCTGTGCGACAACATTGGCTGGGGTGACTTCTCGTGCTACGGGGGGAGCATCCCGACCCCGCGCATCGACAAGCTTGCCAGCGAGGGCATTCGCTTTAACAACTACACGATCGAGTCGCAGTGCACGCCGACGCGCACGGCCATTATGACGGGCCGCCAGTCGGTGCGTTGTGGCACGTACACGGTAATTCCCGGCCAGGGAAAGCTCGGCCTGACGCCGTGGGAGTACACGATCGCAGAACTGCTCTCAGACGCGGGTTACGCGACTTCCATGTGGGGCAAGTGGCATCTTGGTGACACTGAGGGCCGGCTGCCGACCGACCAGGGCTTCGACGAGTGGTGGGGCTACCGCAACTCCGCAGACGAGGCTGGCTACTCATCGTACGCAGCGTTCAGGGCAGTTGCCAAGGCCAAGGGAATCGAAACGCCCAAGATCTGGGAAGGCAAGAAGGGCCGGAAGTCCACTGCGGTCCGCGAACTGGACTTGGAGGTGCGTCCCCTGCTTGATGAGCTGATCGTTGGGAAGGCCACCGACTACATCACGCAAACCGCCGAAGGTAACAAGCCGTTCTTCACTTACATCGCCCTCTCGCACGTGCATCCGCCGGAGAAGGCACACCCGGCCTTCGACCAGACCGATCCTGCTCGCCTGGGCATATACGCAGACCTGATCGCGGAGATGGACCATCGGGTTGGGCAGATCGTTGACTGCGTGGAGCAGGCCGGGATCGCCGATAACACGATGATCGTCTTCTCCAGCGACAACGCTTCCCTCTGTGTCCCCTCTACCGGCTTCGGCGGTTCTAATGGGCCCTGGCGTGGAGACTTCTTTACTCCGCCCACAGAAGGCTCGATGCGTGTTCCGGCAATGGTCCGCTGGCCGGGCAAGGTGCCGGCCGGAGTAGTCTCCGAGGAGATGCTCTCAGCCCACGACTGGTACAAGACGTTAGCGGCCCTCGCGGGAGCCTCGGACAAAGTGCCCACCGATCGGCCGATGGACGGCGTAGATGCCTCGAAGTTCCTGCTTGGAGAAGGTGAACATACCGGTCGGGATTCCCTCCTGTTCTTCGGGCCGGACGGATCGCTGATGTCTGTCAAGTCGCACAACATCAAAATATGGCTTCGGTATAGCGAGAGCATCGAAAAGCCGATCGTCACGCCGCAGTTTCCGATGATCTACGACCTCGGCAGCGATCCCGCTGAGAGGAACGCCCTCTTCGCGGACAAGATGGATAACGGGTGGATGTTCGAACTCGTCTTGCCGTACGTCGGCGAGTACGAGAAGAGCCTCGGCCGGTATCCGAACATCAAACCGGGTGAGGAGTTCAACGGATACAGCAAAGTATTTACGAAATCGGCGAGATAGGGTCAAAGCTGATTTGCGGGGCGGCAGATGAGTTGTGACCAAGGTGCGCGTCGCCCGCACCGTCTTGCCATGTCCGAATTTCGTGAGATCGACAATGCCCGTCCCTCCGGTATTTCGGAGTACCTCCGAAATTTCGTTTATGTTGCGGCTTATCAGCTAACAACTGTCTTTGCAATCGCACCATTTTCAATGAGTTGGGCAGGGTTTCGTGGCCACTCATGGTGGTCTTTTGCTTGCACCCAACATGGACGGAGTGGATCGAAGATGGCCACGACTGCCTATGGCATCGACTCTCCCGGAGACACTTGCTTATTTTCACTGATATTCAGCGCGTTTGTATCGAGCCGGTGATGCGCACACCAAATTGACCTCACATAAGAGATGAGGAAGCAGGTGGTGGAATGTTCGACGTTTACATGATTGAAAGAGAAGCGCTGATGGTTGGCCGACCCAAGGGAATCCTCGACGCGACCGCGGCCGTGGAAATCGTTGAGTTCGTTGAGATCAAGGAGACCGAGATTAAAAGTGGCTTCGACCGCTTCCTTGATTTCACCCAGCTTGATTCCATAAAGCTTTCTGCCGCGGAAGTCAAGGAACTGGCGGACCGGCGCAGAGCGTTCAACCCGAATCGATTCCGGGTTAAATCTGCTTTCATGGCCACTCATCCACTCGCGTACGGTATCGCATTTATGTACGAACAATTGCTGAATTCCAACAGGATTGAAGTGCACGTTTTCAGTGAGTTGGAGGAGGCGGCGGCCTGGCTGTCGGTGAAGCCGCAACGCCTGAAGCTGTGAAAAGCAAGGTCCTAAGAATTCAATAGGGGAAAACAATGAACGTTATGCGGAAGGCGATTCTAATACTGCTGTTTTTGGCATTGGCGGCAGGAGTCTGCTCGGCGCAGACGCAGCAATCCGAACCCGCTGCAAACATGATCAGCGGCACCGTCGCCGCGATTGGATATCCCGTCGGTGGTGGCGGCACCAAGGTCACTATGGTGGGGACGGTCGCCGCTCCGCAAGCGAGCGGTGAAGGCAAGGTGGATGCCAAGGTTGGAGGAACTTCCATCGAAATAAAAGTGAGTGGAATGCCGCAACCCACTGCATTGGGCGCCGAGTTTCTGACCTATGTCTTGTGGACTGTGACTCCGGACGGCACAACCACCAATCTTGGGGAAATTCCCATTAATCAGAGCGGGCAAGGCGGGCTGCAGGTCAAAGCGCAGTCACAAACCTTTGCTTTGATCGTGACGGCGGAACCGTATTATGCGGTGCGCATGCCAAGTGAACTCGTCATCCTAGTGAATCAGACGCGCAAGGATACCAAAGGCAAACTCTATCCCAACAACAGCTACAAGTTGATGAAGCGCAGCGACTATACCAAGCAGGGGAATCCGCTGGCGCTGAGGCCCGATTTAAAGAAAGTGCCGCTCGACATATACGAAGCGCGAAATGCTGTGGAGATCGCCAAGTCAAGAGGGGCCGAGCAGTATGCCCCGGAGGTATTCTTGAAGGCGCAATCCAGCCTGCAGGCGGCCGAAAATGAACTGTCGCAGAATTCCGACAAAAATCAGGTGATTTCGGCGGCCCGTCAAACAACCCAGTTTGCCGAGGACGCCAGGTCGCTTTCCGCTCAACGCAGGGAAGCCGCGCGCATTGAAAAGGAAAAGCAAGATGCAGCCGAAGCGGCGAAAGCACAAGCGGACGCGCAAGCGGCAGCGGAAGCGCAGCGTCAGGCAGAGTTGACGGCAGCCAAGGAAGCGCAGATGAAGGCAACAGCAGATCTGGCTGCGGCCAAAGCGGCAGCGGAACAAGCGGCTTTGCAGGCAAAAGAACAAGCAGCCAAAGATGAGGCGGCGCGTGCCAAAGCAGCTACTGCGGCGCTGCGCGCACAACTCTTGCAACAGCTTAACGATGTCTTGCAGACGACGGATACGCCGCGCGGATTAATGGTGAATATGGCCGATGTGCTTTTCGAGTCCGGCAAATACGAGTTGAGTACGGATGCGCAACTGAAGCTCGCCAAGCTTTCCGGCATCATACAAGCACATCCCGGACTGAACTTGGCAATTGAGGGGTACACGGACAATACCGGCACGGCCGAATTCAACATGAAGCTTTCTCAACAACGAGCGGACGCGGTGCGGGAGTTCCTTACTACGCAGGGTTTGTCACCGGACTCCATTTCTTCCAGCGGATTCGGTCCAGCCGACCCGATCGCCGCCAATGACACCGCAACCGGACGCAAGCAAAACCGGCGCGTGGAGATCATCGTCAGCGGCGAAGCGATTGGCGCGCAAATCAGTTAATGGAATGGGAGAGGGAACCGCGTCCCAGGGCCTTGCCACCTTTGTTCTTGTCACTTTGTGGTCCCATCTCCAAACACTACGCCCCGCCAAGACTAGGAACCTGAAAGATGGACAGAATTGTGGACTTCCCGATCGTTGTTTTCGCTTTAGCTTTCATGGGGCTGTGGCTCTCGGCGAGAATCGGAGGTTTCATCCGGAATAGGCAACCGGATGCAAAGGAAGAGGTAAGCAAAGATTATGATCTTGTCATGGCTGCCATCCTGACAATGCTCGGCCTAATCATCGGATTTAGCTTTGCGGTGGCTGTTGGCCGATACGACGAACGCAAAAACTTTGAGGAGGCAGAGGCTAACGCAATCGGTACGGAGTACGTCCGAGTCGACTTTTTACCTCCTGACAACGCGGCGAAAGTACGTGCACTTCTCCGGAGCTATCTCGATCAGCGTATTCGGTTCTACAACACTCGCGACAATCACCAGCTTCAACAGATTTATGCGAGGACTTCTGAAATCCAGACCGAAATGTGGGACCAGGTGCGGGTTTCGGCCACCGCGCAGCCGACACCCGTATCCGCCCTAACCGTTTCCGGTATGAACGATGTATTGGACTCAGAAGGATATACGCAAGCCGCTTGGTTATACCGCATGCCCGGAGAGGCATGGGTCATGATGGCAATAATTGCAATCTTCTGCAACCTGATGATCGGCTATAGAGCGCGGCACAGGGGAGCGACCGGAGTCCTGTTTCTCGTCATTCCCCTCGTTGTGGCTTTCTCGTTTCTTCTCGTGGCGGACATTGACAGCCCTCGTGGCGGAATCATTCGCGTGCGCCCGGTTAATCTCATGAGCCTATCGCAGTCCTTCCACGCACAATAATGCCTTAAATGATTAGTATATTAACAAGATAGGTAAATTGAATGCACGGCGCATCCAATCCACGAAGCGTCACTTTTTCAAATTGCTGACCGATTCTAAAGCCTTGGATTTTGGGATGGTGTTCCAGAATCCGGGCTTAGGCGTAATAAATTCAACGGCGACCTGCGTTTTGCCCATCAGGGTTTGGCCCAGGCTGGCGACTCGGCAGAGCAGCTCCTCTCCCGTGTTTAGATTCTGAAGGTGGATAATCTGTTGGGTATTTACTGCAGCCGCGAGAAGTATCAACCCTCCGTGGTCGTTCACCGTCATGGTGTGTGTTTCTTCTGAGATGGAACGCTTATTGGCGTCCTGAAATCGAACCATGACCGGGGTCTTGTGCTGGACGCGTTTACTGCGCCGGCGATTCCGACCTGATATTTCGGCAGGGGCTAGGATTCCCATGAGAAAAACCTAGCAAACTCTCAGGATATTCTCAATATTCCTGGGCCTGGCTGTGCCTTTGAAGGCACCGCGAATACGTTTGCCGCAGGGGGGATACGCCAGTCCGGGGAGCACGAATAAAAACGTTGGTGTGAACGTGTCCATTTGAACTAGTATCGCGGGGAATTGCGCGTCGTGCTTTCCCCGCCACGAACCGGCGGCAAAGTTCAACGAGCGCCTGCGCGCGCGAATTCGGCTTCAATGTAGAATCGATGTCTATCAAGCAGTCGTGAAACTTCAAGAACGAAACCTGAGGAGGAATTGCAATGCGAATCAAGTTCGTGCAACTGCTTACAGTTCTGGCATTTTTTTTGGTAGCGGAAGTGGCCAGCGTGGCCGCGCAACAACCAGCGGCACCGCCTCCGCCTTCCAAGTTCAAACTGACAACCTCGGCATACACCGAAGGCTCCATGATCCCGACACAATACTCGTGCGCCGATCCCAATGCGGCTTCGCCGGCTCTTTCCTGGAGCAACCCACCCGCCAACAGCGTAAGCTTCGCCGTGATCATGCATGATACGGATGCCGCCCCGATGAAGGGGGCGATGGACGTAACCCACTGGATTTTCTGGAACGTGCCTGGCACTTCGAGCGCTGTGGGAGCAGGAGTGAAGCCGGATTCTTCGCCCGACGGCATCGTGCAGGGCGTGAACATCCGCAAAGTGAACGGATACCAGCCGCCGTGCCCGCCTCCCGGCGCCACCCCGCACCACTACATTTTTGAAATTTACGCGCTCGACACGAAGCTCGATCTTGCGGCTGGGTCGGCCCGCGCCGATCTCTTGAAAGCGATGGACGGCCACGTGATCGGGAAGTCGACTTACGTGGGCATGTTCGGACGATAACCAAGTAATCGCGCTCGAAACACACAGGAGAAAAATCCGCGCCACCACTTTACGAGTGGTGGCGCGCGATTTTTTAACCGGCGGAATGTGCGGTATCAGCGGCCCTGAGCAGGGCTTCAATTTCGGTTACGACCGACGGCAACGTTCGTTTAACATCCGTTGAAAGATGTTCGCCGTAGCCGAAGGAACTTCCGCAAACCGTGAAGAGATGTGCTTCGGGCGACGCGCCATAAAGATCGGCGGCCAGGGCTAGAAGCGCGGCGGGAGTGGGGCCGTGAGAAAACACGGCGCTGGATTTTGTAGCGGTCAGCCGGTGATGGTTCCACTCACCCGGGGAGCCTTCGGCAGCGGCATCGACGAAAACGACCAGGGCGGCGTCGCGGAGCTTTTCTGCCAGTTCGGGCGCGAGTTGATGGCACTGGATCACTTCGACGTGCGAAGTTTTTAGTCGCGCCTGAAGTTCTTCCGCGACGCGCCAGCCGATGCCGTCGTCCGAACGCAGAGGATTGCCATAGCCAATGACCAGGATGCGCGGGCGATCTTCGGCGGCTGCGGGATCCCGCGTGACGTCGCAGGTCAATCCGCCGGCTAGTTCGCGCGGCAATTCTCCGGACGATTTCCCGCTTAAAGCTTCATTCACGGCCGCTTCACCTCGTCCAGCAATTCGCCGGTGGGATTCAACAGGCGGATATGAAGTCCCATCTGGCCGGCGGCATGTGTCGAGCAGCTCTGGCACGGATCGAAAGCGCGAATCACGGCTTCGACGCGGTTCAGCATGCCGTCGGTGAGTTTTTCGCCGCGGACGAAGTGTTTCGCGGTCTGCAGGAGGCC
>Ga0187817_10000313_pt1 | contig 19973 bp, 18 predicted proteins | sample NC_wetland_sal_i_17_FD_132431 | JGI IMG/M metagenome (GOLD analysis project Ga0187817, IMG submission 132431) | Wetland sediment microbial communities from Neuse River Estuary, North Carolina, USA - SO4_2 | ecosystem: Environmental > Aquatic > Freshwater > Wetlands > Sediment | place: USA... | reverse complement strand
CTCAATCGCCTTATTCTCGGTGGAAACGGCCCCTATCAACTGCTCCACGGCGCGCGCGTGAACGGCTTCAGCTTTTGAGCGGGCGTCCCACGCGTGCTGGAGCTTTCCCTGGGAGTAGGCGGCAGACGAAACCTTGGCAAACATCAGGGCAAGCCGAAGCTCGTGCTTGGCAAGCTCGAACTGGCGCATTGCTTCGGGGGTCGGTTCACTCATAAGCGTCAAGTTTACCTCATTTAAATCGAAGAAACATCAGTTTGCGTACTGGGTCATTCAAGCCCGTTGATTTCAGCCTGTTACGCATACGGGTCAGCGCGCCGCCAGTTTGGGGGTCAGAACCCATTTCAAAATTCCGTGCGGCTCGGGCTCGCCGGTCTCGACATCGAGACTCACCAGCGCGCCCTTTTTTAGATCGAGCTGCAACGCAGGGCATCGCAGCAGAAACGCCACGGCTTGACTCAGAAGCGGCTCGTGGCCGGAGATTAACACCCGCTCCGCGCCGCGCTCGCGGATTTCTCCCCAGATGCGCTGCGGCGTGCCCGTGGGGGCCAGCGCGGTGGTGGTTACCAGTTCCGCTTTGACTCCCAGCACGGCTCGCGCGATCTCAGCCGTTTGCAAAGCCCGCTTCAGGGGACTGGTGAGAATGATGGAAGGGCGAACGCCGGCTGCGCGCGCGCGGTCGAGCACGGTTCGCAATTTCTGCTTTCCCGCTGGAGTCAAGGCGCGCACTGCATCGGAGCCGCCGGGGGCGGCATCTTCCGCGATGCCATGACGCAGAACGTAAACGCGCAAAGTGCTATCTCTTCCGCGGCCGCTTCGCGCCGTTCGGCGCTTTCGCGCCGCTCGCTTCATTGACGCGAGGCGTCTCGCGCAAGCGCACAATTTCCAGGTTCGAGATGTGCCGCTGCAGGTCCTGAAAAATAAGGTCCGGTGCCCGGCCGGCGTCTATGGTGACGAAATCATATTTTTTAGCCATCCCATCCAGCGCGCGGATCAGCCGGATCTGGTACCGGACGAAGCTGTCGAACATGTTGTTGCCGAAGCGCATGTCCATGCCGCTTTCCCAATAGTCAAACGCCCCCCGCCCCAGGACCACTCGCGACACCAGGTCCTTGACGTCGGCGCGCAGATAGTAAACGGCATGCGGCACCAGACCGAATCCCGTCACCTGGTCGATCCAGTGGCGGTCTTCGCCTCGGGCAATGGCGCGCGCAATGATCGAAAAAATGTAGCGGTCTGTTAACACGACAAAACCGGCGCGAAGCGCGGGAACGATCTCGTTCTCCAACCGGTCCGCAAAGTCGGTGGTGTAATACAGCGTCATGGTGATGGGGCCGAGAGTGTTCCCATCCTTGGCCTGCTTGATGCCCTTGCCGGCAAGCGCGCCGCGCGCCATCCCCGTATCCAACACGGCATGCCCTTCCTGCTCGAGCCATTGCCGGAGCCGGGCCACCTGCGTGGTGCGACCTACGGCATCAGGCCCTTCGATGACAATGAGTTTGCCGTGCAATTCTTCGGGGTCCACGCCGGGAAGCGGCTCGCTATAGAACTGAAGTGGCTGTTTCTGCTGCATGTGCCTCTCCCGGCGCAATTCGAAGCACGCCATTTTTCAGACTCTCGCCCAACTCGCTGATCACGATTTCCCGCATGCGCTGCTGCTGCTTTTCAATAGAGAGTGTCGCATCGATGATGTGAAACCCGACCTCGTGGGCCATGGCTTCGTACTCATCGAGGATGCGGCCCTGGAAGATCCGAAAACTCTCTTCGACATCCCGGCTCAATCCCAGGTCCATGCCGGCCTCATAATACTTAATCGCGTCGCGGCCCCCCAGGATGCGTCCCACGGCGACGTCCAGCGGCACGCGAAAGTAGAAGCTCAGGTTCGGCCGCGTCGCGAACCGGTAGAGATTTCGCACCCATCGCCGGCTGACACCACGCGCCACGTCGCGCGCGAACGCCGTATACGCGTACCGGTCCGCGCAGACAATGGCGCCCGCCTTCATGAGCGGCACAATGTAGCGCTCCATCCGGTCGGCGAAGTCTGTGGCGTGGATCAGGCTGAATGTCGTGGGCGTGAACATCTCCTTCTTCTTGCCGCGTCGCGTGGTTTCCCGGACCAACGGAGAAGAGTTCCACTCACTGAATGCCACCGCGAATCCCTGCGATCGGAGCCAGTGACTCAACAGCGACACCTGTGTGGACTTTCCTGAACCATCTATTCCTTCGACTACAATGAGTTTTCCTCGGAAGCGATTCGGTGCTAACAGTGGCATACGGGGGAGTGAGCCCATTTATTATAGCGTTATATGCCTCGCTACGCTGCCATTGATATCGGGAGCAATTCTCTACGCATGGAAGCGGCGGAGGTCACGCCCGGAAGTCCTGCGAAGATTCTGGCCTCCGAACGGGAGGTCACCCGCCTGGGCGAAAGTGTCTTCCGGACGGGAAAGGTGAGTGCTGAGGCCATCAGTCTGGTTTGCAGAGTGCTCAACACCCTGGCGCAGCAATATCGTAAGCTGGAGGTCATCGGGGTGCGGGCCGTGGCTACCAGTGCCATCCGCGACGCCAGCAATCAGGACGAGTTCCTGGCCAAAGCGTCAGAAGCCATCGCGGCACCGGTTGAGATCATTTCGGGCCAGGAGGAATCGCGACTTATCCACTTGGGCGTGCAAAGCCGCTGGCCCCACGGCAAGCAGCGCCTCCTGATCATCGACGTGGGCGGCGGAAGCGCCGAAGTCATCCACAGCGACGGCGGCCGGATGAAAGAAGCGGTATCCAAGCCGCTGGGTGCGGTGCGTTTAACCGAAGTGTTTCTGAAGAGCGATCCTCCCGCCGACGCCGAACTGCACCGCATGCAGGATTACATCGAAGAAAAACTCGCTTCGGCGATGCGGCGGATCGGCCGCAGGCAGTGGGACCGCGTGGTGGCTACCTCGGGCACCGCCTCGGCCGTGGTGAGCGCGATCAACCACGTGTCACAAGCCAAAGTGGACAAGACCGACCGGCTTCGCGCCTCTGCCGCCCAGATCCGCCAGTTGTACGAGGAACTCAGCCGTCGCAGCCTGGAAGAGCGCCGGAAGATCACCGGCATAGGGCCAAGGCGGGCAGAAATTATCATTGCCGGCGTGGCCGTGCTCCATCGCTTCCTGCAGGACCTGCAACTGCCTTCGCTTTACTATTCGGCCGCGGGACTGCGGGATGGCATCATCGCCGACCTCGCGGCCCGCGGCGTGGGGCGTGAGCTCTCCGAGTTGGACCGCGATCAGAGGCAGGTGGTGGAAACCATGGCCCGGCGCTACGGCGTTTCGCTGCCTCATGCCCGCAAAGTGGCCAGCCTGGCGAACACGCTATTCACTTCCCTGCAATCGCTCCACGGCCTGGCCCCGCCTATCGGGAAGTTGCTCGAGGCGGCGGCATATCTGCACGACGTTGGCCACTACGTCAGCGAGTCGCGCCACCATAAGCACTCGTACTATCTGGTGGCGAACTCCGACCTGCCGGGGTTCACCAACCGCGAGCGGGAGTTGATCGCCAATCTCTGCCGGTTCCACCGCAAGGGCATGCCGGCAACGGACCACAGCGCGCTCGAAGCATTAAACAGCGAAGAGCGGCGCACGTTAATCTTGCTAACTCCGCTGCTTCGTATCGCCGACAACTTGGACCGTAGCCACGCGGAGCGGGTAGAAAGCCTGGAGTGCCTGGTTCGGGATGGGCAGGTAGTATTGAAGCTCGGCTCAGAAAACGACACCGACCTGGAGCAGTGGGCGGCCGAGCGTTCCGCCGAGGCGTTCCGCGAAGTCTATGGCCGCGATCTGGTCCTGAGCAGGGTGAAGTGATGATCCGCCGGTACGCGCGCGAGCGGGCTTCCACCTTGCTGCGAAGACTGGCGTATCGCATGAATCGCGCCGCCAGGCTGAGGGATGCCGACTCCATCCACGATCTTCGCGTCGCCATCCGCCGCTTTGAGCAGTGTCTGCAGATTTTTAACCAGTTCTTCCCCGGCCACAAAAAAATTCACCGCCGCCTGCACAAGATCATGCAACTTTCCGGCGAGGTCCGAAACCGCGATATCGCACTGGATTTACTGAAGCAGGCCGGCCAGACCGCCCATTCGGCGCTGGCCGAGCGGTTGCGCTGTGAAAGAAAAGATTTCCAGGCCGAATTGATGGCTACTTTTGACCAGTGGGGTGAACGCGATGTGTTCCGCAAATGGGGCTCGAGGCTGCGGCTATAAACATGGCCAAACGTGATCTGCTCGTATGGGACGGTTCCAAGAGCGCGGAAGAGAATGCCGCCCGGAGACTGCCGCAGCTTGCGCACGCATATTTCCGGTCAGGGCAGGGGCTCTTTGCCGCCGAAGCCACTCCCGAATCCTTGCACAAATTCCGCCTGGAGTCTAAGCGCTTTCGCTACACACTGGAACTTTTCCAGCCGTGTTACGGTCCTGGCCTCGAAGAGCGTCTGGCGATGCTGAGAAACATCCAGAATCTTCTGGGTGAAATCAATGACTGCGCCACAACCGGGAAACTTGTGGGGCAAAACCAACCCGCCATCTCGAAATTCCTGGAGCGCCGCATGGCACTTAAGAAACGCGCATTGCGCAATTACTGGTTCCAGGTGTTTGCGGCTGCGGATCAGGAAGCCAGGTGGACCAACTACCTGGCACGTTTCGTCCGGAAACGGAGGCAGGCCTCGTGAAGATCGCGAAAGCGACGGATCGGTACGAAGAGTGGCTGAAAGAACACATCCGGCTGATCGAGGCCGACCTCGAACAGAAGCACGCAGCCATGGCAGAGGATCTCTTTTCTTTCCTCCGCGCAACTTTCTACCGCTGGATGCAGCTTTGGCCGGAGGTCTGTTCGCCCTGCGCCCGGGCGCCGGAAGTATTGGCCGTGGGTGACCTGCACGTGGAGAATTTCGGCACCTGGCGCGACGTGGAAGGCAGACTGGTGTGGGGCATCAATGACTTTGATGAGGCTAACGAACTTCCCTACACGGTGGACCTGGTCCGGTTGGCTGCCAGCGCCCACTTGGCCATTAAGGGCGAACACCTGAGCCTCGCTGTCAAGGATGCCTGCGACGCCATCCTGGATGGTTACGAGAAAGGGCTCTCCAGCGGGGGCGCCCCTTTCGTGCTCGAAGAACACCATCCCTGGCTTCGCTCCATGATGACCGGAGTATTGCGTAACCCGCAGCGATTTTGGGCAAAACTCGACGCCCTGCCCACCGAAAGGCAATGCCCGGCGAGCGCGCAAAAAGCGATTGAGCGAATGCTGCCGCGGCGCGGTCTGAACTACCGTGTGGCGCACCGCGTGGCCGGGCTCGGCAGTCTGGGCCGGGAACGCCATGTTGCGATCGCGGAGTTCTTCGGCCACAAGATCGCGCGCGAGGCCAAGGCGCTGGCTCCTTCGGCCTGCGTCTGGGCTGAAGGCGCGAGAACCGGACGTCTTCGCTACCAGGAAATCCTGGATCATGCCGTCCGATCAGTGGACCCGTTCGTCCGCATGAAGGGAGGCTGGATCGTACGGCGCCTGGCGCCGGATTGCTCGCGCGTGGAACTGGCGTCGATGCCGAAGGAGCGCGATGAAGCCCGCCTCCTGCAATCCATGGGGTTCGAGACCGCCAACGTGCACCTCGGCACCCGCCGCGCAGCGAAGACCATTCTGAAGGATTTCAAGAATCGCCCTCCGCTGTGGTTACATCAAGCCGCCACCGAAATGGTCCAGGCCACCACTGAGGACTGGGAGCGCTGGCGCGCCCACTGGCGTTCTCCAAAAAAGAAGCCTGCGAATCGCTCCGCAGGCTGAATGGCGGGCACAGTTGTGAGATACGCGCAAAGTAGCAGACCGCCGATTGCAACTTGGTGACAGTTCCGTAAAACTTTCATTCCGGCAGCCGGCATTGGCCGCGGCTCCCACTCTTTCACACTTTGCAGCCACGTCTTTACGAATTTGTAATCGTACCGTAACGATTTCACGGCTATATTCGGGCAATTGGCGTATGAAGAAGATACTGCTCATCGAGGATGACCTGGATCTGTACGAGTTGTTGAAGTACAACCTGGAAAAGGCAGGCTTCCGATTTGCCGGGGCCAAGACCGGCAAAGGGGCTATCGAGTTCTGCTCGAAAGAACGGCCTGATCTGATCCTGCTCGATATCATGCTTCCTGACTCTAGCGGCCTGGAGATATGCACGCGCCTTCGAGGCCATAGCGAACTGGCAGCGATCCCCATCGTATTCATCACCGCGCGCGCCACCGAGGCGGATCGCATCACCGGTCTGGAATTGGGAGCCAACGATTATCTGGTGAAACCTTTTTCCATTCGGGAATTGATCACCCGCATCAAAGTCCAATTGCGGCCTGCCACCGAACTGACCGCCAGTTCTTTGCGATGCGGGGCTCTGGAGTTGGATCGAAGCCGCTGTCAGGTTCGGCACAACGGCAAGCGCGTGCCACTCACCGCGACGGAGTTCCGCTTGCTGGAGTTCCTGATGAGCCGTCCCGGCATCGTGTTCAGCCGCGAGCAACTGCTGAATGCGATCTGGGGAAACAACCGTGCCATCATCGACCGCAGCGTGGATGTCTATATCTTAAGGCTGCGTAAAAAACTGGAGACGGAGCCGGCGAAACCTCAACTGATCTGCTCGGTACGCGGGTTCGGCTACAGCTTCAATGCCGACCAAACCGCTTACGAAATCGACCAGGTGGCAACACCAGCCTGAGGCGACCCGGCTCCTGAGCTGGCGGGCAGGTGTTAAAATGCCAGCGTGCTCGGCACGCCACACCTCGGGCTGAGCTGGCGGCATTCGTGAAATTAACGCACCCTCCCGTCTTCCATAGCCCCCTATTCCGGAAGCTGCTCATCAGCGCCTTTTTTCTGATTGCCGCTACTCTGTTAGGTCTTGACTTTTTTCTCACCAGCTACATTGCCGGGCGGGAAACGCAAGCTGTGCAACAGCGGTTGACCTCCGAGGCACGCATCCTGCGAGAAGAGGTTCCGGACGTGGGGGCCGAACGGCTGGAGGCCTGGGCCATGGAGTCCTCGCGGCGGGCGCAAGCGCGCATCACCATCATCGATCCGAACGGTACCGTCCTGGCCGATTCGGAGCACGATCCCGAGACCATCGAAAACCATGCCAGCCGGCCTGAGATTCGAAGCGCGTATGCGGGCCAGGTGGGCGTCTCCATCCGGCATAGCGCAACTGTCGACCGGGACCTCTGCTATGTAGCCTTGAGTTTTCCGTACCGCGGCACGGCGCTCGTTCTTCGCCTGGCCGTACCTCTTGAGGAATTGAGGTCTGCCGTGGCCGGGGTGCGTTGGTGGCTGATGGGAGCGTCGTTGGTCGCCCTGTGCGTCGCCATGGCGATCGCCTACGTCTTCTCGGAGCGATTTACCGCCCGCGTTCGCCAGTTGCAATCGTTCGCGGAACATCTTGTGGAAACCCGGGCGGCACAGGACATCAAGGCTGAGACGGATGATGAGCTGGGGGCGTTGGCTCGCTCGCTAAACCGCATGGCCGCACAGTCACGCGATTCCCTCGATCGAGTCAGCCTGGAGTCCGCAAGACGCGAGGCCATCCTCTCCGGCATGTTCGAAGGGGTGCTGGCGGTGAACCAGGAGATGCGAATTACCTTTTGCAATGCGGCCTTCGCTCGCTTGATCGGCGCCTCGGGTCCCATTCGCGAGCGCACACCGCTGCTCGAGGTGGTGCGCGACGCCGGTCTGCTCGACATGCTCTCGGAGGTGCTGATTTCAGACAAGCCGCAGAAACGGCGCCTCGAATTGTCCGCCGCCCAAGGGCGTTCCTTCGAGGTACAGGCGGCTCCCCTGGCGACATCTTCTCGCCGCGGTGCCATCGCTGTGCTGCATGACATCACGGATCTCGAACGGCTGGAAAGGGTCCGGAAGGATTTTGTCGCCAACGTCTCTCATGAGCTGCGCACCCCCTTGACCGCTATTCGCGGCTACGCCGAAACACTGCTCGAAGGAGCGCTGGAGGACCCCGCGAACAATCGCAGATTTCTGGAGATCATCGCGGCCCAGGCCGCCAGGCTTAACAACATCGCGTCGGACCTGCTGGTTTTATCGGAGCTGGAATCCGGCAAGGCGGCTGAAATGGAACGCCTCTTCGTCCCCAGCGTTCTTGAGAGCGCGCTGCACACGGTGGAATCCGAGGCGAAAGTGCGGGACGTCCAAATCATCTGCAGCCACGTGGAAGACGTGTGCGTGGAAGGATCCAAGATCCGGCTGGAACAGGCGCTGGTGAACCTGCTCGACAACGCCATCAAGTTCAACCGCCCGTTCGGGCAAGTACGGGTCGAGGTCATGCGCGCCAATGATAACCACGTGCGGATCACCGTCGCCGACACCGGAATCGGCATTCCCTCCGATGATCTCTCGCGCATCTTCGAGAGGTTTTACCGTGTGGACAAAGCCCGTTCGCGAGCCGTAGGGGGGACGGGCCTGGGACTTTCCATCGTCAAGCACGTTTTGGAACGCATGAACGGAAAAATTACCGTCTCGAGCGAGCTCGGCAGAGGATCGGTCTTCAGTATCACGTTGCCGTCCTGCAACTCGAATTAATGAAATCGTAATTATTGCTTCATCAAGCCATAACACTTCCGCGGCTATCCTAGACCCTTCAAACCTAACAATGTGCGTCTTGCGGTCGTTCGTTTCTCGTCCACCATTACTGTGAGAATCCACATTGTGAAAATTCACTTCAATGGAATCGACTCATGACTAGAAAAGCGTATCTTTGCTTGACCCAGACTCTATTCCTGCTTGCCTGCGGGGTTATGCCGGCACTCGCGGCCGATAAACAAGGAGCCGCGCCGGCTGATGACACGAGCCAGGAGGTCAATCAGCTTAAAGCCCAGCTTGCGGACCAGCAGCGCCAAATTGAAGAGCTGCGAACCGCTCTACAAAAGTTGTTGGCGGGTAAACAAGCCTCCCCCAACGAAGATGTGGCGCCGCCGGCAAACGCAGTGACTCCAGCGCCGGGCGTTCCGCAGCTCGGCCAGGTGGCGAGCACCACCCCGATCGTACCGGTGGCGCCGGCTGCGAGCACTCCGCTTGCCTTCCCAGCGCCGGCCCCCGCCGCGCAACAGCAAAACGTAGTGCCGGAGTCGCCGCTGCAAATCCACCTTGGCTCGGCCACGATCACGCCGGTCGGCTTCATGGACTTCACCAACGTGATCCGAACCACCAATCCCGGCAGCGGCATCGGCACCAACTTCGGCAGCATTCCGTACAGTAACGCAACCAACGGCAACAGCGAAGAATTTCGCTTTAGCGCCCAGAACTCACGCGTCGGCATCCGTGTGGATGCCAACGTCATGGGCGCAAACGTGCTCGGCTATCTGGAATCGGATTTTCTCGGAGCCCTGCCCGCTAATGGCGCCGTCACCAGCAACAGCGACAGCCTCCGGATGCGGGTCTATTGGGTCGACGTGCGAAAGGACAAAATCGAGATACTTGCAGGTCAGTCCTGGAGCATGCTAACGCCGAACCGCAAAGGTCTTTCTGCCCTGCCTGGCGACATCTTCTACTCCCAGGACATGGACACGAATTACCAAAACGGCTTGACGTGGAGCCGCCAACCGCAATTCCGGTTCATCGTCCACCCCAATGACCAGGTTGCCATGGGCTTGTCGCTGGAGGATCCCGAGCAGTACATTGGCGGTTCCGGTGGAGGCGGGCTGATTACGCTGCCGGCAGCGTATGCTACCCCCTATGCCAACCAGTTGAACAATGGCAACACGACGCTTTCTGCGCCGAACGTGCATCCGGACATCATTGCGAAAATTGCTTTGGATCCGAGTTCGAGGGCGCATTTCGAAATCGCCGGTTTGGTGCGGACGTTCAGGGTTTACGATCCAATTGAACATACGCATCACACCGCCAACGGTTTTGGCGGTTCGGCAAACTTGAACATCGAAGCGGGCAAAGGGTTCCATCTATTAAGTAACAACTACTGGAGTGATGGCGGCGGTCGGTACATTTTCGGACTTGCGCCAGATGTGATTGTCCGGCCCGACGGAAGCCTGTCCCCCGTACACGCCGAGTCCACGGTGGATGGGTTTGAATTTAACTTCAAGAAAACGCTTCTTTTCGGGTATTACGGCGGAACTTTCATCCGGCGGGACTTCGCCGTCGATACCAGTGGCGCCAAGCCCGTGCTAGTTGGTTACGGCTATCCAGGCTCATCCAACGCTCAGAACCGCGCGATTCATGAGGCGACCTTCGGCTGGATCCAGACTTTCTGGAAGGATCCCAAGTACGGCGCGCTAGCGCTCATTACTCAGTATTCATATCTAACCCGTGACCCATGGGCCCTGGCAACCGGTGCCCCCAGCAACGCGAGTACAAATATGATCTTCCTCGATCTGCGTTACACTTTGCCCGGCTCCGCGCCGACAATGCTTCCGGCACTGCCTTTGAAAACGCAGTAAGTCGCGCGCAATCGCAACCGATTCTTAACCGAATTGTAACAAAGACTTAAATCGTAAACCGCACAATAGAGGTGGATACAATGACCAAACGAAACTGCCTTGTTACCGGAGTCGTTCTGGCTTTGAGTCTGGTGGCCTACCAATGGGCGCCAACATCCCCGACTGTCGTCAAAGCCGCCGGCAAGATTCTCATCAACGGTGCCGGCGCCACATTTCCGTACCCGATTTATTCAAAGTGGTTTGATGAGTACCACAAGAGTCATCCGGATATCGAGTTCAACTATCAGTCCATCGGATCGGGCGGCGGCATCCGCCAGCTCCTGGCGGGGACGGTGGACTTTGGCGCATCTGACGGCCCGATGACTGATGAGCAGCTCGCCCAGTCCAAAGTCAAAGTCCTGCACTTTCCAACGGTACTCGGAGCCGATGTTCCGGCTTACAATCTCCCTGGCGTCTCGCAGGAGCTGAAATTCACCCCCGAGGCGCTGGCCGGAATATATCTCGGAACGATAAAAAAGTGGAATGACGGCCAGTTGGCAAAGGCCAATCCCGGCGTGAAACTGCCGGACAGCGACATCGTCGTCGTGCATCGGTCCGATGGCAGCGGAACCACATACGTCTGGACCGACTACCTTTCAAAGATCAGCCCGGAATGGAAGAGCCAGGTGGGTAAGGCAGTGTCGGTGAGCTGGCCCGTAGGGCTCGGCGGCAAGGGCAATGAAGGCGTCGCCGGTTTGGTGCAGCAAACGCCATATTCAATAGGGTACGTCGAACTGATTTATGTCATCCAGAACAAGATGGCGTACGGCTTGGTGAAAAATTCCGCTGGCGCCTTTGTGAAGGCCAGTGTTGCGAGCGTGACGGCGGCCGCAGCCGGAGCGGCCAAGAGCATGCCGGACGATTTTCGTGTATCGATCACCAATGCGCCCGGCAAAGACGCATACCCCATCTCCAGCTTTACCTGGCTGTTGATCCCGAGCACGATCAGCGACTCGGCTAAGCGCACGGCAATCACCGGCGTTCTAAAATGGATGCTTACGGACGGACAAAAAATGACCGAAGCGCTTGCCTATGCCCCGCTGCCTCCCGCGGTAGTCAAAAAGGAAACCCAGGCCATAGCGCAGATCCACTAATATGGAGGGGACGGCGGACCTTTTGGAACCCGGGCTACATGAATCTTCGAAACCTGCGTTTCTGAGCCGCCTGCGAAGTGGAGACGAGGCCGCACATCTCATCACGCTCATCTTTGCCGCATCCATCCTTTTGATCGCGGCGTGGTTGGTGTTCGAGCTTTTCGACAGCTCGGTGGAGGCCCGCCACAAGTTCGGTTGGGCATTTTTTTTCACCAGCAAGTGGAACCCGGTTTCGGGCCAGTTCGGCGCTTTGCCTTTCATCTATGGCACTGTGGTGACGTCGGCCGTTGCCTTGCTGCTTTCGGTGCCGCTCGGCGTCGGCGCCGCGATCTTTCTTTCGGAACTCGCTCCGCCGCGAATCTCTGATGCCCTCACGTTCATCATCGAACTCCTGGCCGCGGTGCCCAGCGTGATTTATGGGGTGGTGGCGATGTTCGCGCTGGTCCCCCTGCTCCGCGACCCCATCCAACCGTTCCTGAACCGGACGTTGGGTTTTCTTCCCATTTTCCAGGGGCCGTCGTACGGAGTGGGCTTTCTGGCGGCCGGGCTGATCCTGGCCATCATGGTTGTGCCGTTTATCATCTCCATCTCCCGGGAGTCGCTTTTGGCCGTGCCAAACGAACAGCGGGAGGGCGCCCTGGCAGTGGGAGCGACACGCTGGGAGTCCACCTGGCAGGTAGTGGTGCCCTACGCTCGCCTGGGCATCATCGGGTCGATCTTCCTGGCCTTAGCGCGGGCGTTGGGGGAAACCATGGCCGTGACCATGGTCATCGGCAACACCCCGCATATTCTGACATCCCTGTTCGCGACCGGCTACACCATCCCCGCTGTGATCGCGAATGAATTTACCGAAGCCACGGAAGACATTCACCTGAGTGCTCTAGTCGAGCTGGGGCTGGTGCTGTTCCTGCTGACCATTGTGATTAACGGATTGGCGCGTTTGATGGTTCTGGCTACCACGCGGCGGGGGACCACACAGTCGTGACCCGGCACCGGTGGAGAAATCTCGTCAACGAGGTGATGTTTGGTCTCACGGCCGCTTGCGCTCTGGCTGCCGTGTGCCTTCTATTCTGGATCCTCGGCTTTCTCCTCTGGAATGGCGGAAAATCGCTGAATTTGGCCTTCTTCACCCACCTTCCCAAGCCTCCCGGCGAAATCGGCGGTGGCATGGCGAATGCCATTGTCGGTAGCTTGCAGATCGTGCTCATCGCGTCCTTGATCGGCATCCCCATCGGCTTCCTGGGCGGGATCTACCTGGCGGAATTCGGAAGTGGTCCGTTTCCATTTTTCGTGCGCTATACCGCGGACCTGCTGAATGGAGTACCCTCAATCGTGATGGGGCTGTTCGCCTACGCCATTGTTGTACGGCCCATGCATCAGTTTTCCGCTCTGGCCGGCGGTGTGGCGCTCAGCGTGATCCTGATTCCAACTACGATTCGAACCACCGAGCAGTTTCTTCGGGCGGTGCCGCAAACCTTGCGCGAGGGCGCTCTGGCGCTGGGTGCGAACAAATGGAAAACGATTGCCACGGTCGTGGTTCCGGCTGCAGTGCGGGGCGTGGCCACCGGTATGATTTTGGGGGTCGCGCGCATCGCCGGGGAGTCCGCGCCGCTCTTGTTTACCAGCTTTGGCAATGACTACTGGAGCAGGAGTCTGAACCAGCCGACTTCAGCCCTGCCGTTGATGATATATAAATACGCCATTTCGCCCTATGCCGACTGGCACCGCCAGGCCTGGGCCGCCGGGCTGGTTTTGCTCGCGGTAATGCTTCTGCTGAATATCAGCGCGCGGCTGGTACTATCGCCCGGAGCTCCGCGGAACTAAGACCTACGATGATGGGCACCCTACAAAATTCCACCGCCGCCGGTCCGCCGGCCACCAATCCAGGCGCTTCCGCGCCTGGGCGTGTCGAGCCCAAGCTCAAGATTTCGCGCCTTGATTTTTTTTACGGAGCCTTCAAGGCTCTGCATGGCGTGGAGCTGGAGATCGCAGCCAATCGCATCACCGCGCTGATCGGCCCCTCCGGCTGCGGAAAATCCACTTTTCTGCGGGTGCTGAATCGCATGCATGAGACCGTGCGCGGCGCGCGCGTCACGGGTGAAGTCCTGCTGGACAACGAGGACGCCTTGGCGATGGACGTCTCGCGCCTGCGCCGCCGCGTGGGCATGGTGTTTCAGAAACCCAATCCGTTTCCGAAGTCTATTTTCGACAACGTGGCGTACGGACTGCGCGTCAATGGCACGCGGAACAACGCCCGCTTGAAAGAGGCGGTAGAACACAGTCTGCGAAGAGCAGCGCTCTGGGAAGAGGTCAAGGATAAGCTCCACAAGTCCGCTTACGACTTATCGGGCGGACAGCAGCAGAGATTATGTATCGCGCGGGGATTGGCTGTGGATCCGGAGGTGCTGTTGTTAGATGAGCCCAGTTCAGCTCTGGACCCCATTGCCACGGCTAAAATCGAAGAGTTGGTCTTTCATCTGAAGGACAACTGTACGATTGTTATCGTCACACATAACATGCAACAGGCAGCCCGCATCGCAGACGAGACCGGGTTCTTCCTTTTAGGCAAACTGATCGAATTCGACAAGACCGAAACGATCTTCAAAAATCCGTCGAAGAAAGAAACCGAAGATTACATCACGGGCCGCTTTGGATAGGCTGAGGGAACGTTGCGTCACTTTATTGAAGAACTGGAAGAATTGCAAGGGCGGCTGCTGGAGATGGGGACGCTCGTCGAATCGGCCATCCATCACAGCGTGCTGGCGCTGGTGGAGCGCAGCGAGGATATGGCTCGCCAGGTGCTCCGGAACGAAGATCGCATCAATCACCTGGAGGTGGAAATCGATGACCTGGCCGTCCGTCTGCTGGCTCTGCAACAGCCCATGGCCAAGGACCTGCGGTTGCTGACCGCCGCGATCAAAATCAACACCGATCTGGAGCGGATGGGTGACTTGGCGGTCAACATCGTCGAACGGTCCATCGCCTTGATGCACCTCCCTCCCGTCAAACCACTCATCGATATACCCCAGATGGCGCGCACGGTGGAATCCATGGTCCGCAAGAGCCTGGACGCGTTCGTCAAGCGCGAACCGGAGCTGGCTCGCAGCGTGTTGCTGTCCGACGACGAGGTCGACCGTCTTCGAGACTCGGTGCAAAGTGAGCTGGTTTCGTTCATGCAAAGAGACCCCACCGTTATCCCGCAGGCACTGGATCTGATCCTGGTCGCACGGCATCTGGAGAGGATTGCCGATCACGCAACGAACATCGCCGAAGATACCCTTTTCCTGGTGAAAGGGGTAGACGTGCGGCATCACCTGGAACCCAACATCTAAAGACAGCGCGGCCTTAAGTGGTTGTCCCAGAACGGTATTGTTCTGTTTCAAACATTTTTTTCAAGAATGTCTTCAACACGTAATCAAACCGAAACATAGATTCCGCTATGACAGGGGTATGCGATGCGACTTGCACGTCCATACCCGCCATTCGGGTATGTGCACCGTCCCCGTTCTCCGGCGAATTTGCCGGGAGAGCTACAGCGATCCTCGCGCCGTCTACGAGACTCTGAAACGCCGGGGCATGGACCTGGTGACCATTACCGACCATGATTCCATCGATGCCGCGGAGTGTCTGCGGAGCCAACGCGACTTCTTCCTCAGCGAAGAAGTCAGCGCCATCTCGCCGAGTGGGACGGAAATGCACATCGGCGTGTACGACATTCAGGAGCGGCATCACGTCGAGGTCCAGTGTCGCCGCCAAGACCTGCTCTCCCTGATCGCCTATCTCGAGGAACAGCAGATTTTCTTCACTATCAATCACGTGTATTCCAGCCTGACGGGCCGCCGTACCGAAGCCGACTTTGTGCTGTTCTCCCGCCACTTCCCGGGAATTGAAGCCCTGAACGGACAGATACCGGCGCTCTGCAACCAGCGGGCTTCCGACCTCGCCCTGCGGCTGCGCAAAGCCGTCGTGGGCGGGAGTGACGCCCACACCATGGCTTCCCTGGGCCGTACGTACACGCAGGTATCCGGGGTGCGCACGAGGGAGGAGTTTATGGAGCGCTTGCGGCGCGGCCAGGCGTCGCTGCATGGCGAGTCGGGCAGCTACTGGAAACTCACGCGAGCCGTCTGGAAGCTGGGCTCCGAGATGATGGGTGAGAGACCGTGGACGCTATCCTTGTTCCCGCTGGCGCTCGCCGTTCCTTTGGTCACCCTGGCGAATGCGTTCCGCGAACTCGCGTTTGTTCACCGATGGGCTCGCGGGACGTGCGCGCCACCGCAGCCGGCGTTCCTCGGCTATGAGGAGGGCGGAGTATGACACTTTCGCGATCGAGTCTTTCAGCCCCGGATCGCTTTCTGATGCATCGCCTCAACCGCTGGCGCCCGCCGCGGTGGGTTCGCGTCTGGATGCTCTCGGCCTCCCGGGCAGGCGATGGCTGGTTGTGGTGGTGCTGCGGACTCGCGGTTCTGGTCTCGCACGATCCCGCCCGCCATCAGGCCATCGGTGCCGCCGCGCTGGCCGTACTGGCAGGTATTTTCAGCTTTAAGGTTTTGAAGCGAGCTGTGGGACGAAGACGGCCGTGCGCGCTCCAGCCGCATGCTTGGGCCAATCTGTTGCCGCCGGACCAGTTTTCATTTCCCTCCGGACACTCCATCACCGCATTCGCGGTTGCCGTCTCGCTGGGCACATTCTATCCCGCCGCTTTTCCCGTGCTGCTGTTTTGCGCGGCCAGCGTGGCCATCTCACGCGTCGTACTGGGAATGCATTTTTTGAGCGACGTGCTTGCGGGCTCGGGCCTCGGCGCCGGGTTGGGGTACGTAGCCGTTTTGTTATTCAAGGCGTTCTGACGGGAGCCGTCAATTTCGGGAGCCCATGGCTCGCGAAGTGAGTGACACGTCGATGGCGTGAAATAGCTCTCTGGGACGCAGCGGTTTCACCACATATTCGTCCATGCCGCATTGCGAGTATCGCCGCTCGTAACCATTTGCCGTATGGCCTGTAATGGCCACGATGGGAATGCGGCCGCCCGTTTTTTGTTCCCGGCTTCGAATCTCCACGGCGCATTGCAAACCATCCATCACCGGCATTTGAATGTCCATGAGCACGACGTCAAATTCGTCACGGGCCAGAAGCGCCAGCACCTCGCGGCCGTTCATTACCGTTGTCACGCGATGACCTTTGCTTTCCAGCAGCTTGGCGGTGATCTTCTGGCTGATGGGATTGTCTTCGGCCAGCAGGATGCGCAACGGCCGCGGCTCTGCGCTGACGGGCGTCCGCGTCCCCACCGGATTAGCAGCCCTGGGCTGCTCCGGCATATACGCGCCTAATTGAAACTGAGCGGTGAAGTGAAACACACTGCCCTCGCCGGGTACGCTTTCCGCCCAGATGCGCCCACCCATCAGCGCGATCAGGCGCGAGGAAATTGTCAAACCCAAGCCCGTGCCGCCGTACTTGCGTGTATTGGAACCATCCGCCTGGCGGAAGGCTTCAAAGATCAAATCCATTTTGCCGGCTGGAATACCGACGCCCGTGTCAGAGACTGAAAACTCTAACGTAACGGACTGGTTGCGGCGTTCCCGGGAATGGACCTTAAACTCAATCGAGCCGCCATCGGTGAACTTGACGGCATTGCTCAGCAAATTCAGCAGCACCTGGCGAAGCCGCGTCGTGTCGCCCACGAGCCCGTCCGGAATATCCGCCATCACCTCCCAGCGAACGGTGACGCCTTTCTGCTCGGCATGGGGGAGGATCGTGCCGACTGCCTCGTTCACACATCGGCGCAACGAGAATCCGACCGGACGCAAGGCCAGGTATCCCGCTTCGATGTTTGACAGATCCAGCACATCATTCAGTAACGCGAGCAGGGACTCCGCGGATTCCCTGGCAACGGTCAGATGCTCGCGCTGCTCCGGCGTAAGCTCGGTCTCCAGAACCAAATCGGTCATTCCCAGAATGCCGTTCATGGGCGTGCGGATCTCGTGGCTCATGTTGGCCAGAAACTCGCTTTTGAGTTGCGTCGCCTCGTTGGCGGCGGTGAGGGTCACCGCCAGCTCGCGGTTCTTTCCTTCCAGCAGGGCGGTTTGCGCGCGCACCTGACGGCGCAGCAGCAGAACCCAGCCGATGGCCGCCAGTGCGACCACAGCTACCAGGCCCAGGGACCACAACATGCGCGTAAGCGTCCACACTGGAGCGCGATGCAGCACCACAATGTCTTGGGGTGAGCGGATCAACAAGTGAAAGGACTGCGGCTCATTATCTCCTCCGCCAGTCTTGATCATACAGATGCCGGCAACTCTCAGTTCACTGCCTTCTCCCAGAGAAGCCAGCCGTGGATCCGGAGCCGGTTCGTCGATCTGTGCGTGGAAGACACGGTTGCCGGCTTTTAAGGCGAACAGCTCGCCTTTCGCGGTCGCGGTGCGAGTCTGCACCTTGCCTTCGATCTCCACCAGCCCGGCATCCAGATCCCCATTCAGTAGCTGATCCGCGGTCGCGCGCACCGGCTTTGGCGGCGGTTCTGAACCGACTCGCTGGAAAATGGCGTCCTGGAGAACCGGTGTGTACTCGCCCAGGGCGGGGAAGCCCAGCGCTTCCACCACGTCTCCGGGCTTCACCGCCAGCATTTGCGGCGAATAAACCATCAAGTCCTGGCGGCCATCGCGAAGGAACAGCGTGTGCCCCAATTGCTGGAAGGTCACCACTCCCCGCACCTTAATGCGCTGATCCGAGGTCCCGTTGGGTGTAAATCGCAGCAGACTGCCGGCACGCTGTAGCGGGAACTGGGCCATCCCGGTTTGGGCGGTTTCTTCCACCTGGAGGTCTTTGAAGTCCTGGACATAAACCAGCAATCCGGTCAGTTGCCTTTTGTGGTTGAAGGTGGCGCCGCACGCGCCATGAAAACGCAGCCGCGATCCGGCCAATCCCTCCATAGCGGCCGGCGGGAACCTTCGAATCCTGACCCGAACGCGGCGTCCCCCCATGAAAACGTCCAAGACCAGGAGCTTGTTCTCAATGACAGCCGCATGGACTACGCCCTCGCCCTCCACCCACTGGCTGTCCTGACCACCCGAGGCGATTTCTTCAATTGAGACTTTGCGCGCAACTGGCAGCACACCGGGGCCGACGATCCGGATCCGCGGTTTGACAACCTCCGGTGCAAAGTCACCAGACGCAGTGGACCCGGTCAATTCGATTTCCTGCCCTTGCTCGAGCCGCGGTGGTTTCTCTGCCCCCGCTTTGAGCTCCACGTATATGCCCGCCGTCGCATCCTGGACAAACAGATCCGTCTGCTCAGCGTCATAGTAGGTGACAACCGCATGCAACCGGACGGGGAAGCCACGATCGGCTTCCTCGGGCGAGAGAGCGCGGATGTCGCGGGCGCTCTCGAACACTTTGGGATGACCCAGCGCCGCCGGCGCCGTGTTGCAAGCCAGAAGGACGAGCAACGCGTTTGCTGCCAATGTGTTCCTGAGTAAGTACGAGGGCCGCATATTACTCAACGACAACAGTTCTTGAACTCAACACCAAACTGCTCAGCGACTATCTAGCCGAAACCGGAAAGGGCGGTTCGGCCGATTTTTCTCTTAACCGGAATGCAGGATACATTTCGTCGAGTTCGTTGACCACCGTTTGGTACGTGTCCATGAGCTGGGACAGCAACTGCGCGCAGCCTTCAGTTGAACTCTTCGGCATCGCCGCTTCCAGATGGGAACAGACCTCCACCAGTTGCACTGCGCCCAGGTTGGCACTGGAATCCAGCAGCGAGCGGATCACGCGGAGCGCGCTTTTGGCATCCGAATGCCGCACCGCATCCTCCAGGATTTGCAGGGTTCGCGATGTGTCAGCCAGGAAATCATGGATCAGTTCTTCCATGGCCCCCGGGCCGATCTCGCTCTCCAGTTCGCGCAGCCGCACACTCAGTTCGGTTCCGCCGGCAAGTCTCACGGCCGTTTCCGACGGCAGGGTCATGCGTTCTTCCGCGGTTTTCTTGAGGTTCCGCTGCAGAACCTGCTGCAGTTCGTCGGAGCGAACGGGCTTGGTCACGTAGTCATCCATGCCCGCCGCCAGGCATTTCTCGCGATCGCCGGTCATGGCGCTTGCCGTCATGGCAATGATGATCGTGTGCTCGTCCGCGCCTTCCAGCCGGCGGATCTCGCGAGTCGCCGCATACCCATCCATTTCGGGCATTTGACAGTCCATCAGAACCGCATCATAGAGCCCGCGCTGAAACTTCTCCACGGCTTCCGCTCCGTTGAAAACCGTGTCCACGTAATATCCGAGCTTTTCCAGAATGCGGTGGGACACTTTTTGGTTCACGGCGTTATCTTCGGCCAGCAGCAGACGCCCGCGCACCACTTGACTCTCCGCGGTTCGTTCGGCAGGGGCCAGCGCGG
>Ga0187817_10000311_pt1 | contig 19985 bp, 15 predicted proteins | sample NC_wetland_sal_i_17_FD_132431 | JGI IMG/M metagenome (GOLD analysis project Ga0187817, IMG submission 132431) | Wetland sediment microbial communities from Neuse River Estuary, North Carolina, USA - SO4_2 | ecosystem: Environmental > Aquatic > Freshwater > Wetlands > Sediment | place: USA... | reverse complement strand
GGGCAAACGGCAGGAGTCCGACTTCGGCCATCGCACCTCCTGTCTCGATAGAAAACAACCATTCCGAACGGTCGGATACGCCGAATTTTCATCGTCGTAGCGAGGATGTCAACAGAGCCACATCCGTTCTAATCGCAACAATAGTACTCCCTTGGAATTAGACAAAAACGAAGCAAAAGCGAAAACGCGGCTCATTCTCCAGCGCCGGCTCGCCCTGAGACACGAAGGGTTTACCCTGCTTGCCCTGACAAAGGAAGGGAGCGACGAAGGGCCTGGGTTCACTCCTCTGCCTCCTCCACTTCCCTCTCCGTCCGCTCCTACCACTGCGAAACCTGTTATTCTTATGCGCTTATGCTGGACCTAGGATACGTGCGGGAGCACCAGGACGCGATCGAGAAGATGGCGCGCGACCGCGGGATCGCGCTCGATCTGGCCCCGTTCCGCGAAATTGACGGCGAGCGACGCCAACTGATTGCCTCCGCCGAGCGGCTGAAGGCCGAGCGCAACAAAGCCAACGACGAAATCGCGTCACTAAAAAAGGCCGGGAAAGACGCATCGTCCATTCTGGCCAAAATGAAGGAAGTATCCGAGCAGATCAAGCGCGACGACGAGCGCATCGCGGAACTCGACGAACGCTTGAAGCAATTCCTGCTGACGATTCCGAACATTCCGCACGCGAGCGTGCCGATCGGCAAGGGCGCGGCGGACAACATCGAGGTGCGGCGCTGGGGCGCGCGGCCGAAATTCGATTTCGCGCCGCGTCCACACTGGGAACTGGGCGAGGCCGCGGGAATTCTGGATTTCGAGGCGGCGGCAAAGATCGCGGGGGCGCGGTTCGTGGTTTACAAGGGCGCAGGCGCGCGCCTCGAGCGAGCGATCGCCAATTTCTTTCTCGACGTGCACACGCGCGAGCACGGCTACGCGGAAATCCTGCCGCCGTTCCTCGTCAACACGGCTTCGCTGACGGGCGTGGGGCAGCTTCCCAAGTTCGCGGCGGACATGTTTCATCTGGAAGGTACGGACCTGTGGCTCACCCCGACGGGCGAAGTGGAATTGACCAGCCTGCACCACGACGAGACGCTCGAGGCCGAGCGCCTGCCGCTGCGCTATTGCGCGTGGACGGCGTGCTTCCGCTCGGAAGCCGGCGCGGCGGGAAAAGACACGCGCGGATTGAAGCGCCAGCACCAGTTTCAGAAGGTCGAGCTGTTCAAATTCACGCGGCCGGAGCAGAGCTACGACGAACTGGAATCGCTGGTGGCGAGCGCCGAGGCCGTGCTGCAAAAACTTGGGCTGCACTACCGCGTGATGCTGCTTTGCACCGCGGACATGGGATTCGCCTCGGCCAAAACCTACGATTTGGAAGTGTGGCTGCCCTCGGCGGGTGAGTTCATGGAAATTTCATCGTGCTCGAATACGGAAGCGTTCCAGGCGCGGCGCTCGGGAATTCGTTTCAAGCCTAAAGGCGGCAAGAGCGAGTTTCTCCATACGCTCAATGGATCGGGCCTGGCGGTCGGGCGGACATGGATCGCCGTGGCGGAAAACTATCAGCAAGCGGACGGCTCGATTGTGATTCCCGAGGCGCTGCGCCCTTATATGGGCACGGACCGAATACCGGGTGGCGCGCGTTAGCGCGCCCTTTGGAGCTAAGTCCAATAGAACAAACGAGTTAGGTGCGGAATCCGCGATTTTCCCACAAAAATAGCGTGTCTCGGCAGTTGGTTTCCATTGACATCCATTACAGCTTGGTTAAACTTCGACTGGCCCATGACTTACCGCCAACCGGCTCGTTGGAATATTGCCAAAAGCTCATAAACAAACATACGTTCAGGGGGCGTTCAGGAGGTTAGGAGGAAGCGAAGATGGGCACGTTCGCCAAAGCAGTGCCGCAGCCGATTCCCCGGATTGCGCCGCGCGAGGACCTGAATCCCTACCGCATTTCGCAGATTCAGTTCGATATCGCCGCGGAATATTTGAACCTGGACCTGGGACTGCGGCAAATCCTGCGCACGCCGAAGCGCGTGCTGGAGGTGTCCATCCCCACGAAGATGGACAACGGCCAGATCAAGGTGTTCACCGGCTACCGCGTGCAGCACAACGTGGCGCGCGGCCCGGCGAAGGGAGGCATTCGCTATCATCCCGGCGTGACGGTGGATGAAGTGAAGGCGCTCGCGGCGTGGATGACCTGGAAGACCGCGACCGTGAATATCCCGTATGGCGGCGGCAAGGGCGGCGTCATCTGCGATCCGAAGCGCATGAGCAAGAACGAGCTCGAGCGCATGACGCGCCGCTACACCTCCGAGATGCTGCCGCTGATCGGCCCGGAGCAGGACATTCCCGCGCCCGACGTTTACACGGATTCGCAGACGATGGCCTGGATCATGGATACGTATTCCATGACCAAGGGATATTCCTCGCTGGGCGTGGTGACCGGCAAGCCGGTTTCCATCGGAGGCTCGGAGGGGCGCAACGAAGCGACGGCGCGCGGATGCGTGGTGGTGACCGAGGAAGCGTGCAAAGCGAAGAAGATGTCGCTGCGCGGAGCGAGCGTCGCGATTCAGGGCTTTGGGAATGCCGGGTCGCTCGCGGCGCGGCTCTTCACGGAGAAAAAAGCGCGCGTGGTGGCCATCAGCGATTCGCGGGGCGGCGTCCACAATTCGCGCGGGATCGATCCGCTGAAGGCGATGCGCTACAAGGAACGCTCCGGCACCGTCGTGGGCATGCCCGGGACGTCGCGGATTTCAAACGACGACTTGCTGTGCATGAAGTGCGACATTCTGGTACCCGCGGCGCTCGAAAACATGATTACGCTGAACAACGCCGATCAGATCAAGGCCAAAATCGTCGCCGAAGCCGCCAACGGCCCGACGACTCCGCACGCGGATGAAGTGCTGGCGCGCAAGGGCATTACGCTGCTGCCGGATATTCTGGCCAACGCCGGCGGCGTCACGGTGAGCTATTTCGAATGGGTGCAGGACTTGCAGAGCTTCTTCTGGCCGGTCTCGGAAGTGAACGCGAAGCTCGAATCCGTGATGCGGCGCGCGTTCGTGGAAGTGCACGAGACGGCGCGCCGGCATCGCACGCACATGCGCACCGGAGCCTACATCCTCGCCGTCGGGCGCGTCGCCGACGCCACCACCGTCCGCGGGCTCTTCCCGTAATTCGAATTTTTACGCTGCGGATCCCGGCGCTCACCCCACAAAACATTTCCTATTGCGCGCGGACGGAGAATGCGCGTACATTCTATTTTGCCGGTGTGTCCGGGCAGTCGGGGGACCACCGGCATTTGTGCCTAGCGCGGAGGGCACGCGGAGTTGAGCAACCACACGAATCACAACGGCCATTCGGCCAATACGCCGCCGATCCTGCTGACTATCGCGGGATTCGATCCTTCGTGCGGCGCGGGAGTGGCCGCCGATCTGAAAACCTTCGCGGCGCACAATTGCTACGGCATGGCCGCCGTGACGGCCGTGACGGTGCAAACCACGCAGGGAGTGCGTTCGGTGCACGCGACACCCGCCGCGACGCTGCGCGCGCAGCTTGAGGCGCTCGCCGAAGACACGGTGCTGGCGGCCGTGAAGATCGGGATGCTGGCAAACCACGCCAACGCTTCCGCCACCGCGGATTTTCTCGACGCCCACACATTCGCGCACGTCGTTCTCGATCCGGTTTCGCGGCCCACGGCGGGCAGCGGCGAACTACTCGACGAACAGGGCCTGAAATTCGTGCGCGACGAACTGCTGAAGCGCGCGAGCGTGATCACGCCGAACATGCCCGAAGCGGGATTCCTTACGGGCATGGAGGTGAAGGATCTAAACGCCATGAAAGCGGCGGGACAAAAGCTGCTGGAGATGGGCGCGCGGGCGGTGATCGTCACCGGGGGGCACTTGGACAAGCCGACCGACGTGCTGTGCGAGGGAAGCTCTGTCGAAACGTTCGGCGGCGACCATGTGAAGAGCCCGAACACGCACGGCTCCGGCTGCACGTTCTCCTCAGCCATCGCCGCGCAGCTTGCCTGCGGGCAGCAGCTTCGGGAAGCGGTGATCCTCGCCAAGGCTTATGTGACCAAGGCCATCGAGAAATCATATCCGGTGGGCAAAGGCCCCGGCCCGCTGAATCAGCTTTTCCGCTTCCACCAGGAGCCGCCTCCGCGCGGCGTCCACGAAGTTCCGCAACACGGCATGCACCCCGCCGCCGAACCCGCCGCGCACTAACACCCGCGTGCGCCATCACATCATAAAACCGAGGAGCGGGAATGCGCTGTCTCTGGGAGGAATCTTGCAGAAAATGACGAGGAGCGCGCTGCTGCGACGCGATATGTGGCGGCGCGCCGGGTTTATCGCAGCTCTGGCTGTCGCTGCGGCGGCGTGGCCTGCGGGGATGAATGCGAGGCAGGCTGCTACTTCTCCAGCTTCCGCGCCCGCAACGAACTCGGCGAGCCCCTCGCAACACGAGCAGGCATACGGAACAGGCACGGTGCCTCCGGGCGTGAAGCTTGCGCCGCAGATGCCGCCGCCGGGCCCGCCACGGCCATTTCACTTTCCGCGCGCGGCATCGAAGACGCTTCCCAACGGGCTGCGTGTATTTGTCGTAAGCGACCACAGCGCGCCCGCGATTGCGTTGCGGCTGGTGATCCTTTCCGCAGGGAGGATCCAAGATCCTGCGGGAATGCCGGGGACGGCCGAAATGACGGCGAGCATGCTAACGCAAGGCACGGCGCGCCGCTCCGCGCGCGAGATTGCCGAAGCGATTGACTTTGTGGGCGGCACGCTCGAGGCCGGGGCCGGGCCGGACGGCACGAACGTCGCGCTGGCCGTGGTGCGAAAGGACTTGGACACCGGCCTGGACGTGATGTCCGATTGCGTGCTGCATCCGTCGTTTCGCGCGGAGGAGCTCGAGCGGCAGCGCCAACAGCTTCTCTCGGAACTGGTGGTGGATTATTCCGCGCCCGAGCAGATCGCCACGATGGTTTTCGAGCGCGTCGTGTACGGCGATTCTCCATATGGATGGCCGGAAAAGGGCACGCCGGAAACGGTAAAAAAACTGACTCCAGAGGAACTCGCGCGGTTCCACGACGCGCGCTACGCGCCGAATCAGTCGCTTCTGGCTTTCGCAGGCGACATTACTCCCGAGAGGGCTTTCGCCGTCGCGGAAAAATATTTTGGCGCGTGGCACAAGCTCGATATCGCGCTTACCGCACCGCCAGCGCCGCCGGCGCCCAAGGGTTTGCGCGTTTGGCTGATTGACAAGCCCGGCGCGGTGCAAACGCAAATTCGAGCCGGTAGCCCGGGCATTCGCCGGGGCGATCCGGATTACATCCCCGTGGTGGTGATGAACCGGATTTTCGGCGGAGGTTACAACAGCCGGCTGAATACGATCGTGCGCGTGAAACAGGGTCTCACTTACGGGGCGTATTCGGAGTTCGAGCCGCATCTCTATGCGGGTTCGTTCGAGGTGGCGACATCCACGCGTACCGAAGCCACCGTCGAAGCCACGAAGCTGGTGGTGGATTTGATCGGGCGGATGTCGGCGGGGGACGTCACGCAGGACGAAGTGAATTTCGCGGAGGATTTTCTCGCGGGCGTGTATCCGATTCAAACAGAGAAGGCCGAGCAGGTGGCCGACCGGGTACTGGCCGTAGCGGCGTTCGATTTGCCCGCCGGCTACAACAGCACCTATCCGGCGCGCATCCGAGGAGTGACTTCCGCGCAGGTGCGGGAAATGGCGCGGCGATACCTGACAACGAGCGACCTCGATCTCGTTCTCGTCGGAGACACCAGCGCCTACCGCGACGCGCTCGAGAAGGCCTTTCCAGAAGCGAAGTACGAGGAAATCCCCATCGAGCAGGTGGATGTGTTAGCGCCCGATTTGCGGAAAGCGACGACTGGAACGGCGGGTTCCGGCGGTTCTCCATCACCGTAGCGACGAACGATCCGCCGGGATTTTCAATTCATTCCCTACGCCCCTTGGCTCGCCGCTGACCTATGTTTTTCCTGCAAGAGACAGAGCACCAATTCCACGCGGGTCGAGACTCCGAGCTTTTGGAATATGCGGATCAGATAGTTACGGACGGTGTGTTCGCTCAGGAAGAGACGGGCGGAGATTTGCCGGTTCGTCAGGCCCTCGCTGATAAGCCGCGCCACGTCCTGCTCGCGATTCGACAAGAGGCCCATGCCGAGCCCCTCGTTGAGGGGAAAGGGCGAGGCGTGGCTGAAAGACTCGAGCAAATCGCGGAGCTGCTGGCTATTGGCCCAGACCTGCCCCTGATGCACGGCGTGAATGCACTTGCCGAGCGTTTCCAGGGGTTCATCGCGGAAGATTACGCCGCGTGCGCCGCATCGAAACGCGTCAATGACGAATTTCGGGTCCCGCGAGTCGAGTAGCATGATGGCGGGAAGACTGGTTTTCGAATCGCGCAATTCGCGCAAGAAGTGATAGCCCTCGAGCGGACCTTTCCGCAAACGCGCGCTGACGATGACCACGTCGGGGTGGCGTTCCTTGAGCAACGCCAGCGCTTGGCTGGAATCAGTCGCCGAGCCAACCACCACCACGCCGTTGCGCTTCCGGCAGAGAGCTCGCTCGATCAGTTGGCAGTTCATCGAGTCGGCTTCGGCGATCAAGACGTTCACGGCAGAACTCCGCCGCTGCTGAGCATTCTTCATAACACACCTCTAGCAGTTCGGGAGTCTGGAAAGGTTTCTGATTTATTATCACCATCAGTAACGATGTGCAAGGAGAATCTGAAGCCCTACATATAAAGATTGATATTCAGCGACCTCGGTTCCAGTACCCGTCGAGTACCGTACAAATCGCGTCCAAAATAGCTTCTTCGGGGCGCAAAATCGCGCGGAGCAACAGCACATCTCTTCATGTGAGCGGATGTAATTGCAGCGATTTTAAGGAGTTACATCGTGGGCAGGCCAGGCATACGGATTCCAAGGATTGCACCGAGTTGTAAATAAACACTAGGGACAGAAGTCCCTATAGGGACTGAATGGAATGTTAAATCAGTGTCTTTTGTCCCTGATCTTCAGTGAAGGAATAACCATCGTTTTGAGGATGACTGACCCCACATGAATTTCCCCGGCGCCTCATCGGAACAGCAGAGACAAATAGCCTCTATTTTTTGAGACATTCAGTCACTTGTGCAAAATTTGGCCGACGCGTAGCGTATAGCCCCTAATATCTGCACATAGAAAGAGTTCGAAGGCAAAGTGTCACACAATGGACTTCCTTTCCATCATCGGTACCGCAGAACACGCCACAATGCCGAGCGCCACGAGAAAAAGTATCCGTCCGATGATCGTAGGCGCGCTTCTACTGTTTCTTTGTCCGATGGGTGCCGCGGCGCAAGAGAGAGCGGCATTGACAGGGTTCCGTTCCACGGTTGACGCAGGCGCGCGCGCGGCCGACTCCGCTAGCGGCACGGAACAGCCCGATCTTCAGCGGCACAATGCGCGTTACCGGCTCTGCGCCAGCGATGTGATCGCACTCACCTTTCCGCTGACGCCGGAATTCGATCAGACGGTGAACATACAGCCGGACGGTTTTGCGAGCCTTGCCGGGGCCGGGGACGTCCATCTGGAAGGTCTGACCACGGCGGAAGCCGTCGAAGCGGTTCAGAAGGCGTACGGCAAAATCCTGCGCGATCCAATCGTCACGCTGGAGCTGAAGGACTTCAACAAGCCCTATTTCGTGGTCACGGGGCAGGTGAATAAACCGGGGAAATACGACCTTCGCGGTTATACGCCGGCGACGGAAGCAGTTGCGATCGCCGGGGGATTCAATGACTCGGCCAAGCACTCGCAAGTTCTGCTGTTCCGCCGTGTGAACGACGAGTGGTATGAGGTCCGGGTGCTGAATCTGAAAAAAATCATGAGCGGGAGAGGCGTGAATGAGGATCCGGAGATTCACGCGGGCGACATGCTGGTCGTACCGCAGAACACCGTGTCGAAACTGAAGCGCTTCATCCCGTCAACAGGCGTCGGAACTTATTACGAGATGTACCAGTAGGCGGCGAAAGGGCAGAAAGCAGGGCATGGACGAGTACGCGATTCAGGCGCGGGCGAACCACGGCGCGGTAACGCACACATTGCGGGACGCCGTGATGCCCGTCTTCCGCCAGCGGCGTCTGGCGTCGCTGATCTTCCTCGGAATTTTTCTGGGCGCCGTATTGAGCGAATTCATTCTGCCGCGGACATACGAAGCGGAAATGAAAATTTTGGTCAACCGCGATCGCGTGGACGCGGCGGTCACACCCAATCCGGACGCGCCGGTGGCCGCGGCGATTGTCCCGGAGGTGACCGAAGAGGACCTGAATTCGGAGGCGGAACTGCTGAAAAGCAGGGATTTATTGGAACAACTTGCGATCGCGTGTGGATTGGCTGCAAGGAAAGAGACGCTGTGGGAGCGGATGGCTGAATGGGCTGGCGGCGCGGGGCGCGCGGCCTTCCGCGGAGGCGCGGCTCGCGCGAAAGACGCAAAAGCTGGAAGACAGCCTGGTGATCGAACCGCTGAAAAAGACGGCGCTGATCCGGGTTGTCTACGCTTCGCGCGATCCCGAGCTTTCGGCGCGCGTGCTGCGCACGCTGGCGACGCTTTACCAGGAGAAGCACGCGGCGGTGCACCGTCCCACGGGCACGTTCGGCTTCTTCGACCAGCAGGCGAGCCGGTATGAAGCGGAACTCGTGGCGGGGGAGGCGCGGCTCGCTAATTTCGACAATCGGGAAGACGTGGTGGCTCCGGCGGCGCAAAAGCAGATGATCCTCGAGCAACTCGGGCAATTCGAAACTCAGTGGCAGCAGGATCGGGCCGGCGCCTATGGAGCGGAGCGACGCGCCCTGGCGCTCGAGCAGCAGGCGGCCCGTGCTCCCGAGCGCCAAACGACGCAAACCATGAAAACGGACAACGGGGAACTGCTCGCCCAGCTCCAAAGCACGCTGCTTTCGTTGGAACTGAAGCACAGCGAGATGCTGGCTAAGTACGAGCCGGATTATCCGCTGGTGAAGGAACTGGAGGCGGAAATCGCCGACGCGCGGAAGGCCATCGGGCAGGCCGAGCAATCTCCAGTCGAGGAGGTGACTACGGACCGGGCGCCCGTGCAGGACTGGCTGGCGACGGAACTGGCGAAAGCCGAAACGGACCGCGCCCAATTCGAAGCGGAAGCGACGGCAACCGCGCGCACGGTGCGCGATTACCGCGAGGCCGCGCAACAGCTCGACCGGAAGGAACGGATGCAAGACGACTTGGTGCGAGGCGTGAAAACAGCCGAGAACAATTACCTGCTTTATCAGCGGAAGCGCGAAGAGGCGCGCATCTCGGACGCGCTGGACCGGCAAAGGATTGTGAACGTCTTGATCGCGCAGGCCGCGACAGTTCCGGCGCTTCCTGTCCTGCACCTTGGGTGGCTGCTGATCGGCGGCTTCTTCACGGCGGGGATAGCGAGCATCGGCGTGGCGTATGCGGTGGATCGGCTGGATCCGTCGTTCCGGACACCCGATGAGCTCAGCCGCTACCTTGACGTGAAGGTGCTGGCGTCGATCCCCACCAGCTTGCCCGGCATGGCGGAGCGGTCGGAGGAGACGCCATGAGGCGGAGCTTCGCCGTGTTGCACCGGGGGCAGAGGACGCCGGGGAACGTTCCTTTCGCCACGACACCGCGGGCGGACGCGAAGCCAGGGCCGTCTCGAAATGGCGATCACGCAACCTCTACGGACAGCGAAGTCAGGAAACTCGTGCAACGGGTGTTCATCTTGCCGGAGACGGTGCGCGCACCGGAGGCTGTCGCCTTCTGCGGCGCGGATTCTGGAGCGGGATGCAGTTGGGTGTGTGTGTGCGCGGCGGAAGTTCTGGCAGAGCAGGTGACAGGCACTATTTGCGTTGTGGATGTGAATCTCCGGTCGCCATCGCTTCATGAATACCTCCATACCGAGCGAGCCCCCGGATTCGCAGAGATCCTGGAGAATTCGCGGCCGGTGCGGGAATTCGCGCGACGCGAGCGAGGAAACAATCTTTGGCTGATCACCGCGGGCGCACCGGGGAAGTCTCCGGAGGCGGCGCTGCATCCGGCGAGGCTGCGGGCGCGCTTTTCCGAACTGCGCGCGGAATTCGATTGGGTGCTGGTTGACACACCCCCGGTGTGTTCCTACGCCGACGCCGTGCTGCTCGGCCAATTGACAGACGGAATTGTTTTGATTGTGGGCTCGAACTCGACGCGGCGCGAATCAGCGCGCATCGCCAAAGAGAGTTTCGAAGCGGCCAGGATTCCCATGCTAGGGGCAGTCTTGAACAAACGGACCTACCCCATCCCCGAGGCGCTTTACCAAAAGCTATAGCGCCGGCGAAAGACGCGGCGCGGCAACGCATTTGGCAAAGGGGGAGCGCATGGCGAGGCGGTGATACCTCGTAAAAAGACCGAGTGGCTGGTCCGAATCCTTCCGCGGGATTTCGGAGAGCCGAGCCACGCCGGGGCACGAGACGCGCCGTTTCCGGCATGAACGTCCCAAGCCGCCGGAAGCGGCGCTCTACGTGCCTCGCGCAACTACAAAACGAAAGAGACGGAGTCTACTCATGCGAACGCTCTCTGCCGGGCGAGCCACTCGGGACACATTCCAGCAGACGTTGGAGATTTACGCCGCGTCGGGGCGGCGTGTCCGGTTCCGGCATGAAAGACCACGAACCATGAGCGAACTTACCGTGCATCCGGCGAGGTGGAGCGCTCCCGTAATGGCGCGGGAGATGGCAAGCGCCCTGCGCTTGTGCCATTTCACGATTGCTCACACGGATCATAAGAGCCGGTCGTTTCACAGGGCTTGTCTGCCACTGGCGCGAAGCGGCATCGAAGTGCGTTACCTCGCGCCGGTGGTTGTTCGCGGACGGCGGGACAACGTGGATTTCATCCCTTTGCCGAAGCGCCGAGGCCGGCTGAGCCGGTTTCTCGCGAGTCCGCTGCTCCTGCGCGAGCTCGTGCGCCAGGATGCGCATCTCTACCATTTCCAGGACCCTGAGCTCCTGCCGCTGGGATTTGCGCTGAAGATGATTTTCCGGAAGCGCGTTGTGTACGACGCCTACGAGGATTTTCCCTCCATGATGGCGGAGAAGCGCGCGATCCCTCGCTTCCTGCGTCCGCTCGTGGCAAAGATCATCGCAGCCGCCGAAAATCTGGCGGCGCGCGGCTCTCGGCTTTGGCGTCGCCTTCCTCGGCCTGATGTTCTATCAGTCGCACGGGACCGCCGCTGGCGCGCTGATTTTTCCCCTATGCGTGGCGGGCACGCCGTTGCTCGACGCGATTCTGGCCGTAATTCGCCGGCTCAGGAGCCAGGTCTCGCCCTTTTCCGGCGATCGCCGCCACTTTTATGATTTGCTCCTGGCGCGCGGCTGGATGGATGGCTGTGCGCGAGGGCGCTGCGTGGTTTTTGCTGGTTCCGGCTTTGGGGTTGGGCGTCTTGCTGGCGGCCGCGATTCAGTTGGGTTCTTTGCGCACCGATTCGCTTCCACCGGCGAGAAACGCGCGCGTCTTGCGGCGGCTGCGCTTCTGAGGCGTGGCCTGTTTTTCCGCGCTTCCGAACAGCGTCAGCAGCTTGCGCAGCTTGGCGCGCTCTTCCAGATCCATCTCCGCTATCTCGAACACGCGCGCCTGCGCGTGCGCGTCACGGATGATCGCCTGCAGCGTCACCGCGGTCTTTTGCTCCGGGTTCAACAGCAATTCCACGATGCTGCCGGGATGAAGGCTATGGGCGGAGAGCGCGATGCCTCCCCCGAGCGTCATCTCCGGAATTTCGACCTGGCAGTTCTCCTTCAAGTTTGTCGTCACTGCCTTCAGGGGCCGCCTCAACCGCAGGCGCGCGTATCGGCGTTGGCGGATCGCCGTGGAATGGGGATCGTTGTCGAGCGGATCGAGGGAGAGTTCCGCCGCGCTCAGCCCGCTTTTGGGAATGAACCGGCGCGCCCATTCCGGGTCCATCTTCTGCAGGGCTTGCACAGCCGCCACACGCAGTTCCGCCGGATGGATCCACCGCCATGTCTTGCGGCCTTCGGCGATTGATTTCAGGACGCTCGCCGCGCCTGGCGTCCTCAATCGCCCGAGCGCCTCGATGGCCTTCAGGCGCAGGTAGGGTGTGCCGGCTCCCGGCAGATTCCCATTGGCCATCGCCATCAGGCGCGGCCCGGCCGATTGTTCACCCCACATGCTGATCTCGTCTATCGCCAGCGGTTGTATCAGCGGGTCCAGGTGATTCAGCAGGTCGAGCAGCAGCCGGCCCTGCTCCGGCGCGCCGCTCGCGGCGATCTGGCGTACCACGCGATCGTGCGCCGCACGAGGCCATCCCTTCAGCCGCCCCGGCAGCTCTCGCTTCAGCATTTCCATGTCGAGCCGCGCGAGGATTCCGATTGTATGGATCGCCTGGTTGGACTCGCCTGAGTGAAATTGCTCGCGCAAGTGCTCAAGCGCTTCGGGACCGGCCGCTTCGATCATCGAAATCAGCAGTTCGCAATCTTCCCGTAGCCCCGAACGGCTGAAACGCCCGGCGATTTGCTCCGATGCCGCTCGGGACAGCCGCCGCAGCAGGTCTTTTAGTCCGGGCGCAATTTCTCCGGCGCGCAGCGCCTCTTCGATGAATTCCGGAAGCTTGTCTTCGATGGCGATGAGCGGCCGGAGATCTTTCCCGGCGCCGGGCCGCGCTTCCTCGGCGTAGTCCACGAGTTCCGCCGCGCGCTGGACCGCCAGATAGCACCGCTGTTTCACCGCTTCCTGCGACAGCGCGACGAATGCCGCGCTCAGATAGCCTCGCAATTGCGGGTCGGGCTCCTCCGCGAGCCGCACGCCCGTCTGCCGGATGGCATCGGCGAGCAGCCGCTCGCCACACTTGGCGTAGAGCGGCGCAAGTTCCACCAGCCTCATCGCCGCCCCGCGGCGCGCTTCGGCCGACGTGTTGGTGACAAGCCCCGCATAGTTCCGGAGAGTGCTTCCCACGGCCTCGCTTTCCCCGCGCGAAAGCAGATCTTCCATATACCCGCGCGCCACGGAAATCGGAACGCACCATGCTTCTTCCGATTCGAGCGCCGTTCGTATCTGCCCTTCGGGGGCGTGTTTCCAGAATTCCTGCTCCAAAACTTCGGCTGGCGGCTCGATCCCGGCGCGTATCATTCGCTCTTCGTAAATGCCCAGACTCTTCCGGAGGGCCTCGATTTCCCGGTTCAGGTTCCCCAGCATCTCGTGCACGGCGTCTACGCGGACGTCGCCGCGCTCGTAGCTTTGCAGCGCAAATCGTATGGCGATGTGCTCGGCAAGCTTCACAAGGACGGGTTTCCCCGCCGCATCGTTCGGCGCTTGCGCCGCCAATCCCGCGAGCGCCTGCGCGACCGTAAATCGCGCCCGCCGTGGCAGCGTCGAGATTCGCGATTGGAACGACGCCGGATCCAATTTCTCGTTTGAACCCACGCTCGTGCGTCCGATCTGCGCCAGCACCGCCAGAATCCCTTTCAATTCGTCTTCTTTCAGAGTGAGGAAGCCCGTTTCGAGCGTCATCGAGCCGGCCCCGCCGCGCGCGGGCCGGCCACCACGAATTTCCGATGATGCCAGGACCCAGCCAGGCTCCGGTTTCTCGCCTGTTTCGCCGCTCGCGCTGCGAGGTCCGCTGCCGGCTGTGCCGCCTGCTGGTTCAGTTGGCTCCTCAGTCGGGCTCCCCACGCTTCTCGATTGTTCGCCGTCAGGCGCCGCGTCTGTCCCACTGTGGTTTGCCTTCGTTCCCTCCGCCGCGGCAATCAATTGCAGCAGCTTCTCGGGGTCGTTGAACAGCTCGTCGGCGCCCTGAGATTTCGGTCCCAGAGCCTGGGAGACAAGCTGCGCGGCGATGCTTGTCTCGTTCTGCGAGTCCGACTGCTCGCGGCCGTGCTCGCCGCCTCTTCCCGCTGCCCCTTCCGCTACGGCAATCAGTTTCAACAGATTCTGAGGATCGTTGAATATTTCGTCCGTCTCCGGAGAGTTTGCGCCCGCCGAATGGGCGGCGAGCTGCGCGGCGATGGTGGATTTTGCTACGGCGGAATCCGCCGGCACGAAGCACACTTCATTCACACGAATATGTGGATCGTCCCGAAATGCGGCCTTCAATTGTTCCGCGAGTTGTCCGGGTTTTGTTCCGCCACCCGAAGGAAAGGCCCGTGCCAGGCGTCCGAGGCTGTCCTGCGTGGTTTTCGGAGAAAAATGGATGCTCGCGATTCCCGCGCTCGATAGCATCCGCGCGAAGCTCGCCTCCGCCAGCGTCTGCTCCAGCGGCGCGCCGTCAACCAAGAGCTGATCGCCTGAAACCGCCAGCAGCAATCCTGCTTCGACGTCCCCGGCGTCGAGCGCCCCGCGCAATTCGTCCCACGCCTTCTCATATTGCTTGACCGTGCGAGGGTGGGAAAATTCGTACATCCGGGCGAACTTTAGCAAAATGTTCAGCTGCCGGATAAAAGCGCGCGTCGCCGCCGTCCGCGCGTTCATCTGCTTCTCACGCATGGACCTACGAGGCCCTCAGTTCCCCATCGTTCCACTCCAATATGAAGTTCGGGATTCGCCCCTGCAATGGTACGCGTGCTCTGTTTGGCACTACCGTGGCTTACGGCGGTGAGAGGTGCGGTTCGCCTGCAATAGGCGCGTTCTTCCGAGCCATGCTTCCAATTCTTTTACGTCGCCTAGAATGGCTTTCGCGCCCAGCCTTCGAAGCGAGGCGCCCCGCCTGCGCCGGGCTTCGCTCCCGCGCGGCAATATTCCGATAAACGGCACTCCCGCGGACCGCGAGGCCAGCGCGTCGTCCACATTGTCGCCCACGTAGATAGCGTCACTCGGATCGCGCCCATCGAGAATTTTCAGCAGGCCCTCCGGGTCCGGCTTGGGCTTCGACACATCTTCCACCGTGACGATCTGCCGGAAGAACTCGTGCACGCCGCTGTGATCGAGCGTGTAATCGAGTTCCGCCCGCACGCGCCCGGTGAAGATCGCCAGTTCCGCCCGCTTCGCCAAGCGCTGCAAGCCGGCTCGCGGGAGCAGCCATTTCTCGCGGGCGACATTTCCATCCCCATTCTTGCCCCAGTAGAGTTCCAGGAACCGGCGTTTCACTTCCGCGTATTCGAATTTTCCGCCCAGCTTTTGCACCCACGCGGTCGAGAGCTTCCAATCGTCGTTGAAACCCGGCTGGTTTTTCCAGTGGTGCAATTCGGCGCGTGTCACCCGCTTGCCGGTGAAGAATCTCACCGTTTCCAAAACCGTGCGATGAAACGATTCGCCGACGTCCACCAGCACGCCATCCATATCGAAAATGATGATCGAGGCGTGGAATTTCACGGAGTTCGCTTGACCCGGTTCAAGAATTTACGGGCGACAAGAAAATCGCCGGCACAATCAGGAATGGGGTTCCTCCGGCGGCTCGGGATTCGCCCCTTCAGGATTCACTGGTTCGGCGGCGGCCTCGTGCGGTTCGGCCCTCTCTGCGATCGGAGTGTCTGCGATTGGCGTCTCGGCGGTCGGCGTTTCCGGAGGCGCCGGGCTCGAACTCACGGGTGCGCTCTCCGAAGCCGCTGACGGCGCGGCCGCTTTCGAAGCCTCGAGCCGCTTTCCAAGAACTCCTGCCAGCAGCTCGACGAGCATCTTTGCGCCGCTCGCGTCCGGATCTTTCGCGGGATTGTATCCGGTCACCTCGATGGCCGCAAGATGGCGTTGCTTCGCGAAAATTTCGAGCGCTTCCCGCGCTTCCTCCAGCCGCAGTCCGCCCGCGCCGGGAAAATCCGTCGCTTCGAAATCCGCGATCACATCCACACTGAAGTGCACAGCGAACTCGCGCCCGCCGCCTTGGATCCGCGCAGCCGCCTCTTCCGCCGCGGCCGCCACTCCCATCCGCTGCGCGTCTTGGGCCAGGTAGCGCCGCAGCGGCGCTCCGCGCAACACATCTTCTTCGGCCGGATCCATGCGTTCGACGCCGAACAGCGCCAGGTCCGGTTCCCGCACCAGCGGCGGCTCGCCCCAGAAGCGGACCAGCTCGGCCGCACCCCGCCCCGTCAAATGAGAAACCACCATTCCATCCACAGAGCCCGAAGGCGTTGTCGCGGGCGTGTGCAGACCGGCGTCGCGCGCCATGTAGATGATGCTCACGTTGCGGAAATACCGGCGAAGGCCCGCGACGGTGGCCAGCGCCACCGAAGCATCGCCGCTCACGATCAGCGGGAGCGCGCCCGATTTCGTGGCTTGCTCCACGCGCGGCTTCAGCGCGTCGAGCGCCGCGATCACGCTCGGAAGATTACGCGCGCGGGGGCTTTCTTCGTCCGGCTTGTAAGGCTGGGTGGGATCATCACCGAGGTCTGTGACTTCGTAACCGGCTGCTTTCAGCCGCTCGATCAGCCCGGCGGCCCGCAAGGCCGCGGGAGCGCCTTCGCGTCCGGGCGACATCGCGGCCGCGCTCGTGGGCGCGCCCAACAACGCAATTTTATCCGGCTGGCGGACGATTTTGACCGCCACTCACCAACTCCTTGAAATTGACGTTGGGCCGAAAGCGTTTCAGCGCGTGATCCCGCTCTGGCGCGCGGCCAGTTCGGGTGGAAGTGTGAAGCGCACGTCTTCGCGAATCAGATCCAGGTCGCGCTGGTTCGTGAATCCGAATGTCGAGAGGCGCTGGCTCACCTGCTCGACCAGAATTTCCGGCGCGGAAGCGCCCGCGGTCAGTCCGAGGGTCCGGACTCCTTCGAGCCACGAAGCGTCGAGATCGTTGGCATCCTCGATCAGCCGCGCCGCCACGCCCGCGCGATTCGCGACCTCCACCAGGCGGTTCGAATTCGAGCTGTTGGCCGAGCCCACCACCAGAATCAGCTCCACCTCGCGCGTCAGCGCTTCGACCGCCTCTTGCCGGTTCTGCGTTGCGTAGCATATGTCGTCCGACGCCGGGCCCGTAATCGCCGGGAAGCGCTCCCGCAGCCGCGTCACGATTTCCTGCGTGTCGTAGAGCGAAAGCGTGGTTTGCGTCAAGAACGCCAGGCGCGATGGATCGGGCACTTCCAATTGGTCCACTTCCTCGACGCTGCCCACCACCACGGTTTGTTCCGGCGCCTCGCCCGACGTTCCCACAATCTCCTGATGGTCGCGATGGCCGATCAGGATCAGCGTGCGTCCCTCGCGCGCGAATTTCAGCGCCTCCAGATGGACTTTCGTCACCAGCGGGCACGTCGCATCAATCACCCGCAATTGCCGCTCTTGCGCCTCGGCGCGAACCCGCGGAGGCACTCCGTGCGCGCTGAACACCAGCACCGCGCCCGCCGGCACCTCGCCGATGGATTCGACGAAAATCGCGCCCTTCCGCCGCAGTTGATCCACCACATACCGGTTGTGGACGATTTCGTGGTGGACGTACACCGGCCGTCCGTAGGCCTCCAGCGCCAGGTCCACGATGTCCACCGCGCGCACTACGCCCGCGCAAAACCCCCGCGGCCGCACCCGGACAAGCGTCTTGGCTCCGTTGTTCGCGCCTTGCCCGTTTTTCGTGCCTTGAATGTTTGTCAGCGTCACAGTCCTCTCCGCGTGCGTATTTTACCTGAACCCAGCCTTTCCTGTCACGGTATCGTATCGCGCCCTAGTGTCCAAAGAACCTAATTTTCAGGGGGCCGATCTACTGTCGATTAGACTCGGCCGCCTACATTTGTTTTCAATGACTTACGCCGGTTTCTAATCGCCAGCGTTGCGACTAGAAATGCAGAGATCGGAGGTCCGGCATACGTACCCGACCCCATCCATAAGACCCGGCCTCAAATTAGAAAGGCCCGCGACCATCCGCCGAGGCCTCTGGAACGGGCCTGCGGAACTGTGATAGCGTGGCACCAAATGGCTAACCGTAAAAAACGAGCTGGTAAACACGGGGAAGTTCCAGAGGCTATTCGCGGAAGCCTACTTTGGAGAGTCGTTCGAAAAAAGCGCGAGTACGCCACCCAACTCCTGCAAATTCGCAAGGTCGCTGGCATTCTGGCGAGCAAGATTGCCATATCCCTTCCTGAGTACACTGACCACTCCATAAAGCACATGGATTCCCTGTGGCAGGTTACTGTCCGTGTCCTTACGGCGACCGAAATTGGAAAGTTCTCGGCCGGGGAAGCATTCCTCCTAGGGGCTTCGTTCTACCTTCACGATCTGGGCATGGCGGCGTCTGTAACAAAGGAAGGCAGCGAAGAAATCCAGACGACCCAGCAATACAAGGCCGCATTGGCGCGGCTCAAGGCGCTCAGCGGCAAGGACGACTCGACCGCTCACGAGCTTGCAATACGAGAGGCAACTCGCGAGCTTCATGCGAACAAAGCACTTGAGCTCGCGACTCTGGAATTACCGGCCCTCGGCCGCTTCCTAATCGAGGATTCCGACTTCCGCGAACGCTGGGGGCACACACTGGGGTCTATAGCCCAAAGCCACCACTGGAGCCTCGGGGAAGTAGAACGCGCACTCGGCGTCAGAAACCTAGTCCCGAGCCCAGACGGAGACCAGATCGACCTCGGGTACGTCGCGTGCGTTCTCCGAGTGGTGGATTTCGCTCACATCAACCGTGAGCGGGCTCCAAGATTGGAGCGTATGCTCCGCCCCGAGATCCCACCGGAGAGTGCGATCCACTGGGATGCACAAGCGGAGATCACCGGGCCAGACCGGGACGGCGACCTACTGGTTTTCGGTTGTACCAAGCCAGTGCAGAAGGCGGATGGCTGGTGGCTGTTCTACGACTTTAGCAGGAACCTCGACACCGAAATCCGGGGCGTACACGATTACCTCCGAAGCAGGACGGTTTCAGCATCTAGATTCTCCCTCCAAGGCGTAAAGGGCACGGAGAATCCCACGGTTTTCAGCCAATACGTCCGCCTCCCCCAGAATGTCGTCCCGATCGACATCAGGGTGCATCCAGACTCGATGGAGAGGGTCGTAGACCTGCTCGGGGGCAAGCAGATTTACGGCCACGACCAATTGGCCCCCATTCGTGAACTGATTCAAAATGCCCGCGATGCAATCGAACTCAGACGTGCCCTAGAACGCGCCGAGGGAACGCCCGTCACCACTGGCCAAATCACGGTTACGCTGGACCCAAAGGAAGGAAAGAGCACGCTTAAAGTAACGGACGACGGCGTCGGAATGACAATGGGCGTCGTTCAAAAGCATCTTGTTGGAGTTGGTTCGGACTTCTGGAATTCCGTTGATTTCTTCCGTGACTTCACCAAAGCAGCCGACGCCGGATTTCGGCCAATTGGCAAGTTCGGGATCGGCTTCCTTTCCATATTCATGCTCGGAGATCACGTCGAAGTCGAGACCGAGGCACGCGGAGCCAAACGCATAAGCCTAACGCTCCACGGCATCGGGAGGAGGGGCGAACTCAGCGAAAGGCCAGCGACTGGTCGAGTAGGCACCGAAGTCAGAGTTACACTAAGAGCGCCCCTCGCCCAGATGTTGGCCGACTTGCCCAACATCATTCGAGCGCGAGCGCCAATGCTCACGATTCCCATCCTGGTGAATGTCATAAAGGACGGCCTCGCAGCGCCCGAGCGGATCGAACCCGGATGGTGGAAAACTGCACCCGAGGAAGACCTAATCTCCTTTGTACGCCACTGGCGAGACATCGCTTACCAGGGAGCGCCACGGCCACATCCACACGAACCTCTAGACATCTGGCGACACAACTGGCGCCTCTTTGAAACGCAGTCGGACTTCGGCGGGAAATGGAGTGTGGCCGGATGGCCCGCCTCGAAGCCTCAATACATAGATGACTCTGAACGCCTCATCTCTCTTGGCGGAGAACCCTGCCCCGGCTTAGTTACGTGTTCCCAAGGAGTAGCCGTAGCGTTAGCGCGGAGTCCCGACATCACTGGAATTGTCGAACTAAAGACCTCTGTATAAATAGCTTGACATTCCACTCAGGCAGTGTATGTTGCACTCATGCAACGAGACGCTGCTGTGTTGGAGGCGCGCCGCTTGGCCGCCCTGCCCCGCATCCGGCGGGG
>Ga0187817_10000310_pt1 | contig 19985 bp, 21 predicted proteins | sample NC_wetland_sal_i_17_FD_132431 | JGI IMG/M metagenome (GOLD analysis project Ga0187817, IMG submission 132431) | Wetland sediment microbial communities from Neuse River Estuary, North Carolina, USA - SO4_2 | ecosystem: Environmental > Aquatic > Freshwater > Wetlands > Sediment | place: USA... | reverse complement strand
GCTGCGCCGATCGCCGCCATGACGAAGTCGAGCGCTTGGCGGGTCGAGGCGAGGTTCGGGGCAAAGCCCCCCTCGTCGCCGACCGCGGTGTTGTGGCCCGCGGACTTCAGCGCGGCTTTAAGCGCGTGGAACACTTCGGCGCCCATGCGCAAGGCTTCGGCGAAATTTGGCGCGCCAACCGGCGCGATCATGAACTCCTGGAAATCGATGGGATTGTCGGCATGCACCCCGCCATTCAAGATGTTCATCATGGGCACAGGCAGGAGTGTCGCCCCCGGGCCGCCGAGATAACGGTACAGCGGCTGGTTATGGTCCCGCGCCGCGGCCTTGGCGGTGGCGAGCGACACGCCGAGAATGGCATTGGCGCCGAGCCGTTTCTTGTTGTCGGTGCCGTCGAGCTTGCACAGCCGCCGGTCGATGGCGCGCTGGTCGTTCGCATCTGAGCCGGTCAGCGCCTTGCGAATCTCGCCGTTGACCCCTTCCACAGCCTTCCGCACGCCCTTGCCGCCATAGCGCTTGCCGCCGTCTCTGAGCTCATGGGCCTCGTGCGCGCCAGTGGAGGCGCCCGATGGCACCGCGGCGCGGCCGAAGGCGGCATTGGTCAACACCACGTCCACCTCGACGGTGGGGTTGCCGCGGCTATCGAGAATTTCCCGGCCGACGATGGTAGCGATTGCGGTCATGGTCTCCTTTTTGGCGTGATTTGAAGCACGGCAGGGTCTAAACGGCCCCATAGAAATGGAAGCCCTCCTTAGCTCAGGCGGGAGGTGAGTGAAAGGACCATGTGCGTGTTGCTGATTGGAGGTTGTGCTTGAGCGACAAGCCAGGAGCCCTGGTGTTGTTCTCCGGTGGGCAGGATTCGACCGTCTGCCTCGCCTATGCGCTCGACCGCTATCCGCGCGTGGAGACCGTGGGCTTCGACTATGGCCAGCGCCACAATGTAGAGCTCAAGTGCCGACAGAATGTTCGAAGCGAGATCAGCGGCGCTTTCCCCGCCTGGGGCGCGCGGCTCGGGCCGGACCATGTGCTCGACATTGCGAGCTTCGGCGCCATCAGCGACACGGCGCTCACTTCGGAGGCCGAGATCGAGATGCTGGCCTCAGGGCTCCCCAGCACCTTCGTGCCGGGACGGAACCTCGTGTTCTTCACCTATGCCGCCGCGCTCGGCTATCGCCGCGGGCTGCACACGCTGGTCGGCGGCATGTGCGAGACGGACTATTCAGGCTATCCCGACTGCCGCGACGCGACACTGCGCGCGCTCGAGCAGGCGATCGGGCTCGGCACCGAGATTCCCTTCACCATCGAGACGCCGCTGATGTGGCTGTCCAAGGCCGAGACCTGGGAGCTTGCCGAACGCCTCGGCGGAGAAAGCCTCATCCACCTGATGATTGAACGCACCCACACCTGCTATCGCGGTGAGCGGGGCAAGCGCCACGCCTGGGGTTATGGCTGCGGCACCTGCCCTGCCTGCGAACTCCGCGCCCGAGGCTACGAGCAATGGCAGGCCTCCCGCTCCACGCCGCGTACCGCGACAGGCTGATTGGACGAGCCATGTATTCGGTCAAGGAGATCTTCTACACGCTGCAAGGCGAAGGCGCGCAGGCCGGGCGTCCTGCCGTGTTCTGCCGCTTCGCCGGCTGCAATCTGTGGACCGGCCGCGAGGCCGGCCGCGAGACCGCGACTTGCAATTTCTGCGACACCGATTTTGTCGGCACCGACGGTCCTGGCGGCGGCAAGTTCGCCGATGCCGATGCGCTTGCCGCGGCCTGCCGCGGCGTCTGGCGCGGCAATAGCGGCACGCCCCCCTTTGTCGTGCTCACCGGCGGCGAACCCATGTTGCAGGTGGATGAGCCTTTAATCACAGCGCTGCATGCCGCAAGCTTCGAGATCGCCATCGAGACCAATGGGACCTTGCCGGTGCCGCGCGCCATCGACTGGATCTGCGTGAGCCCCAAGGCTGGCGTGAAGCTCAAGCAGCGCTGGGGCGATGAGCTGAAGCTCGTCTATCCGCAGAGCAAGATCGAGGCTGCCGCGCTCGAACATCTCGACTTCGCCCATTTTCTCCTGCAACCCATGGATCAAGGCGTGGCCAAAACCGCGGACAATGTCCGCGCGGCCATCGACTATTGCCTCGCCCATCCCAAATGGCGCCTAAGCATCCAGGTCCATAAGCTGCTCGGCTTGCGTTAAGGCTGCCCCAAGCCCTGGTTTGCTGCCCCGAAATCTCCTAAACCACCGCCATGCGTGTCTATAAGGAATTCTTCTTCGAGGCGGCCCACCGGCTTCCCTTCGCCCCTGCCGATCATCCCAATGCGCGGGTGCATGGCCATTCGTTCCGCGCCCGCGTTACCATCGACGGCGAGCCCGATCCAGTAACCGGCGTGATCTTGCACTTCGACGACATCCAAGCCGCAGTGGCGGAGGCGCGCGATGCGCTCGACCATCGCTTCCTGAATGATGTCGAGGGGCTCGAGACGCCGACGCTCGAGCGTATCGCCATGTGGCTCTGGGATCGTCTGCACAACCGGCTCTTCGGTCTCGCCGAGATTCAAATCTCGCGCGACAGTTGCCATGAAGGCTGTATCTATGCCGGCGCGCGCGGGCATATGCGCGCGGCGGAGTAGGCAAGCCAATGGCGGCGAAGACAACGAAGCCGAAGCAGCTCGGCAAGCCAACGCCCCCTCCCGCCTCGCCCGACAAGGCGCTGCTGGAACGCGTGCCGAACCCGCATCCGGAGACGCTCTACGCGGCGCGCTTCACCGCGCCGGAATTCACCTGTCTCTGCCCCATCACCGGCCAGCCGGACTTCGCCCATCTCATCATCGACTACGCGCCGAAGCGCTGGCTGCTCGAGTCGAAGTCCCTCAAGCTTTACCTTGCGAGCTTCCGCAATTTCGGCGCGTTCCATGAGGATGCGACGATCTCCATCGGCAAGCGCATCGTGGACCTGATCGTGCCGGCTTATTTGCGCATCGGTGGCTATTGGTTTCCGCGCGGCGGCATCCCCATCGACGTGTTCTGGCAATACGGCGCGGTGCCGGAAGCTCTCTGGCTGCCGGATCAGGGCGTGGCGCCCTATCGCGGCCGTGGCTGACCGGCAAGGAACTAATCCCCGCACCGAGCTGACAGGCGATGATCAGCCTTGATGGTTAGAGCCCTTCACCAGCTTGTCGATCTCGATCAGCTCGTCGAGCAGGGACGGCAGCGCTTTCAGCGGCACCATGTTGGGGCCGTCGGAGGGCGCGTGGTCTGGATCCTGATGGGTCTCGATGAAGATGCCGGCAACGCCGACGGCGACGGCGGCGCGCGCCAGCACCGGCACGAAACGGCGCTCGCCGCTGCTTTGCGCCCCGTGCCCTCCAGGCTGTTGCACCGAGTGCGTGGCGTCGAAGATCACCGGCGCTCCGGTCTCCGCAAGGATCGGTAGCGCGCGCATGTCGGAAACGAGCGTGTTGTAGCCGAAGGAGACGCCGCGCTCGGTGAGAAGCACCTGCGGATTGCCGGCGCCGACAAGCTTGGAGACGACGTGCTTCATGTCCCAGGGCGCGAGGAACTGGCCCTTCTTCACGTTCACCACTTTGCCGGTCTGAGCGGCGGCGATGAGGAGATCGGTCTGGCGGCAGAGGAAGGCCGGGATCTGCAACGCGTCGACCGCCTCGGCGACCGCAGCGCATTGATCCGGCTCGTGCACGTCGGTGAGCACGGGAAGTCCGGTGCGCTCCCTGATCTCGGCGAGGATGGGGAGAGCTTCGGCAAGACCAAGCCCACGGGCGCTTGCGAGGCTGGTGCGGTTGGCCTTGTCGAAGGAGGTCTTGTAGACGAAGCCGATACCGGCCTTCGCCGCGATCTCCTTCAGCGCCTCGGCGGTCTCGAGCGCATGCGCCCGGCCCTCAAGCGCGCAAGGCCCGGCGATCAGGGCAAGCGGCAAAGCGTTGCCAAAGCGCGCGGCGCCTACCGCGACCACAGGGCTCGGCGCTGGTTTCATGGCGGCGGTCATGGCCGGACCATGGGCGGCAGGACGTCACGCGTCAACCGGCTCGCGCGTGTGCGTGAGTGCCCCCGCCACATAGGTGGCGCGCATGGCGCGGTCATCGCCAAGCGTCATCAGCACGAACAAGGTTTCTTCGAGCGAGTGGGAACGTGCCTCGCGGAAGGCGAGCAGAGGTGTGGCCTTAGGGTTAAGCACGACGATGTCGGCCTCGCGGCCCACCTGCAACGAGCCGACGCGATCCTCAAGCCCGAGCGCGCGGGCACCGCCAAGCGTGGCGAGATAAAGCCCCTCGAATGCCGTGAGCGGCGCACTGTTGAGCGCCGAGACCTTGTACGCCTCATTCACGGTCTGCATCAGCGAGAAGCTCGTGCCCGCGCCGAGATCGGTAGCGAGGCCCACATCGATCGGCCGCTTCGGGTCTTTGGCGACGCGCAGCCGGAACAGGCCGCTGCCGAGAAACAGGTTCGAGGTCGGGCAATGGGTGATGGAAGCGTCGCGCTCGTGCACACGGGCGAACTCGGAGTCGGAGAACCAGATACAATGGCCGAGCACGGTGCGGCGGCGGACGAGACCGTAATGATCGTAGATGTCGAGGAAGTCCTTCCGCTCCGGAAAGAGCTTGGTGACGAACGCGACTTCGTCGCGGTTCTCGGCGATGTGGGTCTGCAAATTGAGCTCAGGGTGCTCGCGCCATAGCGCGGCCGCCGCCTCGAGCTGCGCTGGCGTGCTCGATCCAGCCCAGCGGGGCGTGATGGCGTAAAGCAGCCGCCCTACCCCATGCCATTTGGCGATGAGCGCCTTGGACTGGTCGTAGCTCGATTGCGCCGTATCGCGTAACGCCTCGGGCACGTTGCGATCCATCATGCATTTGCCGGCGACGAGTCGCAGGTTGCGCTTGAGCGCCTCCTCAAACAGCGCCTTCACCGACTTCGGATAGACGGCGCAGTAGACGCAGGCCGTGGTCGTGCCGTTGCGGATGAGCTCATCGCAGAAGACGGAGGCGACGGCGCGGGCGTGCGCCTCGTCGGCGAAGGCTTCCTCGGCCGGATAGATGTAGTCGTTGACCCAGTCCAACAGCCGCTTGCCCCGAGACGCGATCATCTCGGTCTGCACATAATGCACATGCGTGTCGATGAAGCCCGCCGACAGGATGCAGCCGGAATAGTCCGCGACCTGAGTGCCTTCCGGCAGCTTCGCTCGGATGCTCTCATAGGGGCCGATCGCTTCGATCAGTCCATCGCGGCAAACGATCAGCCCGTCAGGCTCGTGCACCAAAGCCTTCGCCGGATCGATGAGGAACGGGTCGCCGGTAAAGCTGACGATGGTGCCACGAAGCGCCTTAACGGAAGGATCAGGCATTGGTTTGATCTCTGGTAGACTTGGCTGGAGCAGTTTGGGAGTGACGCCAATGCGCGCGATGATATCGATCAGATGCTTCATTGACGCTAGCGTCTTCGCCGCTTGTGTCCTCCTTGCCGTCGGTCCGGCATATGCCAATCCCATAGACGACTGCAATCACAGCCCGGATGTGGCAAAGCAAATCGATGGCTGCACGCAATTTCTCGAGTTTGAGCCTGACAGCCCTTACGTTTCCCTCGCCTATGGGCTGCGCGGCGGCGCCTATCAGAAAAAGGGCGATCTCGACCACGCGATCGCCGATTTCAGCCACGCCATTGAGGTCGATCCAGGATCCTTCAAGATCTATGTCGACCGCGGCATCGCCTATCGCGACAAGGGCGACGTCGATCAGGCCATCGCCGATTTCAGCAAAGCCATCGCGATCGACTCCCAATTCGGCGACGCCTTTGTCAATCGTTGCGCCGCCTATGCGGACAAGGGGCAGGCTCATCTCGCCATAAAGGATTGCACCACGGCGATCGTCCTCAATCCGAAAGATGCCGTCGCCTTCAACGATCGCGGTGTGGCTCAGGAGAAGAAGGGTGACCTCGATGCCGCGATCGCCGATTACAGCAAGGCGATCGAGCTCGACCCTGGCTATGGCGTAGCCTACGCCAACCGCGCCGTCGTCTATGACCACAAAGGCGAGAAAGAAAGTGCCATCGCCGATTACCGGGCGGCGCTAACCAAGAACCCGAGCGACGAGGATCGCAAGGACCTTGAAGCTGCGCTTCAACGGCTTGGTGCAGGTCCCTGATTTATCAAGGATGGACGCACCACGCTGAATCTGATGATCTGACTCTCGCGCCGGTCTCTATTCGAAACGGACTTGGTCTGGCATCATGCCGGTTTCGCTAGGGGGGACATCATCATGAAAAAGGCAATTGCGGAATTCATTGGAACGTTTGCCCTTATTTTGATCGGCTGCGGCACAGCGGTCATTGCCGGAATGGGAACTGGTGCGACTTCGGTCGATATTCTTGGCATCGCCACGGCTTTCGGCCTCACCATTGTCGCCATGGCCTACGGCATCGGCCAAGTCTCCGGCTGCCACATCAATCCGGCGGTGAGCTTTGGTGTGCTCGTTGCCGGCCGCATGACGACGCAGGACTTCATCACCTATGTGATCGCGCAAGTGTTGGGGGCAATCGCTGGAGCCGTCGTGCTTTATCTCATCCTCTCGGGCAAAGCGTCGGGATGGAATGGCGGACTCGGCCAGAACGGCTGGGGACCTGGCTATCTCGGCGAGTACAATCTGGCTGCGGCCTTCATCTATGAGGTGGTCGCCACCTTCCTATTCCTCGTCTGCATCCTCGGCGTCACCCAGAAGGGTGCGCCGGTTGGCCTTGCCGGCCTTGCCATCGGGCTGACGCTCGTTGCGATTCATCTGCTCGGCATCAACATCACCGGCACCTCGGTGAACCCTGCCCGCTCGCTTGGGCCGGCTATTGTCGGCGCCGGGATCAACCCGCAGGCGCTCGCTCAGGTATGGCTGTTCATCGTCGCGCCGCTGATCGGCGCCGGCATCGCCGGCTATCTGTTCAAGTCCGGCATCCTCGCCGCCGACGATGTGATCCCGGACCGCGGCGGAGCGAAATCCGACGTGGCGCCGGCCGCATCGGCACCGCGCAAGCGGAAGTAGCATCGAACCCAGGGCGGAGCCGCCTAAACGAGCCGGCTCTGCTCCACGGCGGCTCCGATGAAAGAGGCGAAAAGCGGGTGCGGCTCGAAGGGCCGCGATTTCAGCTCCGGATGGAATTGCACGCCGATGAACCAGGGATGCTCCGGGATCTCCACGATTTCCGGCAACAGCCCGTCAGGCGATAGACCAGAGAAGCGCAAGCCCGCCGCCTCGAGCTTGTTGCGGTAGCGCGTGTTGACTTCGTAACGGTGGCGGTGGCGCTCGGAGATACGGATGGTGCCGTAGATCTCGGCCACCTTGCTGCCCTTGGCGAGCACCGCATCGTAGGCGCCAAGCCGCATGGTGCCGCCGAGATTGCCATTGGTCTGGCGCTTCTCAAGTTCGCTGCCCTTCATCCATTCGGTCATGAGGCCGATGACGGGCTCCGGCGTCGGGCCGAACTCGGTCGAGCTTGCTTCCTCGATCCCGGCAAGGTCGCGGGCAACCTCGATCACCGCCATCTGCATGCCAAAGCAGATGCCGAAATAGGGCAGGCCGCGCTCGCGCGCATAACGCGCCGCGCGGATCTTGCCTTCCGAACCGCGCTCGCCGAAGCCGCCGGGAACGAGAATGCCGTGCACATCCTCTAGATAGGCCGAGGCGTCCTCCTGCTCGAAGGTCTGCGACTCGATCCATTGCAGATTGACCTTGACCTTATTGGCAATGCCGCCATGGACGAGCGCCTCGTTCAGCGATTTGTAGGCGTCCTTCAGCCCCGTATATTTGCCGACCACCGCGACGTTTACCTCGCCATCTGGATTAGCGATGGTCTCGACGATCCGGCGCCAGCGCTCGAGGTCGGGCTCCGGCGCGTTCTTGATGCCGAAGGCGGCCAACACTTCGCGGTCGAGGCCTTCCGCGTGATAGCGGCCTGGCACCTCGTAGATGGAAGCCACATCGAGCGCCTGGATCACCGCCTCGGGACGGACATTGCAGAAGAGCGCGATCTTGCGCCGCTCATCTCGGGGCAATGGCCGCTCGCAGCGGCAGAGCAGCACGTCAGGCTGGATGCCGATCGAGCGCAGTTCCTTCACGGAGTGTTGTGTCGGCTTGGTCTTGAGCTCGCCGGCGCTCGGGATGAAGGGCACGAGCGTCAGGTGAATGAACACCGAGTGGCCGCGCGGCAGCTCGTTGCCGAGCTGGCGGATGGCCTCGAAGAAGGGAAGGCCTTCGATGTCGCCGACGGTGCCGCCGATCTCACACAGGACAAAATCGGTGTCCTCATTGCCGGTGGTGATGAAGGCCTTGATCGTGTCGGTGACGTGAGGAATCACCTGGACAGTCGAGCCGAGATAGTCACCACGGCGTTCCTTGGCGATGATCTGCTGATAGATGCGCCCCGTGGTGATGTTGTCGGCCTGGCTAGCGGGCCTGCCGGTGAAGCGCTCGTAATGGCCGAGGTCGAGGTCGGTCTCGGCGCCGTCGTCGGTGACGAACACCTCGCCGTGCTGATAGGGGCTCATGGTCCCTGGGTCGACATTGAGGTAGGGATCGAGCTTGCGCAGGCGCACGCTATAGCCGCGCGCCTGGAGCAGCGCTCCGAGAGCAGCCGATGCCAGCCCCTTGCCGAGAGAGGAGACCACGCCGCCGGTAATGAAGACGTACCGCGCCATGGGCCTTGACCATATACCGAAAGCCGCCTGAGTCGTAGCCCTAAGCTCAACTCCGTCCACCGCTCCCGGAAATGCGCGACAAATCCGGATCAATCGCGGTTAGTCGTCGTAAATCGCGACAATCAGCGAGCGCTTGCGGCGAATCGCTCGCGGGCTATTTCGCCTGCGGGACCTGTGGAGCGGCCGGAATCTGCGGGGCTCCTGCGCCTGCTGGTGCCGGCGGCGCCGACGGGAGCACGAGGCCGGGCAGCGACCCTCCTCCGCCCTGAACCGGCGTGCCGGCCTGGTTGAAGATCGATGTGGGAGCGGCGCGGTGGCTTGCCACAAGCGTCAGCGACAGGCTCGTGGCGAAGAACGTGGCGGCGAGGATCGCCGTGGTCTTGGTGAGCGCGTTACCGGCGCTCCGTCCGGTCATGAAACCGCCGCCACCGCCGCCAATCCCGAGCGCGCCGCCTTCGGAACGCTGCAGCAGCACCACGGCGATCAGCGCTGCGGCGACCATAATATGAATGACGAGAAGCACTGTGGTCATCGTGTAGCCTTCGATTTGCCAGGCGGTGTCTTATCCGAATCCGCTACGGCTTGGCTAGGCTTCCCGTCATCGCCTGCGGCCGCGGGGGTTGTGGGTTTCCGATCCGGGAGCGGCACGGTTGCAGCATTCGAATCTTGCGGCGCTGCATTGGTGGATTTTTCGGCAGGTTTGGCAACGCCGCCGCCCCGGCAGCGGAACTGAATCTGCTCATCCACGCTCAGAAAGCGTCTGACGTTCTCGATCGCCTCGTCATTCAGATGGCCCTTGACCCAATCGGGCCCTTGGTCCAGCGCCGCCTGCATGTCGCGGTTGAAGAGCTTCTTGCGCTCGACTTGGAGATTGGCACAGCTCTCCTTATCGAGCGGCTCGGCGACGGCAACCGGGCACGCGAAAGGCGTCACCACCGAAATCAGAACTGCCAAAGCTTGCAGGCGCAGCAGCACCATCGCCCTCAGTCGTTCGTCCCCGAATAAGCCGACAGAATACCATAGAAATCGGTAGCTTTAAGACTGGCTCCGCCAACGAGCGCGCCATCGACGTTCGGCACGGCCAGGAGCTCGCCGGCATTGCCTGGCCTCACCGACCCGCCATAAAGGATGCGGAATCCCTCGCCCCCGCCCATGTTGCCCAAGTGCCTGCGGATGAAGCTATGGGCCGCGGCCACGTCATGCGGCGTTGGCGTGAGGCCGGTTCCGATCGCCCAGACCGGCTCATAGGCAATGATGGTGTTCTTGCGCGCCGCCGACGCCGGGAGCGATCCGTCGAGCCGACGCCTCACGATGTCGAGTGTTTCGCCGTCGCGCCGCTGCCCCGCCGTCTCACCAATGCAGATGATGGCTTGGAGGCCGGCGCGATGCGCCGCCGCAGCCTTGGCGGCGACGATGGCATCCGTCTCGCCGTGGTCGATGCGCCGTTCCGAATGGCCGACGATCACGGCTGTGGCGCCAGCATCCGCCAGCATCTCCGCTGAAATGTCGCCGGTATGGGAACCTTGCGGCTGAGGGTGGCAATCCTGGGCGCCGAGCGCGACGATGCTTCCGGACAGCGCTTCGTGGGCTCGAGCCAGAAGCGTCGCCGGTGGACAAATCATGATGTCGGCCTCATGACGCGGGCCCCGCGCAAGGAGATCGAGCAGCGATCTGATCTCGGCCAGGCTCCCGCTCAGTCCATGCATCTTCCAGTTGCCGGCGACGAGCGGCCTGATCGCGTTCACGTGTTGCCCCCAATCCTCGCCGTTTAACCTTTACCAACAAGTTGTTGGTGCTTGCGGCAAGCCCTTGCGTAGCCTACAGAACGGTGCCTTGCCGCCTTACGTCCCGCTACCTATGATGCCCGCGCCGCGCGAGCAATCGCAAAGATTGGCCCCTCGCCGCGGTGATTGCAAACAGCCAACAAGAAGGTTTCTCAAGTGATACTCGAGACTTTGCGAAAAGGAGCAGGCCGCGCGCTCGGAATGATCCTGATGGGCTTGCTCGTCGTAAGCTTTGCCATTTGGGGAATTGCCGACATTTTCCGAGGCTACGGCAGCCAGACACTAATCGAGGTGGGTGATACCGAGATCACGCCGCAGGAATATTCGCGCGCGCAGCGCGACGTCCTGCGGGTCATGAGTTCCGACGCCGGCCGCAGCCTCTCCTTGCAGGAGGCTCGGGAGGCTGGCCTAGAGAACCGGGTCCTGGAGCGGCTCATCGGGGGTGCGGCCGTCGATACCCATGCCAAGAGCCTGCGCCTTGGTATTAGCGACGAGGCACTGCTCGAGGGCATCATGAAGGACCCGGCCTTCCAGGACTCCACCGGCAACTTCAATCCGCTCGCCTTGCAACAGGCCCTACGCAATCTGGATATGAGCGAGCAGGGTTATCTCGCATCGGAGCGCGAGCGGAATCTGCGGCGTCAATTGCTGAGCACGGTCGGCAGATCACCAGTTGCGTCTGAGGTCTTCCTGAACGCCCTCAACAACTACAACAATGAGACGCGCACTTTGCGCTACGTGATTGTCCCCAGCACGGCCGCAGGGACGGTGCCAGAGCCCACCGATGACGATCTCAAACGCTTCTACACCAATCACCAAGCCAAATTCACGCAGCCCGAATTTCGTAAGATCGGCGTGCTCGCCGTGACGCCGGACACCGTGAAGGACGAGGTGAAGATTACCGACGACGATCTGAAAGCAGCCTTCGAGAAGGATAAGGACAAGCTCGGCACGCCGGAACGGCGGCACGTGCAGCAGATCTCGTTCCCCGATAAAGCCGCCGCCGACGCGGCCTATCAAAAGATTCAGTCCGGCACGGACTTCGTGGCGCTCGCTAAGGAGCTTGGGTCGAGCGAAAGCGACATCGACCTCGGAATCTTGAGGCGAACCGATATGGCCGACGCGACGATTGGCGATGCCGCGTTCAAGCTCGAAAAAGACAAGGTGAGCGAACCCGTGACCGGGCAGCTCGGCAAGACCGTGTTGCTGCGCGTCACCGAGATCCAGCCCGGCAAGGTCGTGACCTTTGAGGAGACGAAGCCGGAGCTGGAAAAGAAGCTCCTCAAGGACCGCGCCCAAGGTGCTATCTTCGGCCTCCACGACCGCATCGAGGACGAACGTGCCGCGGGCACGCAGCTTTCGGAGGTGGCCAATAAGTTCAAGCTCACCTACCAGGTCTTCGACCAGGTCGATCGTCAGGGCAAGACGCCTGACGCCACGACCGTGGATCTGCCGCAGAAGTCCGATCTGTTGAACGCGGCCTTCGCCACTGAGGTTGGCGTAGAGAACGATCCGCTCGACGCAAAGGACGAAGGCCTGATCTGGTTTGAGGTGTTAGGGATCACGCCGCAACAGCTCAAGCCGTTCGACCAGGTGAAGGACGAGGTGAAAAAAGACTGGAGCCTCGATCAGCAGCGGACGCGTCTTGCCAAATACACCGATGACCTGGTGAAGCAGCTGAATGCGGGCAAGTCGCTTGAGGACCTCGCGAAGGACTTGAACACGCAAGCGATGGTGACCGAGCCCTTAAAGCGCGACGGACTGACCGTCAATGTGCTCCCCACCGCCGTGACGCAAGCGTTCTCTTTGCCCCAAAGCGGGTATGGTTCCGCACCCTCCGGCGTGGATGAGGGACGCATCGTCTTCCAAGTCGACAAGGTCACGCCCCCATCTCCGCTTGAGGGGCCTAGTCTCGAAGCCTTGAAGCGTCAGCTCAAGAACTTCATCGGCGAGGACATCGTTGGGGAATATTTTTCCGCGCTCGAGGCTCGTTATGGCGTCACCATCAATCGGCAGGCCTTGGCCAAACTTGCGGGCGGCAGCGAAGAACAATGAGCCCGGCTTCGGCCACCTCCGTCACACCGTTACCGCAGCAGGATGGCGCTCCGATCGAACCGGACTTCTCCACCTTCGCCCGGCACTATGACGCAGGCACGCCGCAGGTCGCTTGGACGCGGCTTGTCGCCGATCTCGAGACCCCGGTCTCGGCCATGCTCAAGCTTGCCCTTGAGCGGCCAAACAGCTTCCTCTTGGAATCGGTCGAGGGAGGTGCTGCGCGCGGCCGCTACTCCATCATCGGGTGCGAACCGGATCTGATCTGGCGTGCGAACGGCGGAAGGGCCGAAGTAAACCGGACGCCACTTGCCGACGCGTCGGCCTTTGCCCTCTCGCCGCTGCCGACGCTCCAGTCGCTACGCGCGCTTCTGGCGGAGTCGGCGATCGAGCTCCCCTCGGAGCTACCGCCGATGGCCGCCGGCATCTTTGGCTATATGGGTTACGACACCATCAGGCTGATCGAGGATCTGCCCACGACTAAGCCCGACTCTCTCGGTCTTCCCGACAGCATTCTCGTGCGGCCGACGCTAATCGTGATCTTCGACACGATGAAGGACGAGATGACCGTGGTGACGCCGGTCCGGCCCGCTCCAGGCGTCAGCGCCAAGGCAGCGTATACGCGGGCGGCAGATCGCCTGAACGTCGTGCTCGAGCGTCTCGAGCAGCCCTTGCCCCATGTGCGCGATCTCGAGGTCGAGGCCGCGCATCCCGAGCCGAAGCCGAGCATGTCGCCAGAGGCGTACATGGAGAAGGTCGCGCGCGCCAAGGACTACATCGCCGCCGGCGACATCTTCCAGGTGGTGCTGAGCCAACGGTTTGAGGCGCCCTTCACGCTGCCCTCCTTCTCGCTCTACCGCGCGCTCAGGCGCGTCAACCCCTCGCCTTTCCTCTACTACCTCAATTTCGATGGTTTCGCCGTGGCCGGTTCGAGCCCGGAAATCCTGGTCCGGGTCCGCGACGGCATCATCACCATCCGCCCCATCGCCGGCACGCGGCCCCGTGGGGCCACGCCGGAAGACGACAAGGCGTTGGCGGAAGAGCTCCTCGCCGATGCCAAGGAACGCGCCGAGCATCTGATGCTGCTCGATCTTGGGCGCAACGATGTGGGACGCGTGGCCGAGGTCGGCAGCGTGCGCGTCACCGACTCCTTCTTCCTCGAATATTACAGCCAGGTGATGCACATCGTGTCCAATGTGGAAGGTCGGCTCGATTCGCGCTTCGATGCGATCGACGCACTGATGGCGGGGTTTCCCGCTGGCACCGTGTCCGGCGCGCCGAAGGTCCGCGCCATGGAGATCATCGATGAGCTCGAAGATGGGAAGCGTGGGCTCTATGCCGGCTGCGTCGGGTACTTCTCCGCCAATGGCGAGATGGACTCCTGCATCGTGCTGCGCACTTCGGTGGTGAAGGGCGGCACCATGTATGTGCAGGCCGGTGCCGGCGTGGTCGCGGATTCGGTGCCCCAGCGCGAGCAGGCCGAATGCGTGAGCAAGGCCTCGGCCTTGTTTCGGGCGGCCGAAGAAGCCGTGCGCTTCGCCGCGCGTGCCAAGCGGGCTCAGTAAGGTCCCCACATGCTGACCTTGAGTCTCTTGCGTCACGCCAAGTCGAGTTGGAAGCATCCGGCCCTTCCTGATCATGACCGCCCCCTCAATACGCGAGGGATGACCGAGGCGCCGGTCATGGGGAAGGTGATGTCCAAGCACGGTCTCGATCCGGACCTCGTGCTTTGCTCCACCGCGCGGCGGACGCGGGATACGCTTCAGCTCGTGCTGCCGGAACTCAAGACCGAACCTAGGATCGTCTATGAGGATGACCTCTATCACGGAACCCCGGCGGAGATGCTCGATCTCTTGCACGAGGTCGGTGTCGGGACCGGCCAGGTCTTGCTGGTCGGGCACAATCCGGAGTTACAGTCCTTCGCTCTCGACCTGGTCGGCTCCGGTTCCAAGCAGTTGAAGGATCGCCTCGAGGCCAAGCTGCCGACGGCGGGGCTCGTCGTGCTGCGCTTCGCCGTGGGCGCCTGGAACGACGTCGCCATCAACAGCGGCAAGCTTGAGCTGTTCCTCACGCCAAGCGACGTCAAGTGGAGCTGAGGCCGGAGGCGCACCGACCTACCTTGACGGCGCGCGGGGCGCAGGCGTAACAGGTGCCCCCATGCTGACGCTGATCGACAACTACGACAGCTTTACCTACAACCTCGTTCATTTCCTTGGGGAATTGGGCGCGCCGGCGCGCGTCTACCGCAACGACAAGATCACCGTCAGTGAGGTGCTGGCGGAGGCGCCGGAAGCCATCGTGCTGTCGCCCGGCCCCTGCGATCCGGATCGTGCCGGCATCTGCCTTGAGCTCATCACCCGCGCTGGACCGGAGGTGCCGATCCTCGGCGTCTGTCTCGGCCATCAGGCCATCGGGCAAGTCTATGGCGGCCGTGTGGTGCGGGCGCCGGTTCTGATGCATGGCAAGCTCTCCAAGGTGCATCACAGCGGGCGCGGCGTCTTTGCCGGCATCCCGCAGGACTTCTCGGCCACGCGTTACCATTCCCTCATCGTCGAACGTGCAAACCTTCCCGATGCGCTCGAGATCACCGCGGAGACGGCGGACGGCGTGATCATGGGCGTGCAGCACAAGCGCTATCCGGTGCATGGTGTGCAATTCCATCCCGAGAGCATTGCCTCGGAGCACGGGCACCAGCTCCTCGCCAACTTCCTCGATCTTGCCCGGATCGAGCGTCGCGCAAGAGCGTCGGGCCCCAGAGAAACGATCGGTGCCCTCTGATCCCGCGCTGGCAGGGACGTCGATCCTCGCCGATTTGCGTGGGGCGATTGCCAAGGTCGCGTCCGGGAAGAGCCTGAGCCAAGACGAAGCAGCGGAAGCCTTCGAGCTAGTCATGTCGGGCGCGGCGACCCCGGCGCAGATCGGCGCGCTGCTAATGGGACTGCGGCTCCGCGGCGAGAGCGTGGACGAGATCGCCGGAGCCGCGCGCGCCATGCGGGGCAAAGTGCTGACCGTGCGTGCGCCGGGGGGCGCCATCGACACATGCGGCACGGGTGGCGACGGCAAGGGCACCTTCAACATCTCGACCTGCGCGGCCTTCGTGGTGGCCGGTGCCGGCGTGCCCGTGGCCAAGCACGGCAACCGGGCGATCTCGTCGCGCTCGGGATCTGCCGACGTGCTCAAAGAGCTTGGCGTGAATATTGAGGCCTCGCCCGAGACGATCTCCCGCTGCATTGCCAAATGCGGCCTCGGCTTCATGTTCGCGCCGGCCCATCACGCCGCCATGCGCCATGTGGCCGCGATTAGGACCGAGCTTGGCACGCGCACCATCTTCAATCTGCTCGGACCGCTCGCCAATCCTGCCGGGACCAAATTTCAGATCGTCGGCGTATTCGGCAAAGAATGGGTCGAGCCGATCGCGCAGGTGCTGGCGCTGCTTGGCACCGAGCGGGCCTGGGTGGTGCATGGCAGCGATGGGCTGGACGAGCTCACCACTACGGGTGTCAGCGATGTTGCGGTAGTTGACGACGGCAAAGTCTCAACCTTCAGGATTTCTCCTCGCAATGCCGGGCTTCCGGAGGCGCGCCCCGAAGATCTCACCGGCGGCAATGCGGTGGAGAATGCCGCTCAAATCCGCGCCGTGCTTGGAGGGCTCCAGGGGCCGTTTCGGGATGTCGTGTTGTTGAATGCGGCCGCGGCGCTGCTCGTCGCGGGCAAGGCGAAGACGCTGCGGGAGGGCGTCGCGCTTGCGGCGGAGTCGATCGACAGTGGCAAGGCTTTGGCCGTTCTCGATGCGCTGGTGCGCGTGAGCCATGGTAAGGTCTGAGCCTATGGCTGATGTGCTCGATACCATCCTCGCCTATAAGCTGCGCGAGGTCGAAGCCGCTAAATCTGCTTGCCCGGCAGATGTCATGCGCACCCGCGCCGAGGCCGCTTCGCCGGTGCGGCCCTTCGCTTCGGCCATCGCGGGGCGGCTCGCGCGCTCCGAATTTGCGCTCATCGCCGAGATCAAGAAGGCGAGCCCTTCGAAGGGTCTGATCCGCGCCGATTTCGACCCCCCGGCTCTGGCGCGGGCCTATCAGTCCGGTGGCGCAACCTGCCTCTCGGTGCTGACCGATGTCTCCTCCTTTCAGGGGCGGCCTGAGTATCTGACTGTGGCGCGGGACGCGACGAGCCTTCCAGCACTCCGCAAGGACTTTATGGTGGATTCCTACCAGGTGCTGGAGGCGCGCGCTCTCGGCGCCGACTGCGTCCTCATCATCATGGCGGCTGTCGACGACTCCACGGCGCGGGAGCTTACAACAGCCGCGCATGACCTCGGCATGGATGTGCTCGCCGAGGTGCATGACGAGGCGGAGCTGACCCGCGCGCTCGCAGTCGATACCAGGCTGATCGGCATCAACAACCGCGACCTCAAAACCTTCGTCACCAGTCTTGCCGTCACCGAGGCGCTGGCTCCGCGCGTGCCCAGAGATCGCATCGTCATCGCTGAGAGCGGCATCTTCAACCATGCCGACCTCACCCGGCTCGCGGAAGCCAACGTCGGCGCGTTTCTCGTCGGTGAAAGTCTCATGCGGCAGGCGGATGTCGCCGAGGCCACGCGGGCGCTTCTCACCGGGGTGCCGGCGAAGCAGCGCGAGGCGGCGCAATGACCGCACGGCGCTTGAGCCATCTGAACGAGGCCGGCGAGGCGCGCATGGTCGATGTCTCCGGGAAGGCGGTGACGGAACGCAGCGCGGTTGCCGAAGGTTTCGTCGCCATGGCATCCAAGACTCTCGACCTCGTCCTGCGCGGGAATGCCCAGAAGGGTGACGTGCTCGCCACCGCCCGCATCGCCGGCATTATGGCGGCGAAGCGCACCCATGAGCTGATCCCGCTCTGCCATCCCCTTCCCTTGACGCAAGTGACAGTCGAATTCACGCCCTCACGCGATCCAGCCGGCGTCAGGGTCGAGGCGACCGCCAAAGTCGAGGCAAAAACCGGGGTGGAGATGGAGGCGCTGACGGCGGTCGCGGTCGCCTGCCTCACCATTTACGACATGGTGAAGGCGGTCGATCGGGCGGTTGAGTTCTCCGGCATTCGGCTCGTCGAGAAGACGGGCGGTCACTCGGGGACCTTCAAGACCGGCGCGCTTCGTCGCTGATCCTATGGCCCTGCTCCCTGTCGCCGAAGCCGTCGCCCGCGTGACGCAAGGGCTTGATCCGCTTGAAGCCGAGCGCGTTCCGCTGGACCAGGCGCGCGGGCGCGTGCTGGCCGTGGACCTCGCGGCAGGCCTTACCCAACCTCCCTTCGATGCGTCGGCCATGGACGGCTATGCGGTGCGCGCCGATGACATTGCTACATTGCCGGCGACGCTCCGGCTCATCGGCGAGTCGTTGGCGGGAAGCGGCTTCGTTGGCGAGGTCGGACCGGGCGAAGCGGTCCGCATCTTCACCGGCGCACCGGTGCCGAAGGGCGCCGACACGATCGTCATCCAGGAGAATACGGAGGTCACCCCCAGGGTGGTCACCGTCAAGGAGGCGGCGACGCGACGCCACATCCGGCCGCGCGGCCAGGACTTTGCCGAGGGCGAAGTGCTGCTGCGCGCCGGCCTGAGGCTCGGGCCCCGCGAACTGATGCTCGCCGCCGCCATGAACCATGGCGAGCTGCCGGTCCGCCGCAAGCCCAAGGTTGCGATCCTTGCCACTGGCGACGAGGTCGTGCCGCCGGGCACGGAGCTTGAGGCAGACCAGGTCGTTTCCTCGGTTCCGTCGGGACTTGCTGCGCTGATCGAAGCGCAAGGCGGCGAGCCCATGAGCCTCGGCATCGCCAAGGACACGCTGGAGAGCCTCATCACGCTCGCCCGCACCGGCAGCGCCTCGGATATTCTTGTCACCATTGGTGGCGCATCGGTCGGCGAGCGGGACCTCGTCAGCGCGGCGCTCCGCTCCGAAGGCCTCGAGCTTGACTTCTGGAGGATCGCCATGCGGCCGGGGAAGCCCCTCCTCTACGGCCGCATGGGCCATCAGCGGGTGCTTGGGGTGCCCGGCAACCCGGTGTCGGCGCTGATCTGTGGGCTCGTGTTCCTTGTGCCCATGCTGCACCGCCTGCTCGGGCTGCACGAGGACGCTCGTGGGCGGGCAGAGGCCGTCCTCAGCCAGGACCTCGATGCTAATGGACCGCGTGAGCATTACATGCGGGCTGTTTCGGCATGGGGCTCTGGCGGCGAGAGGCTCGTTACCCCCCTCTCCTTCCAGGACAGCGCCCTGATGGCGGAGTTCGCCCGCGCCGACTGCCTCATCGTGCGGCCGCCCGATGCGCCGGCTCTCGCCAGAGGGGGGCGGGTGACGATCATTCCGCTGGATGACTGATTGCTGACGCTCCGGTTAAGGCCTCGGCAATACGAATCAGCGACATCCTAGCCAGACCCCTTGCCTCCGATGAAAGATAGGGGGTCATTCTTGCTTGCAGAACACAACTAGAACAGATAGACTGTTCATGATTTGTACAAGGGGCTCCATGATTTGTACAAGGGGCTCGCGGTCACTTAGGGACGCGCTAAAAGGACCAGATGCTGACGTCGAAGCAAAAAGAGCTCCTTATGTTTATCCATGAGCGCCTGAAGGAGACGGGGGTGCCCCCCTCCTTCGACGAGATGAAGGAAGCTCTGGATCTCAAATCGAAATCCGGCATCCACCGGTTGATCACTGCGCTTGAGGAGCGTGGCTTCGTGCGGCGCCTGCCGCACCGCGCCCGTGCCATGGAGATCGTGCGGCTGCCCGAATCCGTGCCCCAGCCGCTCGGCGCCGCCCGCGCTCGCGGCTTCTCGCCAAGCGTCATCGAGGGGAGCTTGGGCCGCGTGCCCCAGGTGGCCGAGGGCGAAAGCTTGCCCCAGACCGTGAGCGTGCCGGTCATGGGCCGCATCGCCGCCGGCGTGCCCATCGAAGCCATCCAGACCCGCATGAACACCATCGAGGTGCCGCCAGAGCTGCTGTCCAAGGGCGAGCATTTCGCGCTCGAAGTTAAAGGCGATTCGATGATCGATGCCGGCATCCTCGACGGCGACACCATCATCGTCCGGAAGTGCGAGGACGCGAGCAACGGCGACATCGTCGTGGCGCTCGTTGATGAGGAGGAGGCCACGCTGAAGCGCTTGCGCCGGCGTGGCGACTCGATTGCGCTCGAAGCTGCCAACGCCGCTTACGAGACGCGCATCTTCGGCCCGGACCGCGTGCGCGTGCAGGGGCGCCTAGTGGGCCTCATCCGCCGGTACTAACGCTACTCATCGGGATTGCCGTCGAAGCGGCGATCATCTTCGTCATCGGCCACACCTTGGTCCTTCGCCCGCGTGTCTCGGCAACGCTTTCGCTGCGGATCGACAGCCCCTCTGGATATAGAGCGCGTGCGCGCGTTCCGCCTGCAGTACGAGCCGATCGACCAGCAACCGCGCTGTGCTGCACCCTTTGCCGACGCTGAAGGGCGGGGACGAT
>Ga0187817_10000309_pt1 | contig 20014 bp, 14 predicted proteins | sample NC_wetland_sal_i_17_FD_132431 | JGI IMG/M metagenome (GOLD analysis project Ga0187817, IMG submission 132431) | Wetland sediment microbial communities from Neuse River Estuary, North Carolina, USA - SO4_2 | ecosystem: Environmental > Aquatic > Freshwater > Wetlands > Sediment | place: USA... | reverse complement strand
GCTGATCCAGAGTCAGCTGTCCTGCCGTTGAACGAGGGGGCAACTACCAAATTATTCATCAGATTACTTCTCCCGGTCAAATTACTGGGCGGTGAATGAGTCGTGTCAGTTCGGCAAACCGTGCCAGCCCGCCTGAGCATCCTTCTGGCTAGTGATTTCCCGAATTACACGGACGGTAGTCTCTTGGGCATTCGATTCATTCGCTTGCGGCTCCTACCGAAAATAATTTGAGCCACCGGGAAGGGACGGAACGCCTGTCTCGGTCATCAGTCCACTCTCATTGACTTCGCGCTCCGGGCACTCCTAACATGGCAGCCTTAAGTCAAATGCAAAATAAAACAGAAAAATACCGCATCGCTCTTATCCTCGCGTGGTTCGTAGTAGTCGCTAGCGGTACGCTGCTCGCGCAGGGCACACCTTCGGTGGTCGTGAACTGGGACAAGAAAACGCCGAACCGCACGGTTCCGACCCTGCAAGCAGTGGTCAATCCGATGCTGCGCCGTGGATCGCCCATTCACGATGCCTCCTTCGAGGCTCTCCGCAGGCTGGGGGCTGAATATGTTCGCTATGCCTTCTGGTACCCATACCCGAAGCTGGCGGTTGCGGAGTTGCGCCCTCCGGACGCAGCGCAGACTTTTTGGGACTTCCAATATATGGACCCCATCGTCGAGGATTTTCTTGATGCGTCGGCCGGACACAGCAGTGTCTTAAGCTTCAGCACAATTCCAGAGTGGATGTTCGCGACGCCCAAGCCAGTCGCGTATCCGGACGATCCTAACCAAGCTTTCTGGAATTATTCGCAGGGCACGGAGTTGAGGGATCTAAAGGCTCTCGGCGACTACTACGCCCGGCTGGCGAGCTGGTACACCAAAGGGGGATTCACGGACGAATTGGGGAAGGTCCACGCCTCCGGGCATCACTACGACCTCCGCTACTGGGAGGTCTTCAACGAGATCGATGGTGAACACGACACCACGCCGGAGCAATACGTAGAACGTTATGATGCCGTGACCCAGGCGGTGCTCAAGGTCGTGCCTGAGATGAAATTTGTTGGTCTCGCCCTGTCCGCCCCGTCTGATAATGCACGAACCTTCGAATATTTTCTGGATCCAAAGAACCATAAGCCAGGCGTACCGCTGGACTACATTTCTTTTCACGTCTATGCCACGCCCACGGCGGATCAAACCTTAGAGGACTGGCAGTACACCTTTTTTGACGCGGCCAGCGAATTTCTCAGCGTGACGCGCTACATCCTTCAGATTCGAGATCGGCTGTCGCCTTCAACTAAGATCATGGTCAACGAAGCAGGCTCCATCGACGCGAACGACTTTGATCAGGACAAGCCGACTCACGTAGAGAAACCCATCCCCGCCGCCTACTGGAATCTGAGCGGGGCACTGTATGCTTACCTCTACGTCGAGTTGGCAAAACTTGGCGTGGACGTTGTGGGCGAATCGCAGCTGGTCGGATACCCCTCGCAATATCCGAGTGTCAGCATGATTGACTGGACGAACGGCAAGCCCAACGCGCGCTTCACCGTTCTGGAGCTACTCAAGAACAATTTCGGCCCCGGAGACGACCTCGCCAATACCGAAGTGCGAAGCAATGGGTTGCCGGCAGAGGCCAGCGCCATCGAGGCGCAGGCTTTTACCAGGGGCGGACACCGCAAGTTGCTGCTGATTAACCAGCGAAATCGTGAGGTCACGGTGGAACTGCCAAAAGAATGTTTCGGGGCTACGATCCAGACCATCGGAGGAACCTCACCGGATACGATGCAGCAAAATGTTGGAGATGCCAAAGTCCGTCTGCTGCCTCTCTCCGTGTCCGTCGTTGCTTTGAAGGATTGACTGTGCGTGTCGAGACGATTCTCTAAGCTCCTGAGTTACCCATGATCGGCCGGACCATCTCGCACGATCATATCGTCGAGAAGCTCGGTGGCGTCGGGATGGGTGGGGTTCATAAGCCCGGCCGCGGTTTGCGACTGCAACTCTTTGCAGATTGACAAGGCAGCAACTCTGGAAGATAATGCGGCGCACGTTTTGGGCATATCCTTTCTCCGTTGCCCGGAACCTCTCTATTCTTACTGGTTTTTTACCTCAGCATTTCGGGCCCCGCGAGGCTAGGCTAGGCAAGGCACCTCAGTGTTGCGCGTCCGGTTGTGCAAGATTGGTGGAAAACTTCGGGGATTTCTCCGCGTGCGATGAGGGTCACGATCCAGTATTGGGCCCTTGAGAATCCCGTTCTGAGAAATTCCGCATCGCATTAATTCCAAAAACTGTGCAAGTTCCCGAACTATGGAGGTTCCCGTGAAGTCGCACCACGAGATCAAACCCTTATCGATTGGCGATATCGTGAAGCCACCAAGCATGTGGAAACGGAGCATGATCGTCCTTAACGCCACTGCCAGCGCAGTTCTGGGCCTCGGCCTGACACTGCTCCCTTCGATGCTGCATGCTCAAAACATCATTACTACAGTCGTCGGCGGTGGGCAGGTGCCGGCCGACCCGCTTGCCGCTGATATTCCTGGGCCAACCGCTGCGATTCGAGATTCGCACGGCAATACCTTTATTGCCGCGCCGCTCTCCACGACCATTTTCCAGTTGTCATCGGGCGACGTCTTCAGCGTCTATGCAGGACAAGGGTATGGCGGGTACCGTGGCGATGGTGGTCCAGCCAGCGCAGCTTTGTTAGGCCGACCGACGGGACTCACTTTCGACAGCCTAGGAAACATCTACATCGCCGACATTGGGAACTCGCGAATTCGTGAGATCAATATATCGACCAACACCATCACAACGGTGGCGGGCAGCGGAGTGAAATGCGCCAATCCGCTGACGGCTTGCGGTGATGGAGCCTCTGCCACCGCGGCCGAGCTGAACTTTCCTGAGGCAGTGGCCGTCGATGGTGCGGGCAATATCTATATCGCGGATGCCTTCGACAACAAGATCCGCGTGGTGAACATGCAGAACTCGGCGGTCACGTTATTCGGACAAAACATTCAGCCGGGAAACATCGCAACCGTGGTGGGAAGCGGGAACACCTGCTCCAGTTCGACCTCGCCTTGCGGCGACGGCGCAGCTGCAATCAAAGCCGACCTGAACTTTCCGCAGGGCGTCGCGCTGGACGGTTCCGGCAACCTTTATGTGAGTGACACGAAGGATAACCGGGTGCGAATCGTGGCCGCGGGAGGGACTACGATCACTGCCTTTGCCGGAACCGGCGCCGCGTGCCCTAATCCGGCATCCTCTTGCGGAGACGGTGGCGCGGCTGCGTCCGCGAATTTCCGCAAGCCGCAAGGGCTGGCGTTTGACGGCCAGGGCGACCTGTACATTGCGGACACGAATGACAACAAGATTCGCGTCGTTACTGCCTCCATCGTTAGCACCGTCGCGGGCACCGGCCGTTCCGGCTTCAGTGGAGACGGTGGGGCCCCGACCCTTGCTCAAGTGGATTTACCCTCTGGTGTGTTCGTGGACGCCTCCGGCGAGGTGGTCATCTCGGACAGTGGCAACCAGCGCGTGCGGTTAGTCAGTTCCGGAGCCAGCCCGGTCATCAATACCATTGCCGGTGGCGGCTCCGGTGGAGACAACGGCTCGGTTCTTTCCGCTACGCTTGCCGATCCCTACAACGTGGCGGAGGATGCTGCAGGCAGCATTTATGTGGCTGATTTGGGCAACAATCGCATTCGGAAAATTACCAATCCCTCCGGCGGGAATACGACCATCACCACTGTGGTGGGCACGGGGAGCCTGGGATACACGGGTGACGGTCCAATCACCAGCGCTGCCTTGAACGCGCCTACTGATGTGGTGGTCGACAGCTTGGGTAACATCTGGATCGCCGATGACGGCAACGGGGTTGTTCGCGTGGCGAATCCTTCCGCCTCTTCGGTCACCGTAGTGGGAGTAACGATTCCAGCTGGGGAGATCGCAACGGTGGCCGGCAGCGGCAATCCCTGCTCTCCCAGCACTGGCAATTGTGGTGACACCGGGAAGGCGGTCAAGGCCAGTATCACGTCGCCACACTCGATAGCCCTTGATAGCGCGGGAAACCTGTATCTTTCCGACTACTACGCGAACCGCGTTCGTGAGGTAGCGGCCGCAACTGGGATCATCAGCACCATCGCTGGTAATGGCGACCCCGGCAGCCTTGGCGTCCCTGGTCCGGCAACCAAAGCTTACCTTCACAAGCCGGACGGAATAGCAGTAGATAGCTTGGGCAACGTGTATATCTCCGATTCCGGAAACAGCCGGGTCCTCATCGTGAATACCTCGGGCACAATTGCAAATTTCGCACTGAACGGGCGCGATGGCTGCAAGGGAGACGGTGGACCCGCTTTGGATGCCAGTATGTGGAACCCGCTGGAGTTGGCGTTGGATCCATCCGGCGACTTGTTCATCGGTGGTGGCAACGACAGTGTGGTACGCAGGGTAGACGCGGCCACCCTGACCATTGGCACCGTGGCTGGATCCTGCAAGGAATCCGAAGGGGGATTTAGGGGCGATCGCGGCCTTGCCACGCAGGCGCTGCTGGCCAATGTTGGTCTCAGCATCGATGGCCAGCAAAATCTGTTCATCGCTGACGCCGGCAATAATCGCATCCGCTACGTTCACCTGACGCCGGCCGCAACCGTTCCCTCACGACCGTACGGCTTTGGTGAGCAGGTGCTGTACACTACCAGTTCGCCCCGTGCGGTTCCGCTGACCAGTTCCGGCGGAGTAGATCTGAACTTGACGTCCATCAGTATCACCGGGACCGACCCCGGTGATTTCGCGCAAACTAATAACTGTGGCTCGCTCCCGGTGCTGCTTGGAGTGGACGTGTCCTGCACGATCAACGTCACCTTTACACCTCAAGCCTTGGGTCCGCGGAAGGCCACCCTGATGATCACCGACAACGCCTCCAACAGCCCGCAGACAATTTCTCTCGCGGGAGCCGGGATTGAGTGAGGAAAATGGGTCGGTGAACAGATAGCTACGAACCCCAGTCAGAGTACGCGAACCTGCAATGATGGTTGAAACGGTTCTTCTTGCCTGTCGAAGGTAACGGTTTTGTCAGGCGATCTTAATAGTCTTCGCGGAATACCACTCGAGGGCAACCGTCGCGAAGCATGCGCCAACTATCCGACCAAGAATGGTCCGTATCTGCGTGAGAATTCCCGCTTTGGAGATGTATACTGGCTCGCTTTCCAAGACTAGACAAATCTCTGCACCCGTCCGCGCTACAATATGGAGTTTTCAACCAAACTCTGACGTGAGGACGACAACCTCGTGATTATTGGTGTGCCCAAGGAAATTTATCCGGGGGAGCGGCGAGTCGCGCTGGTCCCCCTGGTGGTCCCGAACTTAATCAAAGCAGGATTTGCCGTGCTGGTCGAGGCCGGTGCGGGTGCGGAGGCTGGCTATCCCGACGCATTCTACGTCGAGAAAGGCGCCACGATCGCGCCGGATCGCAGCAGCGTTTTTCGTGATGCCGAGATCGTAGTCCAGGTTCTGTGTTACGGCTCAAACGACCTCACCGGAAAGACCGATCTCCCCCTGATGCGGCGCGGGCAGATTCTGATCGGATTCCTGCGTCCGCTGGGATCTGTAGAGATTCTGCAGCAGATTGCCGGGACCGGGGTCACGTCTTTCTCGGTGGAACTTATGCCGCGAACCACCCGGGCGCAGAGTATGGATGCGCTCTCCTCGATGGGCACAATCTGCGGTTACAAGGCCGTGCTCATCGCCGCCGACACTCTTCCCCGCATCTTCCCCATGCTTACCACCGCAGCCGGCACGGTCACGCCCGCACGAATCCTCGTGATCGGAGCCGGTGTCGCCGGCCTGCAGGCCATCGCCACGGCGCGGCGGCTGGGAGCGGTCGTCTCGGCTTACGACATGCGGCCGGCTGCAAAGGAGCAGGTGCAAAGCCTCGGCGGCCGTTTTGTCGAACTTCCGATCGAGGCCAAGAATGCGCAGGATGCGCGAGGCTACGGCACCGCTCAGGATGAGAGCTTCTACGCCAAACAACGGGAACTGCTGGCGCGCGTGATCGCCGAGAGCGATGTAGTCGTCAGCACTGCCGTGGTCCCCGGCAAGAAGGCGCCGGTTCTGATTACTGCAGACATGGTGAAGGCCATGGCTCCGGGTTCGGTGATCTTCGATCTGGCTGCCGAACGTGGCGGCAATTGTGAGCTAACACACTCCGGCCAAACTGTCGTGGAATACGGTGTCACCATACTCGGGACTATCAATGTTGCGTCCAAAGTTCCTTATCACGCCAGCCAGATGTATGCGCGCAACCTCACGGCTTTTCTTCTCAACCTCGTAAAGGATGGCAAGCTTCGACCGGACACAGAAGACGAGATTATCCATGAGACCTTGTTGACTCGTGGTGGCGAGATCGTAAACGCGCGCACGCGGGAATTTTTCAAGCTGCCGGAGCTGGCGGCATCAGCGAAATGAAAGACATGGTTAACAGCAAACTGAATCTGCTGGAGGAAAAATGAATTCGGCACTTATCGACGGGCTGTTTGTTTTCATGCTGGCGGGATTTATTGGATTCGAAGTCATCAAGCGCGTCTCGCCCTTGTTGCACACTCCCCTGATGTCGCTGACCAACGCGCTGGACGCCATCGCGGTGGTGGGAGCGATTGTTCTGGTGGGTGAGCACAAGAGCAATCTTTCTTTCATTCTCGGCATTCTTGCCGTGATCGCCGCTACCAGCAACGTCGTGGGCGGATTCCTGATTACCGATCGCATGCTCAGGATGTTCAAGAGTAGCCGTCCGACAAAACCATGACCGACCTCGCCGGCAATCAACAGATCATCGAAATCATCTATCTCGTCGCCAGCGTTCTCTTTATTCTCTCGCTGAAATGGCTGAGCGCGCCCTCAACGGCCCGCCATGGCGTGCTGGCCGGTGAGATTGGCATGGTTCTGGCCATTGGCGGAACCCTGCTGCATCACGGGATCGTCGATTACAAATGGATCGTGATCGCCCTGGTGATCGGCTCGGGCATTGGAGTTCCGCTGGGGCTGGTACAGATGACGGCCGTCCCGCAGCGAACCGCGCTCAGCCATGCTTTCGGCGCATTCTGCGTCACTCTGGTGGGTACGGCGGAATTCTACCTGCGCACTCCAAACGTGCCGCGCTTCATGATGGCCGTGCTCTCCATGGAGGTCATTCTCGCCTCGTTAACCTTTACGGGCAGCCTGATGGCGGCAGGAAAGCTTCAGGAAGTGCTGCCACAGCGTCCCATTACCTACAAGGGACAAAACGTGGTCAACCTGTTTTTCCTCGCGATTGCGATCGCGGTGGCCGTTTACCTTGTGGTGCATCCTGGCGCGAAGCAACTCTTCCCAGTCATGATTGTGATTCCGCTTATTTTCGGCGTGCTGATGATCGTTCCCATCGGCGGCGCCGACATGCCCACCGTCATTTCGCTGCTGAATTCCTACGCCGGTCTGTCCGCCGCCGCCATGGGCTTCGTGTTGGACAGCAAGCTGCTGATCATCGCGGGAGCGCTGGACGGATCCTCGGGATTCATCCTTTCCGTCATCATGTCGAAAGCGATGAACCGCTCCTTCACCAACGTTCTGTTTGGAGCGTTCGGCCAGGTGCAGCCAGCAGCCGTCGCCGGCAAGGAAGAGAAAACGGTGCGCAGCGCCACGGCCGAGGAGGCTGCTGGAATTCTGGCCGCCGCGAATAAAGTGGTCATCGTGCCCGGCTACGGCATGGCCGTCGCGCAAGCCCAGCACAAAGTACGGGAACTTTACGACGCGCTTACCAAACGAGGTGTGGACGTGCGCTTCGCGATCCACCCGGTTGCCGGCCGCATGCCCGGCCACATGAACGTGCTGCTGGCGGAGGCTGACATTCCTTATGACCGTCTGATGGAGATGGACGACATCAACGGCGATTTTCCCCAGACGGATGTTGCCTTGGTCATCGGCGCCAATGACGTCACCAACCCGGCAGCCCGCACCGATCAATCCAGCCCCATCTTCGGCATGCCAATTCTTGACGTGGATAAAGCCCGTACCGTGATGGTCATCAAGCGCAGCATGAACCCGGGGTTTGCCGGAATCGACAACCCCCTCTACTACCTCGACCGGACGTTGATGCTGTTCGGAGACGCCAAGTCATTCGTGAACAGCATCGTGCACGAACTGGCCGGAAATACCCACTAATCTTTGGCAATAATTTTGTAGGCCTAAGGTGCGGAAGTTGTAGGCCTGAGGTGTGCGCGGCCGCCCTCCCCGGCATCAGAGTCTCCGCTAAGTCAGTCACTTTAGTGATCTTTCGAGGCTATTACCTAGGCGGCTAACCTTAGGCAACTAAGGTCTCAAAGTGGGGTTTAACTGTAACGATATGTATCTTCTAGCCGACAGCGCGAAAGGTCTCCGGCTTGCCATGGTTGCGTTCATGGCGCTGTGGTGTGCCTCTCTGGCCCATGCCGATGCTACTTTGCTGCTGGAGGAACCGTACGGGCATTTTGGCGCCTTCACATCCACCGGCCACGCGGCTGTGTATTTGAGCCGTGTGTGCGCGGATACGCCAATGGTCCTGCGCCGCTGCTCGGAGGGGGATACCGGCGTGGTGCTCAGCCGCTACAACAAGGTGGCCGGATACGACTGGCTGGCGATTCCGCTGATTCCTTACCTGTACGCGGTCGAAGGGCCCGACGAGATTCCGCTATATGCCAATCCCAAGATCGTGGCCTTCCTCCGCAACCGGTATCGCAAAAACCACCTGGAAGCGATTGCGCCTGAGGATGCAACTGGCGAACCGCCGGAGGGAAACTGGACTCAGCTGGTGGGATCGGCCTACGACCGGACACTCTACGGTTTTACGGTTGAAACTACCGCCGAACAGGATGACAACTTCATCCGCGAATACAACTCGCGACCCAACCGTTCCCACTTCAACCTCGTGACTCACAATTGCGCGGACTTTGCCAAGGGCGTGATTAACTTTTACTACCCGGACACGCTGCATCGCAATCTCATTGCCGACGCTGGCATCACCACCCCGAAAGAAATTGCCAAATTGCTGGTGAAGTTCAGCGCGTGTCACCCGGAATTGCGTTCCTCCAGTTTCATCGTTCCCCAGGTGCCCGGCAGCATACCACGCAGCACCGCGGTGCACGGCGTGGCCGAATCCCTTCTGAAGGCAAAGAAATACGTTTTGCCGATTACCGCGGCGAACCCAGTGGCCACGGGCATCCTGGCTGTCGCATATTTCGGAGGCGGAAGGTTTGATCCGAAGAAGCACGCCATGATTCTCGAATCAGGGCAGGAAATGGCGCCGCCGCTGGAAGCAACCGAGCGGCGTTCCTACGAAAACCAGCTGAGAGTTCTGCTGGCGAAAACTGCTCCGGAGATGGACATCCGACGAATTGAGAAACAATGGGCCCACATGGAAGCCGCTGGTGAACCGGAACTCGATGAAGACGGCCGGCCGGTCCTGCGGCTGCGGGTGGGAGAAGAATTGGTCGATGTGGGAATCGCGCGCAACAACATCCTGCCCACCTCCTCCGCGCCTCTGGCACAGGGAATTCTGGCTGCCCGCCTGCGGGAAGAATTGCGCCGCGGTGGCGATCCCAAAGCCTCGGTACCAGGAGTTATGAGCGACTGGAATCTTCTGCAGCAGTTGCTTCCTGCAAGGGCTAGTCTGAATTAATTCCCAGCTGATTGTTACGGGCCATCACTGGCCCCTGCCACAGGCATGACGTATGCCCTTAGCCAAAGCGCTGGTTCTGCTTCCAGAACTCAGGCCAGGGCTTGCGCGGACCGCCGCACACAAAAATGTCAGGATGGTCCTCGCTCTCTTCGTTTCTAACACCATAAGGATTGCCATTATGCCCGGCCAGCCGACACGACGTAAACGCCCTCTCCGCAGATTCGCGCGAGAAGCCGAGCACGATTAGTGTCGAAGGGGGTGGCGCAGGATACCCCCGCAACCAGGCCGAGTTCGTCATGCTAATAGGCGCAGGCAGGTGGTAGGGCCGGCCCAGGATCTCGATTGCGCCCGTCTCACCGTAATTCCCCGCCAAAACTCCCACATCCGCTTGCTGCTCCGGAGGCAGGGAATCCCGAATGCCAGCGACCGTCTTGACCAGTTCGTTCCAGCCAATCTCCTCGCGCAGATCGCCGTTCTTCTTGAGCGCGAAAGCCTTAAGCGAACCGCTGGACGCCAGCGGCAGAACCACAGCACAGACGAATAGCCCACATGCCACGAGCCCGGCGAAGAACGCGGCCTCTACCGTCCGTCGCCATAGCCGCGACAGTGACGCGACCCAGCGCTCGGCTGCGGCAGCGCCCATCGCGATCAACATCGGATACGCCGCTGCCACGTAATAGCCTCGTCCTTTCCCAAGGAAGAAGAGTGTCAACGGAATCAAGTACATCCAAGCCAGCACACGAAATCGCCGGTCCAGCAAAAAGCACAGCAAGCCAGCGATCCACAACGGCACCGCAAACAGATTCGTGCAGATCAAGAACTGATCGCGCACAAATCCATTGGCCCGCCCCTCGGCTACGTCGCGTGCGTGAATATGCCTTAGGAAGTGAAATGAAATGAATCCATGGCGCATCTGCCACACAAGATTCGGCAGACAAATCAGCAGTGCCACCGCGATTCCGCCCCAGAACCACGGGCTTCCGAAGAAACGGCGTGCTCGCGTTAGCAGAAACCCGCCCAAAATCCCCGTCACAAAGAACAGCATCGTATATTTGGTCATCAGTCCAATGCCCACTGTCGAGCCAATTGCCAGACACCACCGCGGATTTTCCGTCTTCAACAAGCGAATCACGAAGTATGCAGTCAAGACCCACCACAGATAATCGAAGGATGAGTATTGAAATTCCGTCCCCTCGAACAGAGGCAGCGGCGAGAGCGCGATCGTAAGAGCCGCTGTGAACTGGGCCGTCCGTCCGCCGCCAAGTTCCCCCGCCATCAAGCCCGTAACAAAGACGGCCAAGGCCTGCGCGATTACCGAGAAAAGTCGCAGGCCCACCAGCGAAACGCCGAGGATTCCAAGGCCAGCACGCTCCACAAACGGCGTCAATGGCGGATAGGCCACGAATCCCCAGTCAAGATGCAGGGCATCGCTAAGAAACTGCAGCTCATCACGATGAAAACCATAGCGATTATTTGTGAGCAGGTGGACGAATGTCACCGTAGCTGCAATTCCGAGTAGCACTGCTATGTCAGGCCGAGAGCGGACATCGATCTGCCCTGAACTGTACTCTGCGTTCATCGATGACACTTTTTCGCTCCTTGCCCGTTCAGTCTACTGCAGTCCTACGGGCCGCGGGACGCGCAGGTTCTAAAGTTCAGCTCGGCTCGTTCCCTCCTCATCTGGCGCTACGACTTGCCGACGGTGAAACTGCCCGCGTATCATGCTGGAGTCATGGTTGCGACCCATTCCCTGCCCAAAGCGACTCTGCGCGTGAAAGCCCAATTGATGTCAGCTTCCGAGATCGAACGCACTCTTGTCCGCCTGGCCCACGAGATTGTTGAAAGAAACGGTGGCGTGGATGGCCTGGGGTTCGTCGGCATAAAGCGACGAGGAGTACCGTTGGCGCAGCGACTGGGCAAACTCGTGGAGAGGATTGAGGGTGCGGCGGTACCGGTGGGAACGCTCGACATCAGTTTTTATCGCGATGACCTGTCCACCGTCGGCCCCAAGCCGGTGGTGCAGAAATCGGATATTGGCTTTCCCATTCAGGACAAGAACATCGTGCTGGTGGACGACGTGCTTTTCACTGGCCGCACCACACGTTCCGCTTTGGACGCGCTTTTTTCCCACGGCAGGCCCCGCCAGGTGCAACTCTGCGTGCTGATCGATCGTGGCCATCGCGAATTGCCGATTGAAGCGGCTTTCATCGGCCGAGTCGTGCAGACCACGATGAACGAAGTCATCGAGGTCAAGGTGACCGAGATCGACAACGCCGAGAAAGTCATGCTGATGGAGAAGTAGGGGCGCTGCATTGCCCAACCAGTGCGTTGTCATGCTAAGGGGAACTGCGTTCGGCAAAACAAAAGCACAGTTGCGGTCGCATCTAGAACGTCAGAAAAGTCTATTGAATTCCCTTTTCAAGGTTTACAATCAGGCCGCAATTTTGCAGTGGCTGTGTTAGCCAACCTATGGCGACGAACTGTTCTCCGCGCAAACATCGCGAGCAATTAATTCGCGCCGCTCGCAAAGCCATGAAGAATGCCTACGCGCCTTTTTCGCACTTCCGCGTAGGGGCGGCGCTGCTTACCTCCAAAGGGGAAATGTTCGTTGGCTGCAATGTAGAGAATTCTTCGTACGGAATGACGAATTGTGCCGAGCGCACTGCAATCTTTGCGGCGGTTGCGAAGTCCGGTCCGAGGCTGATCATTCGCGCGATTGCCGTGGTGAACGACCAGGGTGTTCCCTGCTCTCCTTGTGGGGCTTGTCGCCAGGTCATCTATGAATTTGGCTCTGAGGCGACGGTCTTTTTCAAGAGCTCCAAAGGATGGACTGAAGCCCCCATCACAGAACTTCTGCCGGAAGGATTCCGTCTCCAGTGACCGAGCCTTCGCTTGTTTCTCCCCCAATACCAGTGCGTGCGGTTGATGTGATCCGCAAGAAACGCGATCAGGTGGAACTGTCTCGGGAGGAGATCACCAGCCTGGTTCGGGGTTACACCAGTGGCGAAATTCCTGACTACCAGGCGGCAGCGTGGCTGATGGCTGCGGTCATTCGAGGGCTGACGCGGGCAGAGACGGCGGCGCTGACCGACGCCATGCTGCGCTCGGGCGAGGTGCTGGACCTCTCGGATTTCGCCGCGAGCAAGGTGGACAAGCACTCCACTGGTGGTGTCGGCGATAAGACATCTCTGGTTCTGGCGCCGGTTGCTGCCGCCGGAGGCCTGGTCGTTCCCATGATCAGTGGGCGTGGATTGGGGCATACCGGAGGGACGCTCGACAAGCTGGAGTCGATTCCTGGCTTCAATGTGAATCTTCCAGTCTCCGATTTCCGCCGCGTGCTGCATGCCTGCGGCTGCTGCATGATTGGGCAGACCGCCGAGATCGCTCCCGCCGACCGCAAACTTTACGCCTTGCGCGATGTGACCAGTACCGTGGAGAGTCCCTACCTGATTTGCGCTTCCATCATGAGCAAAAAGCTGGCCGAGGGAATTGACGCTCTGGTGCTCGATGGAAAGACGGGCTCGGGCGCGTTCATGAAGAAGGAAGAAGACGCGGTGTTCCTGGCCGAACTAATGGTGGAGACCGGGGAACGCATGGGCAAGAAAATGGTCGCGCTGATCACGGACATGGATCAGCCCCTCGGACTGTATGTGGGAAATTCTCTCGAAGTGGCCGAGGTTCTGGAGGTTTTGCGAGGCGAGGGTCCGCACGATCTTCGCGAGTTATGCCTGGAGCTGGCCGGCTGGATGTTTCATCTGGGCGGCGTTGCATCTTCCCTGGCGCGGGGTAAGAGCACGGCCGAACAACTGATCACGTCCGGGAAAGCACTGGACAAGTTCCGGCAGATGGTGGAATTGCAAGGTGGAGACGCGCGCGTGATTGATGATCCGGACCGTCTTCCTCGCGCTAAACACAAGCTGGACGTGGCGGCTCAGAGCAGCGGCTATGTGGCCGCGATTGAATGCGAGGCCGTAGGTACGGCGTGCGTGGTTCTAGGCGGAGGCCGCGAGAAAAAAGAAGATTCCGTGGACCCCGCCGTGGGAATGATCCTGTACAAAAAAGTCGGCGACCGGGTTACCGCGGGTGAGTCAGTTTGTACGATCCACTACAATTCCGAAGCACGGGCGCAGCGCGCCAAGAGTCTGTTGGAAAACAGTTATCGGATCGCGGATGCGCCTCCCGCGCACGCGAGGCCGCTGGTGCATCGTGTGATCCACCGATCCGGAGAGGAGCGCTGAATGGGCCGTTTTACCGGCATTCTCGGAATTCTTACCATGCTGGGACTGGGGTTTGTCTTCTCCACCAATCGTCGCGCTATACGCTTGAAAACGGTGGCCTGGGGTATAGGTCTGCAGTTTGCCTTTGCGGTGTTCGTGCTTAAGCTGGAAGCAGGCCGCATCATTTTCCAGAAGGCAGGCGATGCGGTGAATCGTCTGCTGAGTTACGCCTTCGCAGGGTCGTCGTTCGTCTTCGGAGATCTGGGGAAACAAGGCTCGCACCTCGGCTTCTATTTTGCCTTTCAAGTACTGCCCACGGTGATTTTCATCGCCGCATTTTTTGCCGTTCTCTACCACTACGGTGTGATGCAGTTCATCGTAAAACAGGCGGCCCGAGTGATGACGGTTGTAATGGGCGCCAGCGGCGCAGAATCGCTGAACGTAGCCGCCAGCATCTTCATGGGACAAACCGAGGCTCCTCTGACCATACGGCCTTTCCTGCCAGACATGACCCGCTCGGAACTGATGACCGTCATGACCAGCGGCATGGCCCACGTATCAGGCGGAATCATGGCAGCCTACATCGCCTTCGGGATCGAGCCCAAGCATCTGCTGAGCGCCGTAATTATGACCGCGCCCGGAACTATTCTCATGGCCAAAATGCTGGTGCCAGAGACGGAACAGCCGAAAACGGCCGGGCGCGTGGTGATGAGTGAGGAAGAAGTGGATGCCGAGAAGAAAGAAAACCTGCTCGGCGCCATCTCGCGTGGCACCACCGACGGTTTACATCTGGCGCTGAACATTGCTGCCATGCTGATTTCGTTTCTGGCGCTGATTGCGCTCACCAACGGCATTCTCGGCGGCATTCACAACGGCCTGACCCACGTCGGCATCTCCTGGTTCCCTTCGAGTCTGGAAAGGATTTTCGGAACGATTTTTGCACCGATTGCGTGGGTGATCGGAATCCCCTGGCGAGACTGCCCGGCGATCGGCAACCTTTTGGGCACGCGCATGGCGCTCAACGAACTGGTCGCCTTTTCGCTACTCGGACCCCAGCGCGCAGTGCTTGACCCGCGCTCTTTCACGATTGCAACGTTTGCGCTATGCGGCTTTGCCAACTTGAGTTCGATTGGAATTCAGATCGGCGGGATCGGGGCACTCGCGCCCAATAAAAGAGGTGAACTGGCGCGCCTGGGTTTTCGCGCCATGATCGCCGGAACCATGGCCAATCTGATCTCGGCTTCGATTGCCGGAATGCTGCTCTGAGAAGCGGCCTCAATTCCCCGCAGCCTTGGCAGGCATAGCCGCCGGCACTGTGATCTCCACCGAATCGGGCTGGGTCCACGCTGCCTTCCCGTTCGCCAACTCCAGGCGGTTCATTGTGGCCTTCAGCTTGCCTCTGTCAACTTCGACCAGAATGTAGTGGTAGTTGATTTCCTTGCTCTGGAAAGGATCATCGGCAGCGCGCTCGATCGGGTAGGCATGAGCTCCGGCTCCGCCGCTCACGAAATACGTAACTCCGTGGTGCTCGTGGCGTTCGTAGTTGTGCACATGCCCCGAGAAAACCACCATACGAGCTCGCATGTTCCCCTGTCTTTCCTCCAACACCTTGGCCAACTTCTGCTCCTGCGGACGTGCCGAGTGTCCGCCACCATATTTCTTGGCATCGGAAGAACTGGTGTATGGCGGGTGATGGAATACCAGGAAAACGAAGTCTACATCAGCGGGAAGCGTGTCCAGTTTCTGGGTCAGCCACTGTCCCTGCGGACCGCTAGTCTCGTCCTGCGAACTGTCAAGCACCAGCATCAACGTGTTGGCGACTCGAGCCGAGTAATAGCGGCTCTCCTTCAACTCTGGAAAACGCTGGAAGTAGTTGGAAAGCGCAATCTTTTCATCCCCGTGAAGATCGTGGTTGCCCAGCGCCGGGTAGACCGGAATGTTGTTTTGCCGCCACACGGCGGTTTCGCTGTCCCAAACCTTCCAGTCGTTCATGTCGAAACCGTTGTAGACGATGTCGCCGCCGAAGGAGATAAATGCCGGTTTGAGATCGGCGATGGCCTGAACCAGCGCCTGGCGCACGGCGGGGTTCGCTGCATCGGTATCTTTCGGATCATGAAAGCGCGAGTCGCCGTAGGCGACGAACCGAAATGGCAGACTCGCCTCCTGGCGTAGCTCGACCGGTTGCGCCGTAGGCACGTTTTGCGTCTGCTGAGCATACGGGCGGGTACAGGATAAACAGGCGATGAAAGTTAGCGCAGCACAAATGTGCTGCAAGGTGCGTCGTAGCGATCTCGGGAAGGCGTTCATAGGAATGTATCATTTTCCCACAACTCGCGCTGAGCTGGCCAAATTAGGAGTTTAATCCAAGCTTCTCCAAGCCTTCCCAGAGACCCGGGACGAGCACGGCGCATCAACGCGCTGCACGAACCCGCCCTGCCGGTGTACACTTTTGAGCTTTGTGATACCCATTTGGACCTTTATCCGGAGCCATCTTGTGAAGCGATTCCTGCAATGGATGGTGGTGTGTTCTCTCTTAGTTCCCTGTGCCCAGTCTCAGTCCCCAGGATCGGGCAGGAAGCCCCTCACCATCGAAGCGATCTTCGCTTCGGGCGGCATCACCGGACGAAGGCCGGAAACGGTCCAGTGGAGCCCGGATAACACCAGGGTTTCGTACATCCTGCGAGATGATGCCGGCGAACATGGCCGGCTATGGTCTGCGGACGCAGGCACGGGTGAACAGAAGGTTCTGGTCAACGACCTGAAACTGGCGTCGCTGGCGCCGGACGTGGAGAAGATAAAAGACGACCGCGAGCGGGAACGGATCACCCGCTATCACATCGACCCGTACCATTGGGCTCCCGACTCCAAGCATCTGTTGTTCAATTCCGCCGGACAACTCTGGCTGTACACGATCGAAGGGGGCACTGCCGTGCAACTTACGTCATCCTCCGCCGCAAACAGTGATCCCAAGTTTTCCCCTAACGGCACCAAGCTGGCGTACCTGCGGAAACACAACCTGTATGTGCACGAGATCTCGAACGCTTCCGAATGGCCATTGACCCGTGAAACCGGGGACAAGGACAAGGAGGACAACCTGCTGAATGGCGAGGTGGATTGGGTCTACGCGGAGGAGCTCGGCGTGCGCAGCAATTATTTCTGGTCGCCAGATGGGAAAGACATCGTGTATCTGCAGATGGACGAGACCAGAGTGCCCGTGTATCCCATCACCAACTGGCTGCCGACCCATCCCACTGTGGATATGGAAAAGTATCCCAAGGCGGGCGATCCCAACCCAGTCGTGCGACTGGGTGTGGTGAGTGCGTCCGGCGGCAAGACCCGATGGATTTCGTTGACCGCAGATTCCGAGGTTTACATTCCACGCTTCGGATGGGTGCGGGATGGACTGCTATGGGCCCAGGTCCTCAATCGCGCGCAGAACACGATGGATTTGTATTTCATCGACGCGCACTCCGGAAGGTCGCGGAAGATGCTCACAGAAACCGCTTCCGACGCCTGGATCAATGTCAACAACGATTTCATCGTGCTGAAAACCGGGGATCGTTTCCTCTGGTCGAGCTGGCGGGATGGCACCACCCAACTGTATCTCTACAGTTTTGACAAAGCCGAGCCGCTTGGCTTAGAGGCCAAACTGGAGCGCCAGCTCACCCGGGGCAACTTCGAGATGCTGGGAGTTGACAGAGTGGATGACGGCGCCGGCGTGGTTTACTTCTCCTGTAACAAAGATGATCCACGGCAGCGCCAGCTCTATGCGGTGAAGCTGGATGGTTCGGAAATGCAGCGCGTTTCCCGGGAAGACGGGACTCATACTCTGTCATTCGCCGATGACGGCAAGTACTATGTGGATGATTTCTCGGCGCTGATGACGCCGCCGCGAATGTCCGTTTGTGCGGCGGGTGGCCGATGCCACGAGTTCTGGAAGTCACGGAGCGTGGAGGAGTACGGTCTGATTCCACCCAAATTTATCGAGTTCAAGGCAGAAGACGGCACGGTGCTCTACGGCGAATTGGTGATGCCGCCGGAAAGCCCGACCAGCGGCAAGATTCCGCTGATCGTGAACGTTTACGGGGGCCCGGCAGGGCAACTGGTCGCGAATACTTGGATTGAGGACTGGTCCGGATCGGACGGACTTTTTCACCAGCTTCTAGCTCAAAAAGGGTTCGCCATCTTTACCGTGGACAACCGCGGCACTCCGAACCGCGACCGCAAGTTCATGACCGCGGTGCGGCATCAGTTCGGTGGAATTGAATTGAAGGACCAGCTAACTGCATTAGATCAGCTGTTCGCGCAATACCCGCAACTGGACCGCAGCCGTATGGCGATCTGGGGATGGAGCAACGGTGGATCGATGACGCTCTATGCAATGACCCATTCGGAGCTCTTCAAAGCCGGCGTTGCCGTTGCTCCTGTGACCGACTGGCGCAACTATGACTCCATCTACACCGAACGCAACAATGGCTTGCCGACCGACAAGACGACTACCAGCTATGTTGATCTGGACTTGCCGAAAGTAGCAGGACAGCTGCACGGGTCGCTGCTGCTGGCCCACGGCACCAGCGACGACAACGTACACTTCCAGAACAGCATCCAGATGATCGAAGCCCTGGTTCAGGCCGGAAAGCAGTTCCGGTTTATGGCGTATCCCAACAAAACGCATAGCATTGCGGGCGCGGCGGACCGGACACATTTGTTCCGCATGATGGAAGAACATTTCGAGCGTGAATTGAAATGATCCGCTCTTATTCCCGCGAGGCACGGCTCTTTGATTCCCTCTGACGTGAAGTTCGGTTAGCTGCGCTGCGAATCCCTCGTTTATACGTTGGTTCGCGTCCGTTCCGCTCCCTTCTCCTACTGCGCGGGTCCGCGCAACGGGTTACCAACCCGGTCAACATCCGCAACCAAGTTTCGCAGTATAAGTGCAAGAAGGCTCCCAGCCGCAGTCGATCAGATCGATGGTGCCGCGACGTCGCCGTGGAGCAGACATTGCAAAATCGCTCGGATAACAAATCAGCGCTGTTTTCGGAGAAAAACATGAGATTCCAGACAAAAAAAGTGGCGGCCTCTTTCACAGTTACTACGGTTTTGCTCTTTCTTACGGCACTGAATCCGCCCCGCGTGCTGGCGGTTCCGAGCTATGCGCGGCAGACGGGCTTGGCATGCAGTGGCTGTCACTATACCCCTCCGGAGCTGAACCCGGCTGGGCGGAGGTTTAAGCTGCTCGGCTACGTTGACAGGGCGGATGAGACCAAGGTCATCAAGGCGGAAGGAGGCAAATCGCGTGCCGCGCTTGATCTTCTCAGTTCACTGCCCCTTTCCGTTATGCTTGAGGCCTCATTTACCTCAACCAAGTCACCGGTGCCGAACGTAACCACCAATCCAACGCCTCCACCGGCGTTTACGGTGACGCCGACCCAGAATGGCAGTTTTGAATTTCCTCAAGATATCTCGCTGTTCCTTGCTGGGGCATGGACAAGCCACGTTGGCAGCTTTCTTCAAGTGACTTACGACACCCGAGACGACCATTTCACCAGCGACAATACGGACATCCGCTATGCGAACAAAACGAAGGTAAGTGACAAAGAACTGGTTTACGGCTTGGACCTCAACAACAATCCGACCGTCGAGGACCTGTGGAACAGTACGCCGGCATGGGGTTTTCCCTGGATCGCCAGCGATTTTGCACCCACTCCCGGCACCGCTCCCATCATTGATGGTGGTTTGGCGCAGGACGTCGCAGGATTCGGGGCTTTTGCGATGTGGGACAACCACCTGTATCTGGACACGGCGGTTTATCGGTCGGAACACGTGGGCGGTCCTCAGCCAAATCCGGGAACTGGGTTTGCCAACAACATCCGCGGGGTTGCGCCTTACTGGCGCGCCGCGTGGCAGCAATTGACCGCCAAGACACAATATGAAGTAGGCACCTATGGCATACACATGCAATCCACTCCCAACGGGATAACAGGTCCGGAGGATGAATACACAGACGTGGGCGTAGACACTCAGATTGACCGGACGTTGTTCAGGAAGGACGTGCTGTCGCTGCGCGGCACGTATATCCACGAAAGTTCCGATTTGTTAGCTTCCTTCGTCGCAGCTGCGGCAGCACAGCG